>Ga0265337_1000039_pt1 | contig 57229 bp, 36 predicted proteins | sample 42122metaG_FD_192441 | JGI IMG/M metagenome (GOLD analysis project Ga0265337, IMG submission 192441) | Rhizosphere microbial communities from Carex aquatilis grown in University of Washington, Seatle, WA, United States - 4-21-22 metaG | ecosystem: Host-associated > Plants > Roots > Rhizosphere >... | reverse complement strand
ACATCAAAAAGCTTCCCGCTTCCATGATTGTCCTCGGCGGCGGATTCATCGGCTGCGAACTGGCCTGCATGGCCGCCATGCTAGGCGTCAAGGTCACCATCGTCGAATTGCTCGAGGACATCCTGCTGCTGCTCGACCCGGACGTGCGCCGCGAAGTCCGCGCGCACATGGAGAAAAATCTCGGCATCCGCGTCCTCACCGGCAAGGCGCTGGAAAAAATCTCCGGTGGCGGTGGCGCCACCGCCACCATTAGCGGCAAGTTCGGGGATGAAACGCTCACCGCCGATTTGCTGCTTTGCGCCGTGGGCCGCAAACCCGTCACCGACGGATTGAAGCTGGAAAACGCCGGCCTCAAGACGACCGAACGCGGGTTCATCGAGGCGGACGATTATTGCCGCACGAAGGTCGCCAACATTTTTGCCATCGGCGACGTGACGGGCAAAATCCAGCTCGCGCATTACGCCACCGCGCAGGGCATCGCCGCCGCCGAAAACTCCGTCCAGACTAAATTGCACAAGCACGACACGATTGTTCCGAACGTGATTTTCACGTCGCCGGAAGTCGGCACCGCCGGCTTGAGCGAGGACGACGCGAAAAAGCAGAACCGCGTTGTGAAGACCGGCAAGTTCCGTTTCGCCGGACTCGGCAAGGGCATCGCCACCGGCGAGAATGTTGGCTTCGTGAAGTGGATTGCCGATGCGACGACCGACCAATTGCTGGGCGCCGCCGCCGTCGGCCCGCACGCGACCGAACTCATTGCGGAAGCCGCCGCCATGATTCGCGCCGAACTGACCACGCGCGAACTGGGCCACACGATTCACGCCCACCCGACCTTCAGCGAATCCTGGATGGAAGCCGCGCACGCCTTGCACGGCGAATGCATCCACGCCCCGCCCAAGCGGAAATGAGACTTTAACCGCGGATTAAGCGGATTTTCCAGTCACGAAGAACGCAGAGAAATTCTCTGCATTCTTTTTTGGGCCGCGAGCCAGTTCCATTTCAGCTATTGCGGACGCGTCGCGGGCGGCTGCCAATCCTTGTGCCAATAAAGTTGCCCGATGTTGAGCGCGCCGGGCAATCGTTTGCTGGTGTCGAAGTTGCGCGGCGCCCCGGCAGGATTGCCCCCGGCATGGCGGAGAATAGTGCAACACGCCATTCCGGTTGGCATCCCTACACCCAAATCGCCTGCGCCCGCATAAAGGTCGCTTGACGGCGAATCTGTTTCGAGCGGACCGCAATTCAGCCACATGCCGTCACAATAAACCGGCGTCAGCGTTGGCTGTTGCACGGAGGCTTTTAGACCGAACAGGAATTCTGGTCGCGTTGTTGTCCCGGGAATGGATTTGCTGTAGAGCCACGCGTTGGCGGTGTAACTGCCGGTCGCGGTCTTCTTGCCTCGCGGCATCCACACCCAGGTCGTGTCCGCTGTGCCAGCGGTGCTGTTCGTCAGCGGCGGATTGGCATCATGCGTCGAAGGACAAGTTAAAAGTTGTGGTGAAACATAATTTGTGATCTTCGCCAGCCCCGGAATGGCATGTTCGAGGTCATTGTCGCTGGCAATCAGATGACCGCCAAGGGTCAATTGCCGCACGTTGCTCAAACAATGGACTTGCTGCGCCTTTCGTCCCGCCGCCCCCAGGGCGGGCAACAGCAGCGCCACCAGGATTGCGATGATGGCAATGACCACCAGCAGTTCAAGCACCGTAAATGCATTCGCAGATGACAACGTCTTTTTCATAAACGATTGAAATCAAATGCCCGACCCACATCGTCCACTTCTAATTACTGCCCGGACCGGAAAATTGAACCTGAACCTGCCGCATGTCCACATTTTTTGAGCCAAATTTGCGGCTGTCGGAATCGTCGAAACTTTTCGTCCCGCCGCCGCCATTCGCGCCGAACTGACCACGGCCGAATTGGGCCGCACGATTCACGCGCATCCGACGTTCGGCGAAATCTGGATGGAAGCCGCGCACGCCGTTCACGGCGAATGTATCCACGTCCCGCCGAAGCGGAACTGAAGCGTTTTTTTAGCCGCGAAAGAACGCAAGGAACGCAGAGAGCTTCCTTGCGTTCTTTTTGTTTCCGGTGACCGTTTGAAAATCCGTGCTCTGGCGATCCCGTTTTGACCAGCAGCGCTGGCTGACACTACAATCAGATTCCAGCACCACACCCAATCGGGTGATTGCGTTTTTGTCACTTTTGCCGCATGATGCGCGTCTCATTCCAAATGAAAACCGCGCAATATCTCTTCCTGACCGCGTTGACGTTTCTCTTCATGCTGCTCCCCCACCCTTCGACCGCCGCCGAAGGGCGCGTGACGGCGGATTTCGACGCGAACTGGCTTTTCAGCAAGGGCAATTTTGCGTCGGCGATGCTGCCGGCGTTCGACGACAGGGCCTGGCAGCGCGTGAACGTGCCGCACGACTGGAGCAGCGACGGGCCGTTCACCGACGATTACGGCAGCGGCAATGGTTACGCACCCGGCGGCATCGCCTGGTATCGCAAATATTTCTCACTCCTAACAAATGAGGCCAACTCGACGATCACCATTGAATTCGACGGTGTTTACGACTGGTCGGAAGTCTGGTTCAACGGCCAGTTCGTTGGCGAGCGGCCCTACGGCTATTCGAGCTTTCAATACGACCTGACGCCGTTCGCCAAATTCGGCGGCGACAATGTCATCGCGGTGCGCGTGGACCACTCGCGGTTTGCCGACTCGCGGTATTACACCGGCTCCGGCATTTACCGGAATGTCCGGCTCGTCATCGCGGACAAATTGCACATCGCGCACTGGGGCGTTTCGGTGACCACGCCGAAAATCAAGAACGGCTCGGCGACAATCCACATCGAAACCATCGTGGAAAATCATTCTACAGGCGAAAAGAAATATTCGCTGGAATCGGACATTGTCGCGCCGGGCGGCGAAATTGTGGCCAGCCTCACCACCGCGAAATCGGCGGCGGGCAATTCGACCCAGATGCTCGCTCAGGAGGCAAAAGTTCTGCAGCCGGAATTGTGGTCACCGGATTCGCCGACGCTTTACACGTTGAGAAGCTACATCAAATCCAACGGCGCCGTCTTGGACAAGACGGAGACACCGTTTGGCATTCGCACCGCGGTCTTCGACCCGGCCAAGGGATTTTTCCTCAACGGCCAAAACATGAAAATCAAGGGCGTTTGCCTGCATCACGACGCCGGTTCGATTGGTGCCGCCGTGCCAGATAAGGTGCTGGAACGCCGGCTTCTCGCGCTCAAGGAAATCGGTGTCAACGCCATCCGCACCAGCCACAATCCGCCCGACCCGGCGTTGCTGGACTTCTGCGACCGGCTCGGTTTCATGGTAATGGACGAGGCGTTCGATGAGTTTACTCCGATGAAAAATAAATGGGTGACCGGCCGGAACAACGGCGAGCCCACTCATTTCGGCTACGGCGAAATATTCGAACAATGGTCGGTCACGGACCTTCAGGACATGGTCCGCCGCGACCGCAATCATCCCAGCATCATTCTCTGGAGCATCGGCAACGAGATTGATTACGCCAACGACCCATTTTCGCATCCGGTGCTCGGCGCGGATTATCGTCCGCAAAATCCGGCGGCGGAAAACATGCCGATGCTCGCCAAGCCGCTGATTGCCGCCGTGAAATCGCTCGACCGCACGCGCCCGGTCACGGCAGCGATGGCGAACGTGGCGATGTCTGATGCGGTCGGGCTGGCAGCGTTGCTGGATTTAGACGGTTATAATTACCAGGAACCGCGCTACGCCGCCGACCACAAGAAATATCCGCAGCGCATCCTTTACGGCAGCGAAAACAGCACTCAATACGGCGCGTGGCTGGCCGTGGAGACGAATGCTTTTATTTCCGGCCAATTTCTCTGGACCGGCGCGGATTATCTCGGCGAGGCGGGCGCGTGGCCGAACCGCGCCAGCGGCGCGGGCCTGCTCGACTTGTGCAGCTTCAAGAAACCGCTCGCCTGGTTCCGGCAAAGCCTCTGGAGCGACAAACCGATGGTTTATCTCTGCGCCTCCGGCGGGGGCGGATTTGGCGGTGGTTTCGGCGGCGGCGGACGACGCGGCTTCGGCGGCATGGAAACCTGGAATTGGCCGTCGAACACCACCGTCAGCGTGCAATGTTATGCCAATTGTCCCGAAGTCGAGTTGTCGCTGAACGGCAAGGTCATCGGCATGAAGAAACTTTCTGAAGCCGTCAACGGCGTTTTGAGGTGGCAGGTTCCGTTCGAGCCGGGAACGCTCAAGGCCGTTGGCCGCACGAAGGGACAGGACGTTTGCGATTATGCCTTAAAAACCGCTGGTTCGCCCGGCCGGATTGAACTGCTACCCGACACGGCGGAACTTCACGCCGATGGCAAGGATGTCTGCCACGTTGAATTCCGGATTGTGGACGAAAGCGGTGTGCGCGTGCCAAACGCCACACCGGAAGTGACGTTTGAAATGACCGGCCCGGTAAGGCTGCTCGGCATCGGCAACGGCGACGTGAATAGCGTCGAAAATTGCAGGACGAATACGCACCACGCCTTTCAAGGCCGCGGTCTGGCAATTCTGCAAACCGCCACGACGCCCGGCAGCGTCACCTTGAAAGCCACGGCTCCCGGCCTGGAATCCGCCAGCGTGACGCTACAAAGCCGGTAGCCAATTTATACCGGCTAAGGCTCTCCCATCCCGGAAAATCAGCCGTCGCAAGTTTGCCTTTTGGCAATCTTTCCTGATCCGTTTTCCCTCCGTTTTGCGCATTGTTGGATGGAAAGTAATACCAAACCAACAATGTTATGAAATGGACAATGACAAAAACAATGGTGACGGTCGGCGGCGCAATCTTGATTGCAATTGCGGCGGCGATGGTCGTGAAACCGCATTATTTCCCAGCGGTCAAGGAGGCGTATTTCAAGCCGGATTTCGACAACCTGCGGCAGGTGCCGGCTGGAATCGTGGCCGTTCGCCCGACGCATACTGCCCATTCAATCGGTGATCCAATCCGGAATATGATCGAGGGCGGCTCCCTCATGCGGGCGGTTGGGCGCGATATGACGCTGCGGAATCTCATCGCCGAGGCTTACGACTGCAATCCGGGGCGGGTGGCGCTGCCAGCGGATGCTCCGAAAGGCGGCTTTGATTTTCTGGTGACCGTGCCGACGAAGACGCGGGAACATTTGCAGTCGGCCATCCGGGATAAATTGGGTTATGTGGCCCATCGTGAAACGCGCGACACGGACGTGCTGAAGCTGAAGGTGGAAAACACGAATCTGCCCGGTCTGACGGTCAGCCCCGACGGCGAAGAGGAGAGTATTCAATACAAGAACGGCAAACTTTATTTCAAGCACAAGACACTGAAGTTGTTGCTGGAGGGATTGGAGAACGGCCTCGCGCTCCCGGTGCTGGATGAAACCGGGCTGATCGGCCGCTACAATTTCTCAATTATTTGGAGCGAAGCCGCCCAGCAAAAGATGCAAACCGGCGCGTTCGATCTGGACGGCGTGAAAAAGGTGCTCAAAGAACTGGGGCTAGAACTGGAGCCGGACACGGTGAGCATGGACATGTTCGTGGTGGAGAAGGTGCGTTAAAATCCACCGTCATTTCACGTGATTGCCAAGCGAGTTCATATTTCACATCATTCCGGCGCAACCAAAACGAAAGGACCCATGAGCCAATACACATTCTCCTGCCCGCAATGCCAGCAGCATTTGCAATGTGACGAGCAGTTTTCCGGTCGCGAGATTCAATGCCCCAGTTGCCATCATTTGATCCGCATACCGCCGATTCCGGGGAAGACGGTGGAATACAAGCCGGAGACTGGGAAAACCTGGGCGACATTTGTGCCGCCGGGGAATGTGTCGTCTCCGCCGGGCCTTTCTGTCAGTCCCAAAAAGGACACAACGAAGCCGCCTTCACTGTGATTGCACAAACGACATGCGGCCGGTGCGAGATGACGGAGCGGCGGGACATAAGGAACTCCCGTTGGAGTCAATTTTTGTTGAGCTGATTTTCCCCCGGTTTGCGCATTGTCAGATGGAAGACAACTACATCCAAGCCCATGAACGAATCGACCAACCGCGAAGAAGCCATTTTCGATGCCGCGTCACAATTGCCGCCTGGAAAGCGCGCGGAATACTTACGCCAGGCCTGCGCCGGAGACGACGAATTGCGCCGGCGGGTGGAGGCATTGCTTCAGGCGCAGGAACAGGCCGGCGGTTTCATGGAGGAAACTGCCGCGCCTGCCGCCCGGCCCACCATGGTCTTGTCCATTCCGCTTACCGAAAAGCCCGGCGATAAAATCGGCCGCTACAAACTGCTCCAGCAAATCGGCGAGGGCGGTTGCGGCGTGGTTTATATGGCCGAACAGGAGGAGCCGGTCCGCCGCCGCGTCGCGCTCAAGGTCATCAAGCTGGGCATGGACACGAAAAGCGTCATTGCCCGTTTCGAGGCCGAGCGGCAGGCGCTGGCGATGATGGATCATCCAAACATCGCCAAGGTCCTGGATGCCAGCGCAACGGAAAATGGCCGGCCGTATTTCGTCATGGAACTGGTGCGCGGCATCAAGATCACCGACTACTGCGATCAGAACAAACTTCCGACGCAGGAACGCCTCGGTTTGTTCACGCAGGTTTGCAACGCCATCCAGCACGCCCATCAAAAGGGCATCATTCATCGCGACATCAAGCCGTCGAACATTCTCGTCACGCTGCACGACGGCGTGCCGGTGCCGAAGGTGATTGATTTCGGGATTGCCAAGGCCACACAAGGACGGTTGACAGACCAGACTCTCTTTACCGCTTTCGAACAATTCATCGGCACGCCGGCTTACATGAGTCCCGAGCAGGCGGAAATGAGCGGGTTGGATATTGACACGCGCTGTGACATTTACGCGCTGGGCGTTTTGCTTTACGAATTGCTTACCGGCCAGACCCCCTTTGATGCCAGAGAACTGCTGGCTTCCGGGCTGGACAAGATGCGCCAAACCATTCGTGAACGGGAACCGGAGCGGCCTTCGACGCGATTGAGCACGATGCTCGACGCAGACCTGACCACCGCCGCCAGCCGCCGGCAGATTGACGCGCCAAAACTTGTTCATCTCCTGCGCGGCGATCTGGACTGGATTGTGATGAAGGCGCTTGAAAAAGACCGCACGCGCCGTTACGAAACCGCGAACGGCGTGGCCATGGACATCCAACGCTATTTGAACAACGAGCCGATCATCGCGCGTCCGCCGAGCACGATTTACCGTTTTCAAAAACTTGTCCGACGCAACAAGGCAGCCTTTGCTGCAATCGGAACCGGACTGGCGGCGTTGATCATTGGACTGGTTCTTTCGCTCTATTTGTTCGTTCAGGAAAAATCGGCGCTCAAACGCGTGGTGGCGGCGGAGCAGGTGGAAAAACAACTGCGCCAGGAGGCGGAACAGAGCGCGGCTTGGAGCCAGCAAGTCGCCCGCGCGGGCTTGCTGCTGATGCGCGAAAAATATGACGAATCGGAAGAAATCATTCGCAACGTCCCGCCGCATGCAACGATGGTGCCGTTTTACAACGTCTTCGGCGGCGCTCACGCGCGGCGCGGCGACTGGCAGGGGGCGCTGACGAATTGGAACCTGGTCGTAAAATTCGCGCCCGAAGACCACATCGGCTACATGTATCTTGCGCCTTTGCTCCTGCAACTCGATGATGTGGCCGGCTACAAAAATTGTCGCGCGCAGATGCTCCGGCAATTCGGCAGCACTTCCGATCCGCGCATCGCTGAACGCATGGTCAAGGCCAGCTTGATTCTTCCAGCCGCCGCGGACGAGATGGCAACCATTGCCAGGATGGCCGGTGTGGCGGTTCAAATCGAAACCAACGCGGACAGGCGGGATTTCAATTTGTTCGCCAAAGGCTTTGCCGAGTATCGTCTGGGTCATTACGCCGGTGCGGCGGAATGGTTGAGACAAGTCATCCCGCTTGACCCCGGCTCCTCCTGCCGGGCGGAAACGTTCCTCGTATTGGCCATGGCGCAATTCCAGCTTGACCAGCCGGCAGCCAGCCGGGAATCGCTGGCCAAGGCGGTGGATGTGGTGGACCACTCCTTGCGCCAAGTCGGGCATCTCGAAGATGATTGGAATGATTGGATCATCATCCATGTCCTGTTGCGCGAGGCGCTCACATTGACACCGACGCCTACTACGTCGCAACCTTGACGCACAATGTCCATGCACCTGATTTATCATTGGCTTTTTCCCATTGTCTGGTGGTCGTTCGCGGCGTATTGGTTCATCGCAGCATTCTGGGCTAGGAAAATCAAAATCCCCGAGCCGCCCATCGTGAGGTTCAGCTATCACGCGCTCGGATGGGTGGCGGTGGCAATTCTCGCGTTTCACGATCACCTCGGACCGCTCGGCTTCCCGCTTTGGCCGAGAAGTGAAATCACCTTCTGGCTCGGCGCCGCACTTCTGCTCGCCGGGCTGGGCTTTGCGGTCTGGGCGCGCACTCACATCGGGCAGTTCTGGAGTTCGTCGGTCGCGGTAAAGGAAGACCACCGGCTGATTCGAAGCGGCCCCTACGCGCTGGTGCGGCATCCGATTTACACCGGCATTTTGACGGGCCTTCTCGGCACTGCCGTCGCGCTCGGCCAGGTGAATGGTCTTATCGCGCTGGCGATTTTCTATGGCATCTTCCAGTGGAAGAGCCGGCGCGAAGAGGGACTGATGATTCAAACATTCGGCGACGAATATCTTGAATACCGCAGGCAAGTCCCGGCATTTGTGCCGTTCCTGCCCGGAAAATCATGAGTGACGTCACCCGCATCCTGCAATCCATGGAGTCCGGCGATGCCAAGGCCGCCGAAGAATTGCTGCCGTTGGTCTACGAGGAACTGCGCAAGCTCGCCGCTTCCAAGATGGCGAATGAATCCCCCAACCAGACGTTGCAACCCACCGCACTGGTGCATGAAGCCTGGCTGCGCCTTGCCGGGAATGAAAACGTGAAGTGGGACGGACGCGCCCATTTTTTCGGCGCGGCGGCCGAGGCGATGCGGCGCATTCTCATTGACAAGGCCCGCCGCAAACAAGCCCGGCGCCACGGCGGCGGCCAGCAGCGGCTCGACATTGATGAAGTTGAAATTGCTGCTCCCGCGAAAGAGCAGGAACTGCTGGACATGGACGAGGCGTTGGAAAAGTTTGCGGCGCTGGACAAGCAGAAGGCCGAACTGGTGAAGCTGCGTTATTTCGTCGGCCTGACCCTTGAAGAATCCGCCCGGATTCTTGGCGTTTCAACCCCTACCGCCAAACGCTGGTGGGCATACTCGCGCGCCTGGCTTTATCGCCAGATCCAAGGCAACAGTGGCGCCGCAAATGGAGATGAATAGTCCCTTTGCTCCAACCATGAACTAACACTCGCAGCTTGGCCATCCTGCAAACGACCGCCGCCCCCGGTCTGGAATCTGCCAGCGTGACTTTGCAAAGCCAGCAATAATCATTGCCATCACCAGTTTGGGTGATTGCGTTTTTGTCACTTTTGCCGGATGCTGTGCGTCTAATTTCAAATGAAAACCGCACAGAAATTTATTCCCGCAGCGCTGACGTTTGGTTTGACGCTGCTTTCCCTTCACGCTGCATCCACGAATATGCCGTCTCCAAATGCAACGATGGAGCATCCGCGTGTGACAAAATATTTCGACGCTGACTGGAAATTTTTTAAAGGCGACGCGACCGGCGCGGAACAAAATCAATTTGACGATTCAGCGTGGCGCAAGCTGGATGTGCCGCACGACTGGAGCATCGAGGGGCCGTTTGCCGAAACGAACAAGGCCGGCGGCGCGGGCGCGTTTCTGCCCGGTGGCGTCGCGTGGTATCGCAAACATTTCACGCTGCCAAAGTATTATTTCGTGCTGCGACCAGATATTGATGGAGACCCGAAAATGTCCATTGAATTTGACGGCGTGATGGCCAACAGCGACGTCTGGATCAACGGCTTTCATCTCGGCCACCGGCCTTACGGCTACGTCAGTTTTAATTACAAACTCACCGACCATTTGAATTTCGGCGGCGACAACGTTATTGCCGTCCGCGCGGACACGTCGCAGCAGCCGGCGTCGCGGTGGTATGCGGGCGCGGGAATTTACCGTCATGTGCGATTCGTCGTGAATGGGCCGGTTCACGTCGAGCCGTGGGGCGTGTTTGTTTCGACGCCGCGAGTCAACGCGAAGGAAGCGACGGTTCGCGTGCAAACAGTGGTGACAAATGAATACGGTGCCGGTTGGTGGATTTCTTTGCAGATTGAATTGCGCGATGCCAACGGAAAAATCGTCGCCAAAACCGACACACCGACGCAGCACGTAGAAACGGCAACTTCGATAATCTTTACAAACGACTTTGTCGTCAAAAATCCAAAGATTTGGGATTTGGAAAAACCATCTCTTTATTGCGCCCGCGTTGTCGTCCATTCGGGTTGGATTCCGTTTGAGGAAGATTCCGTTTCATTTGGCATCCGCGACGCGCATTTCGACGCGGACACCGGCTTCTGGCTGAACGGAAAAAACTTCAAGCTCTACGGCGTCTGCCTGCACGCGGACGGCGGCGCGTTCGGCGCGGCGGTGCCGCTGGCGGTCTGGGAAGAGCGGCTCACGGAATTGAGGAAGCTGGGCGTGAATGCGATCCGCACCGCGCACAACCCCCCCGCGCCGGAGTTTCTGGATTTGTGCGACCGCATGGGTTTTCTCGTGATGGATGAAATGTTCGACTGCTGGACGGTCGCCAAAAATCCGTTCGACTATCATCTCTATTTTGATGAGTGGTCGCAGACAGATGAGCGCGACTCCATTCTCCGCGACCGTAATCACCCGAGCATTATCCTTTACAGCGTTGGCAACGAAATCCACGACACGCCCCAGGCGGAAAAGGCCAAACGCATTTTGCAGGGACTCGTCGAAGTCGCGCACGCTGCCGATCCGACCCGGCCCGTGACGCAGGCGCTCTTTCGCCCGAACGTGAGCCACGATTACGACGACGGCCTAGCGGACATGCTCGACGTGATCGGGCAGAATTATCGCGAAAACGAAATCCTCGCTGCTCACGACCAGAAACCGACGCGCAAAATCATCGGCACGGAAAACACGCACGTCCGCCAACAATGGGTCGCGATGCGCGACCACGCACCTTATGCCGGACAATTCATCTGGACGGGCGTGGATTATCTGGGTGAGTCGCGCCGCTGGCCCCGGGTGGTTCACAGTTCAGGGTTGCTTGACGGCACCGGTGCGCCGCGCGCGGTCGCATTCGAACGGCAAAGCTGGTGGTCAGACAAACCGATGGTTTTCGCCGCGCGCCGCACTAGTCGGACGGACGCGATGCCGACCGATCCCGGTTACGCGGCGGATGAACGCTACTCGCAGGTGTTGTTTGCCGATTGGACCCCAACCAATTCCGCGCCGCACGATGAAAATGTAGAGGTCTATTCCAACTGCAAAGAAGCCGAATTGTTCCTGAACGGCAAATCGCTCGGCAAAAAAGAAATCAACGCCGACGCGGCGCCGCGCAACTGGCAGGTGCCGTTCGCGCCCGGCAGCCTCAAGGCTGTTGCGCGGAATGAAAAGGGAAAAGCGGTGGCGACGTATGAATTGCGCACCGCGGGTCCGCCGGCGAAGATCGTCCTGTCCATCGACAAAACCGGGATTGCGGACGATTGGGATGGCGTTTCCGAAATCACGGCGAGGATAACGGATAAAAATGGAATCATCGTTCCGTCGGCCGGCAATCTGGTTTCATTCCAGATTTCCGGACCGGGCGTCATTGCCGCCGTGGACAACGCAAACAATTCAAGTCATGAACCGTTTCACGCTACGGAACGGCACGCGTTCCAAGGCCGGTGTGTCGCGTTTGTCAAAGCAACCGCCGCTTCGGGTAAAATCAAGATCACGGCATCGGCAGAAGGTTTGACCGATGACTCGATCATCGTTCACGCAACCAAATGAAAATCCTCCCCCTCGCCGCCGTCGTCGCCATCCTGCAATTCTCCGCAAAGGCGGATTTGACCGTTGCCGATTCGCCCGGCAAGGGCGATTTGGTTCTGGGCGACGGCAAATCCGTTGCCACCATTTTTGTCGAGACCAACGACGAGCCGGCAGTGATTCGCGCAGTTGGCGATCTGGCAGATGATTTTTCGCGAGTGACGGGAACACGACCGGCCATCGAGAATCAACCATCCCTGAACAGTAAAATCGGCGTCATGATCGGCACCATCGGGAAAAGCCAGACCATTGACCGGTTGGTGTCGGAAGGGAAACTGCAAACGAACGGCATCAGCGGTCAATGGGAGAGTTATGTCCTGCAAATCGTGAAGAACCCCCTGCCCGGTATGGATGCGGCGCTGGTCATCGCCGGCAGCGACCGGCGCGGGACGATTTATGGCATTTACCATTTGTCGGAATTGATTGGTGTCTCGCCGTGGTATTGGTGGGCGGACGTGCCGGTGAAACAGAGGCAGGCCGCGTCGCGCCAGTTGTTTCTGCCTCCACGCCATTGGTGGGCGGACGTGACCGTAAAGCAGGGGAAAACCCTCGCGTTGCACGGCGATATTTTCAAACAAGGCCCGCCGACGGTGAAATATCGCGGCATTTTCATCAACGACGAGGATTGGGGATTGAATTCGTGGGCGGCCAAGACCTTCGATCCCGGATTCAAAAACATCGGCCCGAAGACTTATGAAAAAGTTTTCGAACTCATGCTGCGCCTTCGCCTGAATTACATCTGGCCGGCCATGCACGCGTGCAGCACTGAGTTCGGTTCCGTGCCGGAAAATGTCGCGCTGGCGGACAAGTTTGCAATCGTCGCGGGTTCGTCACATTGCGAACCGATGCTCTATAATAATGTCCATTGGAATGAATCGGAAAAAGGGCGATGGAACTACAGTCTTAATCACGACACAATTCACTCCACTTGGGAGGAAAATGTGAAGGCTCGCAGCAACGAGGAGGCCGTCTGGACGCTTGGCATCCGCGGCATCCACGACGCGGCCATGGAACGGCCACCCAACGACCTGCCCGGCAAGATCAACCTCATGGGCGAGATTTTTCACGACCAGCGCGAGTTGCTGAATGAATATGTCACCAGACAATGGGGACCGGTCGCGCAATGCTTCGTGCCCTACAAGGAAGTGCTGCCGATTTATGACGCCGGGTTGAAAGTGCCGGACGACATAACGCTTGTTTGGGTGGATGACAACTTTGGCTACATTCGGCGTCTTGGCAACCCTGAGGAACAGCAGCGTTCCGGCGGATCAGGCGTCTATTGGCACATGTCTTATTATGGGTCCCCGCATTCTTACACGTGGATCAACACAACAGCTCCCGCGTTGATGTGGGAAGAACTGCACAAGGCGCGGGAAAACAACGCGCGCACTTTGTGGGTCATTAACGTCGGCGACATCAAGCCGATGGAAATCGGAATTGATTATTTCTCGCGGCTGGCATGGAATCCTGATGGCTTCGACCGCGGCGCGCAGCGGACATTTCTCCATGATTTTGCAGCGGGGAACTTCGGTGAAAAATTCGCGCAGCCGATGGCGGATTTGCTCATGGAGTTTAACCGACTGGGGACCATTCGCAAGCCCGAGTTGATGGATCGCGCGTGGGCGCTCTCACTGACGCCGGAGCGGGCGGCGCAATTCGAAAATGACTACAACAATTTGCTCAAGCACGAAGAAGCGCTGTCGGCCGCAGTTCCGGCAGAAACGCGGGACGCTTACACGGAATTGGTCGGTTTTCCCGCCCGCGTTTTGGCATCGGCGGGTCTGATTTTCATGGCGGATCGAAATGTTCAACGAGGCATTGACGTCGCCGCCAACGAAGACAAAACAAAGACCCTGCGCAATGACCTTGAGGCACAAGTAGAAAACTTCAATACGAAAATCGCCGGTGGAAAATGGAACCACATGATGCCCGGCCTTGTCACCGGACAAGATTTGACCAGATGGTCGAGTCAGGTGCGATGGCCGTGGGGTGAAAAGACGTCCCAGACCGGCCAGACCACAAACAATTCTCCGGTTATCAATGAACCTCCCGCAGGGCAAGGCTGGCGCGACGCCGCCACGGCTAACCAGCAATCACCACAGAACGCGGCACATTGGAGCATCGTTGAAGGACTTGGACCGTCGGGCCGGGCGATGGCATTGTTACCCGCGAGCACGGAAATTTCATGGAACGAAGATGACAAGAACGCGCCTGTGCTGGAATATGATTTCCAGACCAAAGGCGGCGACGGAGAGGCGCTTATCGATTTCCTGCCGACGTTCCGCATTTATGCGGGAATGAAATTGCGCGTGGCCGCAAGCATGGATGATGGCGTCCCGACAATAATCGAAGTGCCCGGCTCCAGCGGCTCGGAAAACGAGAATGGCCCGGTGCGGAGCTTCGCCGTTCAAAATAACTACGTTCGCGCGCGTGTGCCGTTGCCGGGACTTACCGCTGGCAAGCACACCTTCAAAATTCGAGCCGTTGATCCCGGGGCCGTGATTGACCGGGTTTCCTTGCCATAGACTTTCACCGTATAATCTTTTCCACCGAATGAAAACACATCTACTCACAACGTTCCTGGTCGCTATGGCGTGCTTCGGGAAGTCGTCTGCCGCGGAAACATTCATCCCACCCGCATCACCGCGCGCGACTTATAATTTCAACCCCGGCTGGAAATTCGTTTTTGGCGACCAGACCAACGCCGACCAGCCCGGCTTCGACGACTCGACGTGGGCGAACGTCAGCCTGCCGCACACCTGGAATGAAACGGACTCCTATCGCGCCTACATCAGCCACGGCGGCGGCGACCAGACTGAAAAGTTTGGTGTCGGCTGGTATCGCAAACACTTCAAACTGCCCACGAGCGCCGACGGCCAGAAGGTTTTCATCCAGTTCGATGGCATGAGACAGGCCGGGTGGTTCTTCATCAACGGACAACCCGTCGGCAAATATGAAAACGGTGTCACGGCCGTGGGCCTCGACATCACGAAGTTCGCGAAGTTCGGCGGCCGGGACAATGTTCTTGCGGTGAAAGTGGACAACAACCCCGGCTACAAGGAAGAGGCCACCGGCACAACGTTCGAGTGGAATTCAAAGGATTTCAACCCGAACTTCGGCGGATTAAATCGCGACGCCACGCTGATTGTGGCGGGCAAGATTTACCAGACGCTGCCGCTCTACGAAAACCTCAAGACCACCGGCATCTACATTTATCCGGAGGCGATTGATCTGAAGAAAAAAACTGCCGACGTGAAAGTGGAGGCCGAAGTCGTCAATGAAACCGCCGACTACGCCTCCATCACGCTTTCCGCGGTCGTGGTGGATGCGAATGGCATCGTGCGCGCGAAATTGGACGGTAACACGTCTGATCTCGTCGGGGGCCAGTCGGAAATCTTCACCGCTTCCGGCACGCTGACCGACGCGCGCTTTTGGGATGTGAAAGACCCGTATCTCTACCGTGTTTATTCCATTTTGAGCGTGAACGGCAAGGTGGTGGACGTGTGCGAGACGACGACGGGTTTTCGCCAGACCGAGTTCAAGGGCGGCGTCGGCACAGGCGGAGTCTGGCTGAATGGCCGGTTCGTCTGGCTCACTGGCTACGCGCAGCGCTCGGCCAACGACTGGGCCGGCCTCGGCGGAGCTTATCCCGACTGGATGCACGATTTCACGCTCGCGATGCTGCGCGAAAGCAATGGCAACTACATTCGCTGGATGCACGTTTCGCCGCAGCGCGCCGATGTCGCGGCTTGCGACCGGTTGGGCATCGTCGAGGTCTGCCCGGCGGGCGACAAGGAGCGGCTTGTGACCGGGCGCCAATGGGATCAACGCGCCGAGGTGATGCGCGACTCCATGATTTTCTACCGCAACAATCCAAGCATTTTCTTTTGGGAGGCGGGCAACACCATCGTCGCCCCTGAACAGATGGAGCAGATGGTGGCCTTGCGCAAGGAACTCGACCCGCACGGTGGGCGCGTGATGGGCACGCGAGACAACGACCAGGCGGACGCCAACAAGGCACTGACGCCGATGTCCGAGTATTACGGCGTGATGATCGGCCAGGCGCCGCAAACCGACCAAGTCGGCGGTGGTGACATCTTCCGCGGCTACAGCATCGCGCGCCGCGACAAGGCGCCGTTGATTGAGACGGAGGATTTTCGCGATGAGGCTGGGCGCAACATCTGGGACGATTTCTCGCCGCCGCATTTTGGTTTCAAGCCCAAAACCGGCTCGATCGGCGGCCGTCCCGTTGACACCTGGCACTGGAATTCCGAGACGTTCTGCCTTGCGGCCGCCACGCGCTACACCAGCTATGTGCGCAACCGGATTGACAACACCGATCCCGCCCACTCGAAATGGTCGGCTTACTGCTCCATCTATTTCGCCGATTCCGACGCCGACGGCCGCCAGCAGGGCAGCTACGTCCTGCGCGTGAGCGGCAAGGTGGACGGCGTGCGCCTGCCCAAGCCGCTGTTTTACGTTTCGCGTGTGATGCAAAATGATCAACCCGACCTGCACATCATCGGGCATTGGAATTACCCGACGAACACGGTGAAGACCGTCTTCGTCGCCGCGAGCCATTGCGACCAGGTCGAATTATTCCTCAACGGAAAAACCCTGGGCGTGGCGAAACAGCCGTGTGATTTTGTGGATACATTTAACGGTGAAGACAGAAACATGGGAAACACTGGCTGCATTTACGCGTTCACAAACATTGCCTTTGCACCCGGCACGCTGAAAGCCGTCGCGACCAAGAACAGCCAGAACGTCGCCCGGCAAGAACTCAAGACCACGGGTGAACCCAAGGCCATCAAGCTGACCGTCCACACCGGGCCGAACGGCTTGCTGGCCGACGGCAGCGACGTGGCGCTGATTGACTTCGAGGTCGTGGATGCGCAGGGGCGCCGCTTCCCGACGGACGAAGCGCGCGTGGATTTCGACGTCACTGGTCCCGCCATTTGGCGCGGCGGGATCAACGCCGCGAAGCTGAATACCACCAACAACCGCTACCTTGACACCGAGTGCGGTATTAACCGCGTCGCCATCCGCTCAACGCTAACGCCCGGCACCATCACGCTAACCGCCACACGCGACGGGCTTGAGCCTGCCACCATAAAAATCGAATCCCGTCCGGCGGCCATTACGGACGGTTTGGTGCGCACAGGCAATTGATGAAACCAATGAGAAATCAACTGCTCGCAATTCTCATTGTCGGAATTTTCCCGAACGTCGTGCCCTTGGTAGCACAAACGAACAGCCAAATTGCTAACGGCGTCCCCGTTGCCAATCCGCCAGCTGTGGTGTCGCAGAAAGTTGATTTGAAGTTTTCCTTCGGCCCGCAAAAATTGCCCGGCTATATACGCGTGGCGCCCTATGAAGCTTACAATGTGGAGCGCAGTTACGGATTCGATCTCGGCTCCAAAGTCACCAGGATTGGTCGCGGCGGCAAAAGGACCGGCTACACCACAGGCGAGAATGGGAAGGCATTTTTCTTCTCGGCCAAATTGGTTCCCGGAGCTTACCGCGTGACGGTCACACTCGGCGGTGCGGCGGGCGAATCAACCACGACCGTTAAATCCGAAACACGCCGGTTGATGCTCGAAGTGGTCCAGGCCAAACCCGGTCAATTGCAGACGCGCACTTTTCTGGTTCATCTGCGGGTTCCGCAACTTCCCGACGGGACGACGGTGAGGTTCAAGCCGCGCGAACGCGATCCCATATTGGTTGTTCAATGGGACGACCAGACATCGGTAAAGTTCACCGAACTGGACTGGGATGATAAGCTCACGCTGGAATTCAGCGGCAGCCATGCGGCGCTTCGTTCGGTCGAGATCACCAATGCCAAAAATCCCGTCACGGTCTATCTCATCGGGGATTCCACCGTCACCGATCAAATGATGGAGCCGTGGGGCGCCTGGGGACAGATGTTGCCGCGGTGGTTCAAACCGCCGGTGCTCATCGCCAATTACGCCGAGTCCGGTGAAACGACCGCGAGTTTCATCGGCGAACGGCGCTGGGCCAAACTATTGAGCGAGATTCATGCGGGAGATTATGTATTGATGCAATTCGGCATCAATGACCGGCGCATCCCGCTCGAACAATTCAAAAAATATTTCGTGCGGTTCATCGAAGATACCAGGCAGCACGGCGCCACACCCGTGCTGGTCACTTCGCAGAACCTCCGGAAACTGGATGAAAATGGCAAGGCGGTTCAAACATTGGACGGTTATCCCGAAGCCATGCGGCAGGTTGCCGGGGAACATAACGTGACGCTTATTGATTTGAACGCAATGAGCATGCTTTTTTATGAAGCGGTGGGGCCGGAGAAACTCCCAAAGGCCTTTGTGGATGGCACGCATCAGAATAGTTACGGCGCTTACGAACTGGCCAAGTGCGTCGTGAAAGGAATTGTCAAAGCCAAACTGCCTTTCGCCAAAAATCTTGTCGGGGATTGGAAGCCATTCGACCCGGCCCGGCCCGATCCGATGGAAGAATTCAAGCTGCCGCCCGATCCGCAATTAGACCCGGCTCGTCCCGGTGTCCGAAGGACATCGCAAACAAACACCGAATCAAGCGCGACGTCACCAATCATCAATCCATCATCAACAACAGTGACCAACGTGCCCGCATTTCAGCAGGAAAAGACTAATTCCTTGAATTGAAGTAGAGAAGCCATGTGACTGCGTCTGGGTTTCAAAACCGCGAGCACTGAAATGCGGAATGCGGCAAGGTAAACCTGTTTATTGTTTGCCGTTCGGTGAAGGTTTTGTGCATAATTGACCGCATAAACTCAGTCCCCGTGTAAGCTGCAATTTTCATCGGGATTTGTCATGAGCATGTTCGATACATTCGGTAAAGCCACCGACACCGCCGGCCGGAAGGAAAACACGTTGCGAAAACTGGAGCGGCTGAGCAAGGCGCTCCGCCATGAAGAACCCGACCGCGTTCCGGTCAGCGACTTTTTCTGGGGCGGCTTCACCCGGCGCTGGCGCACGGAACTCGGCCTGCCCGACGGCGCGAATCCGTATTACCACTACGACCTCGACCTGATCGTCACCGTGCCGAACATGGACCCGTGGATTCGTCCGTTTGAGACCCTCAAGGAGGACGCCGGGGAAGTCGTGGTGAAGACCGGTTTTGGCGCGGTCATGCACAAACATTTCGAGTTTCCCATGCCGGAGATGCGGGCATGGGAAATGGACACGTTTGAGAAACTGGAACGTTGTGAATTTGACGACCCGCGCGACCGACGGCGCTTTTTTGCGGCGGGCGACAACCAGATCGCCGGCGTGGGGGACGGCTTCGAGCGCAATTCGCCGGCGTGGATTGACACCGTGAACTCGTTGCGGCCGGACTTCCCCGTCTTTGGCAGCATGATCGAAGTGAGCGAGTGCCTCACTCGGCTCATCGGCCAGCAAAACGCGATGCTCTGGATGGGGGAGGAGCCGGAGCGCATGGGCGCGGTCATCAATCGCATCGGCGCGCATTATGTCGAATGCGCCAAGGCGGAGATTGAGGCGGGCACGGGACGGCTCGACGGATTCGTGATCTGGGGCGACGTGGCTTACAAGAAGGGCATGTTTTTCTCGCCGCGTTACTGGCGCGAATATTTCAAGCCGTGGGTCGCGCGGATGACCGAATGCGCCCACGCGAACGGCCTGCCGGTGATTTACCACGGTTGCGGCAACTGCAAGACGATCTTCCAGGATTACATTGACATTAAAATTGACGGCTACAACCCGCTCGAAGCCAAGGCCGGAATGGACGTGCTGGAACTGCGCCGCCAATATGGCCACAACATGAGTTTCTGCGGCAACAGCAACGTGCAGGTTTGGGAAAGCGGTGACCGCGAGGCCATCCGTCGCGAGGTGTTGCGCAAGCTGAACGCCGCGAAGGGCGGCGGCTATGTTTTCATGTCCGATCACTCGGTCAGCAGCGCCGTCTCCGGTCGCACGTATGATTACATCGTGAAGCTGGTGCGCGAGTTTGGAAATTATCCGATCTGCCTGCCGGCGGAATTTGAGGAGGCAAGTTCATGAAACGCTACGGTTCTGTCATCGGTGTCCGCGCCGAGAAGCTTGAAGAATATAAAACACTTCACGCCGCCGTCTGGCCGGACGTGTTGAAGATGATCAGGCAATGCCACATCCGGAACTACTCGATTTACCTCCGCAAACTTCCCGACGGCCGGCATTATCTGTTCAGTTATTTTGAATACACCGGAAAGGATTTTGCCGCCGATATGGCGACGATGGCCGCCGATCCGACGACGCAAAATTGGTGGGCCGTCTGCCAACCCTGCCAGCAACCCCTCCCCGACCGCGCACCCGATGAATGGTGGGCTGACATGACAGAAGTTTTTCATCTGGATTGAACTGTTTCAAACCGCAATCTTGAAAGAATTATGGCCGACTTGAAAAAACTCCACGAAGCCGTGGTGAACGGCGACGCCAAAACCGCCAAGGCGGTCACCGAAGCCGCGCTCGCCGACGGGGTCGAGCCGCTGAAACTCGTCCAGGAATACATGATGCCCGCAATGGCCGAGGTGGGCCGGCGGTTCGAGTGCAGCGAATACTTTGTCCCCGAACTGTTGCTCGCCGCCCGCGCCATGAAAACTGCGCTCGAGCTCGTCCGGCCCTTGCTGACCGCCACGGGCGCCCAACCAGTCGGGCGCGTTGCCATCGGCACCGTCAAAGGCGATTTGCACGACATCGGCAAAAATCTGGTTGCCGCCATGCTGGAAGGCGGTGGTTACGAAATCATTGATTTGGGCGTGAACGTGACGCCGGAACAATTCATCACCGCCGTGAAGGAGAAAGGCGCAAATATCGTCGCCATGTCCGCGCTGTTGACCACCACCCTGCCTTCGATGAAAACCACCGTGGATGCGCTCAAGCAGGCGGGCGTGCGCGAACAGGTGAAAATTCTCGTGGGCGGCGCGCCGGTCACGCAAAAGTATGCGGACGATATCGGTGCGGATGGTTTCAGCGAAAGCGCGGCCGGCGCCGTGGCCGCGGCCAAGAAAGCCGTTGGAGCCTGAAATGGCCGCCAATGCGTTTCACCAGTTCGTCTTTGAATCAAGACAGCGGCTGGCAATGCCAATTGCGGTCTACCCCGGCCTTGCGCTCACCGGCGCGAAAGTGATCGACATTGTCACGAATCCGCAAGTGCAATTCGAGACACAGCTTGCTTTACACGAAAGATACAGAACACCATTCGTTTTATCGGCAATGGATTTGAGCGCCGAGGCCGAGGCGTTTGGCTGCGCGATTCACCAGACGGAAACCGAAATTCCATCGGTCGTCGGCCGGCTCGTCACCAATCGTGAGCAGGCTGGAAAACTTTCCGTTCCGCAGCCCGGCGATCAGCGCACCGCCGTTTATCTTGAGACTGTCCGCCGCCTGCGCCAGTTGCCGGACCAACCGCTGGTCATCGGCGGCTGCATTGGCCCGTTCTCGCTGGCTGCCCGGCTTGTTGGCGTGAGTGAGGCGATGGAAATGACCGTAAGCGAGCCGGACTTGATGCACTTGCTGCTGGAGAAATGCGCTTCTTTCCTGACTGCTTATCTTCACAAATTCCGCCAGGCGGGCGCGGATGGCGTCATTATGGCCGAACCGACAGCGGGTCTAATGTCGCCGCGCGCGATGTCACAGTTTTCCTCGGCCTACATCAAACCCATCGGTGGGGCGATGGCAGACCAACGCTTCGCCATCATTCTACACAACTGCGCGGCCAAACTTTTGCATCTGCCAGCGGTGCTGGAAACCGGATTGAAAACTTTTCACTTCGGCGCGCCGATGGACATGGCAGTCGCGTTGGACAAGGTTCCGGCAGATGTTGTGTTGTGCGGCAACCTCGACCCTGTCAGAGTCTTCGTCCATCTGTCGCCTGCGGAAATCAACTTGCGTGTGCGTGCGTTGCTCGCGGCAACGTCGGCCCATCGGAATTTTGTGTTGTCCTCCGGCTGCGACTTGCCGGCAACGGTGCCACTTGCCAGCTTGGACGCCTTTTACGCTGCGTCGAAACAATCCTGATGACGGTGACCGTCAAATACGGTTATGTCACAGCGTCGCGTTTCAGTTTGCGACGCAAAATCGTTACGCTGCCTCAGGCACAAATAGCCTTTATGTTTCCGATCATTGCGGTTTTTCCGGTGGCGCAAAAGTTTTTTAAATTTGTTTCGCTGCTCAGCCGATTTTGTCAGCATCATGGCAACATAAATCCATGACCGCCATTACTCCCAATCCGCTGCCCGGCAACGGGCGGAACACCGCTTGGCGCGAGAATTAGGCTGGAAAGCCGGCAGTAGTTCTGACAATTTCGCCCTATGCCTCCACTTTTTGCCAGCATCCTGTTTCACGCCATCGGCGCGGCGTCCGCCGCCGTTTGCTACGTTCCGCAAAAAAGAGCGAGGGGCTGGTCGTGGCAGTCGTTCTGGCTGACGCAGGCGGCGTTCTGCTGGTTCATCCTGCCGATTGTCGGCGCGTTTCTGACCGTGCCGGATTACTGGTCGGTGGTTCACGAAGTTCCGAGAGACGTATTACTCCGCACCTTTTTGCTGGGCGCGGCTTACGGTATCGGCGGCACGGCGTTTGGCGTGGCCATCCGCTACGTCGGGTTTTCCGTCACTTACGCGATGGCGATCGGGGTCTCGATGGTGTTTGGGACCGCCTTCGCGATTGCGAAAGGCGACACCGGCGTCGCGGATGCGACCGCGCATTTTCAAACGTTTTTTGCCAAGACCGGTTCGGGTTTTGTTCTAGCCGGCGTGGGCATTGGCTTGATTGGAATTGTTTTTTGCGGACTGGCCGGACGCTGGAAAGAGGGCGATCACGCGCTGGCCACGGAGAAAAAATCAGGCAACCGGGTGGCTTTGATTGGAATTTGTTTGTGCCTGATGGCGGGTTTGTTGTCGGCGGTTTATAACATGGCGCTGGAGGAAGGCGGGCCGATTGCGAAAATCGCCGCCGCAAAGGCCGCCGGCCACCTGGTGCTGGGCATTGACGCCGCGACGTTCAGCAGCAACGCCATCTATCCGTTTTCCAACGCGGGCGCGTTTTTGACGACGGCGATTTACTGTCTGTATCTTCACCGCAAACACAGGACGATTGGTGAAATCGTGAATCTTCCCGAAGGCGGCGAGAACGCGAGCCTGCCGGTCAACTGGCTGATGGCCATATTCACCGGCTGCCTGTGGTATGGGCAGTTCTTCTTCTACGGTTTCGGGCACTATTACATCCAGAAGGCCGCCGGTTTCGAGCAGATGTGCTGGGCGATTCACATGATTCTTTTGATTTTGCTCGGCACACTCGTCGGCATCATTTTCAAGGAATGGAAAAATTGCCGGCGGCGCACTTATCTGGCGCTGGGGGTTTCGCTCGGGTTGTTGATTGCGGGCAAACTGGTGTTGGATTACGGTAATTACCTCGGCACGCACGCCGCAAAATAAGTCCAAATGACCGTGCAACCTACTCGACGCGATTACAGCCTCGTCGGCAAGGACAGCAAATACGCCGAGGAACAAGGCCTCGCCTCGGCGGAATGGTATGCCTGTCCCATCCCGCGCAAACGGCTCAAGGAATTGATGCAACGCCGGGACGGCCCGGCCATTCGTGACACGCTGCTCTGGTTCGCGCTGCTCGGCCTTACCGGCTGGCTTGGCTGGCATTTCTGGGGAACGTGGTGGTGCGTTCCGGCGTTCATCGTCTATGGCGTGCTGTATTGTTCCTGCTCGGATTCCCGCTGGCACGAGTGCGGCCATCGCACCGCGTTCAAGACGACCTGGATGAACGACGTGGTTTATGAAATGGCGTCGTTCATGGTGCTGCGTGAATCCACGCCGTGGCGCTGGAGCCACACGCGGCATCACACCGACACGATCATCGTCGGACGCGACCCGGAAATTGCCGTGCCACGTCCGCCGGATGTGCCGGGAATCCTCCTCGGTTTTTTCAGCTTGAAAAGCGGGCCGAAGGAATACAAAAAAGTTTTGCTCCACTGTTTCGGCAAACTCACGGCGGAGGAGAAGACTTACATTCCCGAAATGGAATACGCCCGGGTTTGCTGGACCGCGCGCATCTGGACTTTGATTTACGCCACCGTCATCGCCTGGGCAATTGCCATTCACAGCATATTGCCGTTGATGCTCATCGGTCTGCCGTCGTTTTACGGCGCGTGGCTGCTGGTCATTTTCGGCCTCACCCAGCACGCCGGGCTGGCCGAGGATGTCCTCGATCATCGCCTCAACTGCCGGACGGTTTACATGAATCCCGTTTTCCGCTTCGTCTATTGGAACATGAATTATCACCTCGAACATCACATGTTCCCGATGGTTCCGTATCACGCGCTGCCTGCGCTGCACGCGGACATGAAGGCCGACACGCCGAAGCCTTACAACGGCCTCATCGAGGCCTATCGTGAAATCATTCCCGCGATTTTTCGGCAGGTGAAAGACCCGGCGTATTTTGTGAGGCGCGAACTGCCCGCGTCCGCGAAACCGTTTCCACATTCGCTTTCTAAAACGCAAGTTGCGTGAAAAATTCAACATGAAATGATTGATATGAAGCTAACCAACGACGGCTACGTCATCTTGATCGGCACCAATAATTTCACGGAGCGTTATTTCCGCGATGAAATCGGCTGGTTGAAAGTGAGCGCGCGCGGTCGAAAATTCCGCGCGACCGCTGAGCAAGTTCTCAATCACGTTCTGCCCGTGCTGGCCGGAATCAAATCAAATCTTACCATCAAAGTTGAATTAAAATGAGCGACGCATGGGTCAAAACCTGCAACGTGGACGACATCGAGCCCGAAGACGTCATTCGTTTCGACCACGGCGGTTGCACGTTTGCGATTTATCGGGCGACCGACGGCAAGTTTTACGCCACGGATGGTTTATGCACACACCAAAAGGTGCATTTGTCCGGCGGTTTTGTGATGGACAGCCTCATCGAATGTCCCAAGCACAATGGCCGTTTTGATTTCACCACCGGCGAAGCCAAGGGCGCGCCGGTTTGCGTGGACCTGAAAACGTATCCGGTCAAAATCGAAGGCGGCGAGGTCTTTATCCAACTGGCCTGAAATCCTCGATGAAAATTTTATATTTCCGTTCCGTCTGGGGACTTGATGATTTTCAAACCATCGAAGCCAAACTGGAAAAAATCAAAAGCGGCGGCTTTGATGGCGTGGAACTGGATGTCCCGCTGGACGTGGAAACCTGCAAACGCGCGCGAAAGTCACTGGATGAGCTGGGTTTGGCTGTCGTCGCGCAGCAATGGCGCACGAGCGGCAAAACCGTGGCCGGGCATCAAGCCGGCTTCGCGCAGCAATACGAACGCGCGCTGTTGCTGAAGCCGCTTTATCTGAATTCGCACACGGGTTGCGACCATTTCACGCTGCAGGAAAACCTTGCCATCTTCGACCACGCGAACCAACTCGCGGCAAAACATGGCGTGCCGGTCTATCACGAGACGCATCGTGGCCGCGCGTTGTTCAGTGCGCCGGTGACGATGCAATTTCTCGATGCGCGGCCGGAATTGAAACTCGTCGCGGATTTTTCGCACTGGTGCTGCGTGCATGAATCGTTGCTGGCCGACCAGCCGGCAAGCGTCGAGCGCGCGGCGAAGAACACTTACGCCATCCATGCCCGCGTCGGCCACGCGGAAGGCCCGCAGATTCCCGACCCGCGCGATGCGCTATGGCAGCCGAATTTGGAGGCGCATTTGAACTGGTGGAAAATGATTGCCGCGCATCGCCGCGCCGAGGGCTGCGCCATCCTGCCGGTCTGCCCGGAATTCGGTCCGGCGCCTTACATGACGCTTTTGCCGCACACGCGCAAACCAATTGCCGATCTATGGGAAATCAATTGTTTCATGCGCGATTGGCTGAAAGAAACGTTGAATGGCGCTTGAAATAAATCATCATTTGCCGGCAAACATGGCAGGTTGGTGGGTTACGAAGTCAGGTCGGCAAAATGGATGAACGACGCAGACGTCTCCAAAATATGAAAACAAAATTGTGCATCACAGCACTGGCCACGGCCCTGCTTTTCTCCGCCGCGGAAAACCAATCGCGTGCATCTGATTTCGCCTTCGGCGCGGACCTGTCATTTTTGAAGCAGGCGGAAGATCGCGGAACCGTTTTCAAGGACGGCACGAACGCAATGCCCGGCCTGCAGATTTTCAAAAATCACGGCTACAACTGGATTCGCCTGCGCATCTTCGTCGAACCAGTTGGCGGCAATCTGCCGAATAACCTTGCCTACACGCTCGCCGAGGCCAAGGACGCGAAAAAGCTCGGTTACAAATTCCTGCTCGATTTTCATTACGCCAGCTCGTGGGCCGATCCGGGCAAGCAGCCGGCGCCGGAAGCATGGAAAACCTTGTCACACAAGGAGCGCACGCAGAAAGTCTTTGAATATACGCGCGACACCATCACCTCGTTCCGCGACGCGGGCGTGCTTCCGGACATGGTGGAAGTCGGAAATGAAATCACGCACGGGATGTTGTGGCCGGACGGCAAGCTGCCGGACAATTGGAAAAACTTCACTGATTACATCCGCGCGGGAATCAAGGGCGTTGACGCCGGAAGCGGCACAAATTCGCACCCGAAAATCCTGATCCACATTGACCAGGGCGGCAGCATCGCCAAGACGAAATACTTTTTCGACAATTTGAACCGTTACAAGATTCCCTACGATGTCATTGGCTTTTCCTATTACCCGTGGTGGCACGGCACATTGATGGATTTACGTGATAATCTGGCGTTCACGGCAAACACATATCACAAAGACATCATTGTCGTGGAGACGGCCTACAACTGGAGACCGGCGCGTGAATCCGCCGACCGTGTCGGGCCGTTTCCGGAAACACCCGAAGGCCAGCGCGATTTCCTGGACGAATTGACGCGCGTGGTTCTGGCCACGCCCGACGAACGTTGCAAGGGCATTTTCTGGTGGGAACCGGCAGTGGGCAATCGCGGCGGCCTCGTCTCACGAAGTTTTTTTGATGAAAATGGAAACTCCCTGCCTGTCGTTTCCGTCTTTGACAAATATACCAGGCCGGCACCAAGGACCGGCGGCCGGTGATTTTTGCCGCTGCTAAAATGAACTCATCGAAAAAAACAAATGCAAAGCCGCCGCGATTTTTAACGTGGCTGGCCGCCTTGATTGTTTCCGGGGTGCTGCCGGTTCGCGCGGCGGACATGTTCGTCTATTTTGGCACGCACCGGTCCGGGACGAACATCGGTTTTTCACTCGCGCATTTCGACACCGACACCGGCGCGCTCACCAAGCCGGAATTCCTCATCCAGTCACCCGCGCCTGCGTATTTCGTGATTCATCCCGACGGCTTGCATCTTTACACCTGCAACTCTGGCAGCCCCGGCGCGGTCTCCGCCTACGAAATCGAACCCCACACCGGCCAGCTCAAATTCCTCAACCGCGTCCCGGCAGGCGGCACCGACACGAGCTACGTCAGCCTCGACCAGACCGGGCATTATGTGCTCGCGGCGAATTATTCCGGCGGCAACATCGCCGTCTTCGCCATCAAACCCGACGGCAGCATCGGCGAACGCACCGCTTTTGTGCAGCACACCGGCAGCAGCGTGAACCCGCAGCGACAGACTCATGCCTACGCCCACTCCATCGTCACCGATCCGAGCAACCGTTTTGCACTCGTTGCCGATCTCGGTTTGGACAAGGTTTTTGTCTATCGCTTCGATGAAAAGGGCGGCTCCCTCACGCCAAATGATCCGCCCTTCGTCAACATCAAGCCCGGTTCCGGTCCGCGCCATGTGAAATTTCATCCGAACGGGCGCTGGGTTTATGTCATCAGCGAAATCGCCAGCACCGTCACCGCGTTTGATTGGAACCCCACCAATGGCGCGCTCGCCGAATTCCAAGCCGTCTCGGCATTGCCCAGTGATTTCAAGGGCACGAACACCTGTGCTGAGATTATGATCCATCCGAACGGAACATTTCTCTACGCCTCCAATCGCGGTGATGACAGTCTTGCCGTGTTTGCAATTGATCAAACGAACGGTCGTCTGACACCAATAGAACACGTTCCCAGCGGCGGCATGACACCACGCAATTTTGCCTTCGACCCCACGGGCAAATGGATTATCTGCTCCAACCACGGCAGCGATGTCGCTGCCGTTTTCCGCGTGGACGAAGGCACGGGCAAACTGGTGCAGACCGGCCAGCCCGTTTCCGTGCCATATCCTTTCTGTGAAAGGTTTCTGCCAGTGCGCTGACAACGCGTATGTGTAATTAAATCAACAATCAGCTAAATTATTCTTCATGAAAAACAACCTGCTGCATGTCCTTTTGCCAATTTGTGTCCTGATGCCCACGCTGGCGGCGTCGGCGCAAACGAGCAACCCGATGGCCGAGGGCGGAAATTCCAGTGGCTACGACATGGCGCCGGAAACGCGGCTTGAAGTCGTCATCGCCGCCGTAGACATGATTCCGACCAAGCTGCCGCCAGGGCCGTTCCAGCCGACATGGGAATCGCTCAAGGAAAATTACAAAGTCCCGCAATGGTTCATCGGCGCGAAGTTCGGCCTGTTCATGCACTGGGGGCTTTATTCCGTGCCCGCGCATCACAACGAATGGTATGAAAAGCACATGTATACCAGCGGAGGCGACGGCCAGTGGCACGTTGATAATTTCGGCCCGCAGGACAAATTCGGCTACAAGGATTTCATCCCGATGTTCACCTGCTCGAATTGGGATCCGAACGCGTGGGCGGAACTGTTCAAGAAATCCGGCGCGAAATTCGTCGTCCCGACAGCGGAGCATCATGAAAACTTTGCGCTGTGGGACAGTGCCGTGACGCCGTTCAACGCGGTGAAAATGGGGCCTCACCGCGACCTCATCGGCGACCTGTCCAAGGCCGTGCGCAAGCAGGGATTAAAATTCGGCGTGTCCAATCACGGCATCGAAAATTTCCAGTTCATTAATCCGCCCGCCGGCATGGCCGACAAAATGAAGGCCGAGCAGGCCGACCTTTACGACCCGAAGTGGGCTGATTTCTACAACGTCGCCGACCGCAGCGACGCAGCGTGCGAACGGTTCCTGACCAACTGGTTCGCGCGCAACGTCGAGCTGATTGACAAATACCGGCCTGACATGCTGTGGTTCGACAACGGCGTGGACCAGCGCTACCTAGACCCGCTCAAGCTGCGCGTGGCCGCATATTACTACAATCGTGCCAAGCAATGGGGCAAGGAGGTTTCCATCAGCACCAAAAAGGCTGCCTATGCACCGTGTGACAAGAACACCGAAACCATCGGTTCGATCATTGATTTTGAAAAAATTGGCACGCGTTCGCCATCCGGCATCCGCACTGGCGAATGGCAGGTGGATCATCCGATTGGCAGCACGTGGGGTTACACGAGCGACGAGCGATTTTCCGGCCCGGGCGCGATCATCAACGCACTCGCCGACACCGTCAGCAAAAACGGCACGCTGTTGCTGAACCTTTCGCCAAAGTCGGACGGCACATTTCCGCAGGAGATACACGACACGCTGCTCGCAGTCGGCCAGTGGCTCGGCGTGAACGGCGAGGCGATTTACGGCACGCACAACTGGATCAAGTTCGGCGAAGGCGGCGGAAGCGGGCAGCCAGGTCTAAACATCCGCTTCACCGTCAAAGGCGACGCGCTTTACGCCATCATTCTGGGCAACTGGCCCGGTGAACAGGCGGTCATCATCTCGCTGGCAACAACCAATTCCCCGGCCGGGAAAATCAAAAATGTCACCTTGCTCGGCAGCAAGGGCAAATTGCAGTTCACGCAGGAGGACGACGGACTGAAAGTGAAGCTTCCCGCCGTTGCGCCCTGCAAATATGCCTACGTGCTCAAGATTACCGGCCTGAAAATGAATCCGCCGACGTGGACGAAATCGGGTAATCCGCAGTTGCCACCCGGCACCGCTGGAAATTAAAATCCAAGCAAACAGACATCAAGGACGAACATGAGAAACAAAACAAACAAGGAGTTGCTGCGTTTTCTGAACTGGCCGGCAGCCATGATTGTTTTCGGATCGCTGTCGTTGACCGGTTGTGTGCAGCCCAAGCAACAAACGACAACCAAGACAATGGCAACAAATCTTGTGACGCTTCCGGCGACGAATGCCCCGGCACGCCCCCAGCGCGTGGAAAATCTGCCGGCCAACCCAAACCTGCCGTCGCTGTTTCTCATTGGCGATTCAACAGTGCGAAATGGACAGGGCAATGGCGCGGGAGGGCAATGGGGCTGGGGCGACGAGATCGCGCCGTTTTTTGACACGGGCAAAATCAACGTCGTGAACCGCGCGCTGGGCGGAACGACCAGCCGCACGTTTTACCGCGATCTGTGGACGCGCGTGCTGGCGATGTTGAAGCCCGGCGATTTTGTCATCATGCAATTCGGCACCAATGGCGGAGCGGTTAATGACGCGAGCCGCGCGCGCGGCGAGCTTCATGGCATCGGCGACGAGACGCAGGAGATCACCAATTTAGTCACCGGAAAGTTCGAGGTCGTCCACACGTTCGGCTGGTATGAAAAACAGATGATCGCGGACGCCCGCAGCAAAGGCGCGACGCCGATGGTCTGCTCCTTGATTCCGCGCAACAGTTGGCGGACCAATGGCACGGCCGCGCGCAACGGTGCCAACAGTGCTGCCGGCTGGGCGGGCCAGGCCGCCCAATCTGAAAACGCCCCCTTCCTCGACATCAATGAAATCATCGCGCGCCAGTATGACGAACTGGGACGGGAAAAGGTGAACGCCTTGTTCGTCGCGGGAGCCGGCCCGCACACTAGTCTTGCCGGCGCGCAGACGAACGCCCTCTGTGTCGTTGCCGCGCTCAAGGGTTTGAAGGAAAATCCGCTCGCAAAATTCTTTTCGGAAAAGGCGGACGGCATCCCGCCCGCCGACTTGAGCCTGCCAGCGCCCGCATCCCTCGTTCCTGCGCCGGACAATGTCCAGGTGAGATGATTTTATGAAAGCACGCCTGGCCATTCTCCCATTTGTTTTCGCCGCCGGATTTCTCATCGCCGCCGACGATGAGCGTCCCGTGGTGGATGCCTCGAAAGTGCCCGTTGAAACGGTCACCAACAACACACTGCCCACCTTTCACATCGTCGGCGATTCGACCGTGCGCAGCGGCGGCTCGGGTGTTGGATTATGGGGCTGGGGCGAACGCATCAAGCCGTATTTTGACACCAACAGAATCAACGTCGTCAACAATGCCATCGCCGGTCGCAGCGCGCGGACTTATTTCACCGAGGGCCGCTGGCAAAAAGTGCTGGACTCGCTCAAGCCCGGCGACGTCGTCATCATCCAGTTCGGCACCAATGATCAGGGACAAATCGGTGATCCGGCGAACAAGCATCGCCCCGACGGCAAGGGCATCGGCGATGAGACCGTGGAGGACACCATGCCCGACGGCACCAAGGAACTCGTCCACACGTTCGGATGGTATATGGCGAACTTCGTCACCAGCGGGCAGGCAAAGGGCGCAACCGTCATTCTGGTTTCGCCCATTCCCCACAAACAGCGTTGGGAAACCGAACGCGATTTCACGAACATCGCCCAATGGGATTCCGAAGTTGCCAAGGCACACAACGCGCCTTGCTTCGACCTCACCATGGTCATTACCGCCGCCTATAAAAAGGCCGGCCACGACAAGGTGGAAACTTTTTTCGCCGACAAGGGCACACACACCACCGACATCGGCGCTCAACTGAACGCGGCGTGCGTCATCGCCGGATTGAAAAGCCTCACAAACAATCCGCTGGCGCCTTATTTTTCCGAAAAAGCAAAGGACGTCGAGCCTTACCAGCCAGACGCAACAACTGAAACCATCAAGCATTAAATCCACATGACCCCCATCCGCCGTCTCACCGCTGGCATCCTTCTTCCAGTCATCATTGCGGCCCTGACCATTGCCAGCCCGGTGGCCCACGCCCAGACTGATTTCAAATTTGTGTTCGGCGGCAAGCCCGAGCGGGGTTGGACCCGGATTTCGCCGACCAATTTGTATTCCATTGCAACCGGTTACGGCTTCGAGCCCGGCGCGGACGTGTCGGCGCCGGACGGCGGCAATTACATTGCGAGCGACAAGCCATTTTATTTTTCCATCAAGGTGCCGGAGGGGAATTACAAGGTCACCGCCCTGTTCGGCGACGGGACCAACCAGTCCGTCGTGACCGTGAAGGCCGAGCTGCGGCGGCTGATGCTGGAAAAAGTCCCTGTCGCGCCGAAAGCCAGGTTGTCGCGCACGTTCATCGTCAATATCCGCACGCCGTTCATTTCCCAAAACAACCACGTGCATTTGAAGCCGCGCGAACAGTCGTCTGAAATCCGGGACTGGGACGAAAAACTGACTTTGGAATTCAACGGCACGCATCCCTGTCTCCGGCGTCTGGAAATCAAAAAAGCCGCCGTGCCCACCGTTTTTGTTTTGGGCGATTCGACGGTTTGCGACCAGCCCGCCGAACCGTGGAACAGTTGGGGCCAGATGCTGCCCCGCTTTTTCAAACCGGAAATCGCCGTGGCCAACCACTCCGAGTCCGGCGAAACCGTCGCCGACTCCCTGCGCGCGCAGCGGTTTGAAAAGATTTTCAGCCTGATGAAACCGGGCGATTACCTGTTCGTCCAGTTCGGCCACAACGACATGAAATCCCGCGCGACCAACGCGCTTGAAACCTACAAATCGGATTTGAAGAAAGTGGTCGGGCGCACGCGTTCACTCGGTGGCACGCCGGTGCTGGTGGCCTCGATGGAACGCAAGGCCGGCTTGGAAGCACCCACCCTCATGGGTTATCCCGACGCCATGCGCGAAGTGGCAAAGGAGGAAAACTGCGCGCTGATTGATTTGAACGCCATGAGCCTGGTCTTTTACAAGGCGCTCGGCTCTGACCTCGGCAAGGCCTTCCAAGATGGCACGCACCACAACAATTATGGCAGCTACGAACTCGCGCAATGCGTTGTCGAGGGCATCAAGCAGGACAAGCTGCCTCTGGCGAAATATATCGTGGCCGACTTCAAGGGTTTTGACCCGGCGCACCCGGATTCCATCGCGGATTTTCAGATGCCCGCCAGCCCGGTCAGTTCCAGCGAGAAGCCGTTGGGGAATTGAACCGCGGATGCCCCGCGTGGCCCTGATAACAGGCTAAAACCTGACATCGGAGGAACCAAATGCGCAGATCTGTCTGCCACCAGAGCCGGTTGAATATACTCCATTTTCATCCTTCTGCCACCCTTGCACCCCAATTGCGCGGATGTGCGAATTGAACAACAAAGGAACAAAGTAACGAAGTATTGCACTGCGGATCCCGTTAGCCGCAAAGGAGGACAAAAGACGCATAATTTTTGGCTTGCTGCTCTTTGTTGCTTCGTTTCTTTGTTGTTCAATCCGCGCCGCCGCTTCCTTGATTTCCGGCTTTCGGCCCCCTACCCTTCACTCGTTTCCCATCCAAATTGTGGCCATGAAAATTATCACCGCCGTCATTTCCCTTCTCGTTTTTGTAACGTTTTCTTCCCGCGCCGACAACAACGCCAGCGGACCGCGCCAGCGCCTTTCCATGGATTTGAACTGGGCGTTCACCCGGGACGACACGGCCGGTGCGCAGGACCCGGTATTTGACGACAGCGGCTGGCGCTTGCTGGATGTGCCGCATGACTGGTCCATCGAGGGGCCGTTCGCCGAGACAAATTCCATGGGAGGTTCGGGCGGGTTCCTGCCCGCCGGAATCGGGTGGTATCGGAAGCATTTCGCCACGCCGGCGGCGTTCAAAGACAAGCGGGTATCGGTGCAGTTCGATGGTGTCTTCATGAATGCCGACGTTTATCTGAACGGCCATCAGGTTGGCCATCACGCCTATGGCTACACGAGTTTCAATTGTGATTTGACGCCGTTCCTCGCGGCAACGGGAAATGACAACGTCCTCGCCGTGCGCGTGGCCAACGATGTGCAACCGAACAGCCGGTGGTTCACCGGGTCGGGCATCTATCGCCACGTCTGGGCGGATGTGACCGGGCCGGTTCACATCGCCAACTGGGGCACCTATGTCACCACGCCCAAGGCTTCGACCAATGCCGCCGAGTTCATCATCAAGACGCGTGTCCAGAACGACACCGGGGTGGCAGCCCGCGTCCGGATCCGCCAGGATTTGATTGATCCCGCCGGCAACATCGTTGGCAGCATCGAAGGCCAGACGCGGATTCCGGGCAAGGGCGAAAAGGAAGTTCAGCAAAAGATTTCCGTCAGCCGGCCGCAATTGTGGTCGCTGGAGAACCCCGTCCTTTACACGGTGCGGACGAGTTTGTCCCGCAGCCGGAGCGGCGCCGCGCCGGAGACGGTTGATTCCTACGACACGCCCATCGGCATCCGTCAAATTGCCTATGATGTTGACCGCGGTTTCCTGCTCAACGGGCAGCACGTCAAGATTCTCGGCATGTGCGTGCATGAGGACGGCGGCGCGGTGGGCGCGGCCGTGCCGGTGGAGGTGTGGGAACGGCGGCTCAAGCTGCTCAAGGCAATGGGCTGCAATGCCATTCGCTGCAGCCACAACCCGCCCGCGCCGGAGTTCCTCGACGTTTGCGACCGGCTGGGCCTGTTGGTGATGGACGAAGCCTTCGACGAGTGGACGAGCGCCAAGGGCCAGTTGCACGGCTCCTACGCCACGCTGTTCAATCAGTGGTCGAAGCCGGACCTGCTCTCCATGCTCCAGCGCGACCGCAATCATCCCAGCATCGTCATGTGGAGCATCGGCAATGAAATTCCCCAGCAAGCCAGCAAGCGCGGCGTGGAAATTGCCAGGACCCTCGCCGGCATCTGCCATGCCGAGGATCCCAGCCGCCCGGTCACCTCGGCCTGCGACAATGTTCACTCACCCAATCCCACCTGGCCTGATTTTATCGCGGCGCTTGACATCGCCGGCTACAACTACGTTGACCGCTGGGGCGCGCACCGTGAAATTTATTTCTCCGACGACCGCGAGAAATATCCCCAGCGGAAATTCCTCGGCACAGAGGATGTCTGTGTCGGCGGTGTGCGGGGCAGTTATTTTAGCGGCAGCCCAAACACTTTTACCTATGCCTCATCCATGATCCGCGCCGAACAACTTTGGAGATTCAACGCCGTTCACGACTATGTCATCGGCTATTTCATGTGGACCGGCGTTGATTATCTTGGCGAATCCCGCTCCTGGCCGCGCAAAGGCGCCAGCAGCGGTGTCCTCGACACTTGCGGCCTTCCCAAGGACGGTTATTACTTCTACCAAAGCCAGTGGACCACTGGACCGATGGTGCATGTCTTCCCGCATTGGAACTATCCCGGCGAAAAGGGCACCATCATCCCCGTCGTGGTCTATTCCAACTGCCGGCAGGTTGAACTACAGGTCAACGGCAGGAGTTACGGCGTCAAGTCGCTGGTCTTCCCGCGTCCGGGCACCGTGCGGTCCTGGAACGATCCCACCCCGGCCGGCACCACGGCGGATTTGCATCTCACCTGGGACGTGCCCTATGAACCCGGCACTCTCCGAGTCATCGGCCGGCGGGATGGACAGATTGTTGCCGAGGAAGAAATCCACACCGCCGGCGAGCCTGCGGCCATCGCGCTCACGTGCGACAAAACCAATTTGAACAGCACCGCTCGTGGTGTGGCCCAAATCGAAGTCCGAGTCCGGGATGCCGCGGGTAATTTCGTTCCCACCGCCACCAGCGCGGTCTCTTTTGATGTCCAAGGCCCGGCTAAAATCATCGGCGTTGACAACGGCGACCCGGTTTCGCACGACTCCTATCAGGCCACCACACACCCCGTGTTCAACGGCATGGCCCTGGTCATAATGCAGGCCGGGAAAACGCCGGGGCACGTCACGCTCACCGCGAAGAGCGACGGTTTAAAGGAGGCGTCAGTGGAATTGGATGTTCAGCCCGGAGCGATGATTCCAACGCTGCCATGACACCGATTCAGTCTTTTCCCATGAACGAAATCCGTCGCACGGCTATTGCAACTGTAGCAGATAAAAACTTTGTGGATTTGTCCCCAAGGGATTGGTGAAGTTGAAATTGCCGTTATTGTCGAACTGGTTCGTCAATAGCCGTGCCCAGTTGGAAGCCGGCGTGGCGACATTGGTTGAAGTGAGGAGATAATAATTCGCGTTGGCAACTCCGCCCGTGCCGCTCAAACCGAGGCCACTCCCCGACATGGAAAACGCGCCGATGAACGGCCTGGTGGCGATGATGACGGAGAGCGTGCCATTGGTGTTGAGCGCGTTGGTGTTCCAGCCGAGTCCGGCGGGCAGCGATGGCAAAATCAATCTTGCAAACGCGCCGCTGTAACTCGCGGCATTGAACAGTTTGAAACTGTCGCCATTGGCAAGCGCCGTCGCGCCGATGTTGGTGACGATGAGCATGCCGCCATTGGTCAGCGAACCGAAAACTTTAACGACGTCATTGGTCAGCGGCGATTTGCTGATTTCGAAAATGTTGGTGCCGGGGGGCGCGCCGAATCCGGTAAACAACGTCAGTGAATTGCTGAACGTCAACGTGCCAATGCCGTTCGTGCCGGGCGAAAGTTTCGAGGCCGCGCCGACGAAGAAGTTCCCTTTCACCGAACCGTTGCCGGAAATCATCTTGCCACTGGCCAGCATCATCATGCCATTGAACGTTCCGCTCACATCGAGCAGCGCGCCGGCTGATAGGATGATGTTCGATGAGGCTGCGATTGCGCCGGAATTGGTCAATGCCAGTGTTCCTGCCTCAATCGTTGTCGCGCCTGTGTAAGTGTGTGATTTCGTCAGCGCGAGCCGGCCTGCGCCGCGCTTCGCCAGATTTCCCGTGCCGCTGATGATGCCAAAATCGGTGTCGGTGATGAAGTCGGAACGGTTGAAGGCGAGCGTGGCATTGTCCGTGACATTGCCCGTGCCGAGCGTGCCCGCCGTGCCGCCATTGCCGATCTGGAGGGTCCCGCCGCTGATGGTTGTGCCGCCGGAGTAGGTATTGGTGTTGCCGGTAAGCGTCCACGTTCCCGTTCCCGTTTTGGTGACGGAGTTGCCAAGGATGGAGCCCGCGTAGGTGGCGTCGGCGTTTTTCGCGCCGACCGTCCAGGGCGTGCCGCTCATTTTGGAGAGGGTTCCGCCGGTCAACGCGCCGAGGGAAACGCCGCTGCCGCTGACGTGATAGGCGGAGATGTAGTTGGCAAGATCAACAGTTGCACCGGCGTAACCATAGGTGTTGCCGATGCGAAAATCGCCGCCACCGCTGTCCGTGCCAAGATTCAACTGGCCGGTAAAGGCGGACCAGTCGCCGTCCAGTTCGGTGCGGACGTAATAGACGTTGAAGTTCAATGTGCCGCCACCGGTGAGTAAGCCGTGAAGATTGCAGCGGTCGTCGGCGTAAATTGTGCCGGTCGAACCCGACGGCACAATCAAGTTCCAGTTGCAGTTGTCGTAACTGCCGGTGTCGCTATACATGGTGAGCGTGCCGCCATCAAGGGTGACGGTGGTGTTGCCATTGCCACCGGGGCCGGGACCGAGGCCGTATTGGTTGGCCGTGCCGCCGCCGAGGGAAATATTGCCCGCGCGGATGAAGGTCGGGCCTGTGTAGGTGTTGTTCACGCTCAACGCCAGCGTGCCGCCGCCGAGTTTCTGCAGGGCGCCGCTCCCGGTGATGACGCCGGCGATGGTGAGTTGAACCGAGCTGTTGGTCACTTCAATCGAGTTCGTGCCGGTGTTCAAAGTCATGCCGCGATCGGTGTAGGACTCGCCGGTGACGCGCAACGTGGCATTGCTGGAAAAAATCAAATTCGTCGAGCCGCCGGGCGGATTGCCGAGCGGGCTGGGGAAACCGACCGCATCGAGTTCGGAAACCACGAGCGTGCCGCCGGCAAGGGTTGTCTTGCCGGTGAAGGTGCTGTTGAGCGCACTGAGGGTCAGCGTGCCGGAATTGGTTTTCAACAGGCCGGTCGAACCGATGATGCCGCCGCTGCCGGTTAACGTGTAATTCGTGGTGCTGTCCACGACGACGCCGGCGGCGTTGAGGTCGCCGGAAAGGGTCACCGTGAGATTGGGCGTGCCGGTGTTGTCGAAACGCACTGTGTCGTTTGGGGTGAACATGTCCCGGGCCGCGCCGTTGAGCCAGTTGCTGGTAACGAGCAAATCCCAGGCGTTGCCACCCTGCCCGCCAGCCCAGGTCACCGCAGCCGGCGCACGATAACTTTTCACGATGAGCGCGATTTGTCCGGGCGGATTCGTGAGCGCAAAAGGAATGCCGGTCAGACCGGAAACGGTGAGGTTACCCAAACCGCCGCTCAACGCGCCGGAATAATTGATGAGGGGATAAACCGTGCCGACCGGCAGTGTCGCGTTGAGCTGGTGGATGATGAGCGCGTTCGTGCCTTGCAAAGCCAGATTGCCGTTGATGATGAGCAAATCATTTGTCTTCACCGCGCCCGTCGGGTCGTCGGACAAATCAAAATCGTTCAGCGTCCGGCCGGCAAGCGTGAGATTGTTGGCGAGGGTCAGCGTGCCGGGCGAATTGGCCCCCTGCCCCGGCGAAACGCCCGCGCCCTCGTAGATGGAAACCGCCGAACCGACAATGCCGTTGCCGCCCAGCCGGCCATCGAGCCAGACGCCGCCACGCACAGTCACGGGACTGTTCGGTAGCGAGCCGTTCACGACGAACGGGCCTTCGGCAATGAGCGTCTTGCCGGTGTAGGTATTCGTGCCGTTGAAAGTCAATTTGCCCGCACCCGCTTTCGTCAACCCCATCGCGCCGTCGAGCGAGCCGCCGCCGTTGAACGTGTAATCCTTTGGCGAGTGGACCCGCACGTCGCCGGGCGTGAGGGAGCCGGTGAGCGCGATGGCGGCGTTGTTCGAGCCGGTGAGGTCGAAGAGCACGGTGGCACCGGGAGTGAAGGGCGCGGGATTGGTGTTGGCGTTGCCGGCATAAAACCAGTTGGTGAACCAGTTCGCGGTGGTGGCCGCGTCCCAGGCATTGTTGGTGCCGTCACCGTGCCAGACGAGCTTGGCGTTGGAGACGGGCGGAGGCGGAGGCACGGGCATGCCGTTGCCGAGGTAGTAGTCCACGTAGCTGGCCTGATAATAGCCCTTGCAGGTGGCCTGGTCGCGATACTGGGGATTTTGCATCAGGCAATACAGGCGGTTCGTCGCGGCAAACGTTGTCGTATAAATGCGCAGCGTGGAATAATTAGTTTCCAGGAGGACGAGTTCTTCGCGCCAGTCGCCGAGGATGTCGCCCCAAAACGGGGCTCGTCCGCCGTATTGCTGACGAACACTGTAGCCCCCACCGTCGTTATAAATGGAGAAAAGGCGATCCGCTGCGCCGGTGGTGGGATTGAACTTGTTGACAACGGGATTGTATGCGCCCGAGCCGGCGCCGTCTTCGAACTCGCGGCTCAAATCGGCGTCCCACCAAAGTCCCTCCGGCGGCCAGATGCTGTTCGCAAAAAGCACGTTGCCCTTGCAGTCGAAAATACCGGGCTGGGTGGAATAAAATTCGCAGCCACGATGTGTCGGATCCATGTCCAGCGCAATGCCACGGCTCACGTCCACGACACCGCTGGAATACCACTTCTTGATCATCTTGCCCGTGCCGGCCTCATAGAGCGCCGTGGCGAGGAGCGTTGGGTTGTCTTGCTGGATTGCAAACGTCTCCAAGCCGGGATGGTCGGGGTCTATGTCCATGGTGTGAAAACGGTCGCCGTGCGCCAATTCCGTGTCGAAAACCGTCTCTCCGGTCGCGCCGCTTCTGGCCGAACCTATTTCGAGCAATTCATCAATGCCGTCGTGATTCACGTCGCTGATGCGGATTTGATGGCTCCAGGCCAGGTTTGAATTCGCGGGCGGCGTGAAAAACCAGCGCTGCGTCAACTGGCCGTTGCGGTAATCAAACGCCATGCTCTCGCGCTGAAACACGCTGCTGCTGTTTCGATTTTCGCCTTCCATGAGCAGGCTTGGATGGACGCCGTCGCAATACATCACGCCCATGCGGAAACTCATCGGGCCGTCACCGGGCCACAAATTTAAGAGCGTCGCGCGCGCCAGTTCATGTCCGGTCAATCCATTGAGAATTGACAGGTATTGCGTCGTATCGTCCGGGCCGGTGATGACTGTGCCGTCGGGCAAAATGACGCCGCGGGCCGTGCGCACGGCGACTTCCGCGTAACCGTCGCCATCAAAGTCATAGACCGTCACATCGTCCTTGTCGCCGATGCTGATGGCCGACGCGCCCGGCTCGATGTTGTATTGATTGGTGCTGTTGTAGCCCATGTCCATCTGCCACAGGAATGTCCCATCCCGTTTGTAAGCCTGGAGGAATTGGTTGGTCGCCACGGTGGTGGACAGGCGGTCCACGACGTAATCGTATTCGCCGTCGCCATCGAGGTCGCCGACCCAGCAAAACTTCACGTCGTAGGGCGGCGCCGCGCCATTCGTCACCGCCCGGAGCGGCCAGGAAATGTATTGGCGCACGGGGGAATTGGCAGCGAGACCGGACGCCGCGCTCGGCGCGCCTTCCACACCGTTGGTCACCGGCACGGCATACCAGGCGTTTGACACGGTGAAATTGGCCGTCGTGTCCAAGTAGTCCGTGGTGTTTGTGAGCGGCAGTGAATTCAGTTTCACGCCCGCGCCACCGCCGGCGGAACGATACAGATTGAATCCGACATCCGGCGGGTCGGTGGCGAGCAGGCGCCAGCCGATATACGCCTGCGAGGTGGCCGAGTGCAACACCACCACACCGCGTCCGAGCTTTTCCATCTGCCGCTGGGCGAGCACGGGGGTGACCGTTGAAAACAAAATGACGGCAGCAGTCAGATGACGCAGGCTGGTGGCAGAAAAAAATATTTTCACTGAAACTGTCACAATATATGCCACTTCCGACCACAATTCACTCGCCAATAATTGCAATATTCTTGTCAGAATTTGCCCTTTGCGGCCAGAGCCAGAAAGCGGCGGCAAGAATCACTTCCGCCGGGACTGCTGCAAGCAACAACCGTCCGACTGGGCATCCCAGTCAAATTTCAAGACTTCTCAAAATTTCCAGCTTTTCAGCAAAGGGCTAATTGCCATTTTCGAGCCAGGAATAAACTTGATCATACTGCTGGGCAGAAGCAGCGGTCTGGCCAGTAACGAGAAGGCCGCTGGATACCAGTTGAAACGTCAGGACACTCTGGACAAATTGCACCGAACCATCCATAAAAAGACAGTCAAACCCCGGACTGGGATAGTGGGCAAAATAGTTCGGGCTATACGTAGTAATCGCAGCGGGGCCCCCCAAATCGTTGGCCGGGCCCGCCAGATAATCAACCCCAAACAGCTTGGAGGGGATGATACTGCTGGTTTTCGGGAAGAGCCGGTTGAGAACGTTATTTGTTGAATCAACGACGTGCGGGTTGAACAACATTGTGCCACGAACGATTCCGTCGCCATCCGTGCTCATGAATAACGGGTTTGAATAGCGCGAGGCACTCAACAGCGAGGTTTCCGGAAAACTCGGACAATAAAGGGCCTTGCCATTGGCCATCCCATAGGTCTCATACAAATAACCCAGGCAATCAAATATTTGACGGCCTGTGGTCCTGACTTGAACACCCTGATTAACGACGCTGTTCGCAGGACCCGGGGCATTCCCCTCATAAGCCACATAATAGGTGTAATGCGCGTCACTGAGATGGTTGAACGTCGGGGGTGTATTGCCACCACCCACGGTGCATATCGGGAAATAATCGTTGTAGCTGGTCGCATAGACGTAACAAGCGACGGCAATCTGGTGGAAGTTGCTCTGGCACTGCGCCAGCCTTGCCTTCCGCTTGGCCGACGCCAATGCCGGCAGCAGCAGCGCCGCCAGGATGGCGATGATGGCTATGACCACCAGCAGTTCAATGAGCGTGAACCCGCGCGAAGCAACCGCGCGGAACGCATTGCTTGTCCTGTTTTTCATGATTGGATATTTGAATATCCGCCAAACTTTGATTGTCCGCAAGGTTTATTCATTGGAGCAAACGGCCCGCAGGCGGTCCGCGCGCCACGCGTTTTTACGGATAAATCCGCTAATCGCCATTTTCCAGCCAACTGTAAATTGCGTCATACTTTTGGGGAACTGGAACGCCTTCGTTGCTAGGGGTGACAGGCCCCGGGAGATGACCGCCGTCTATGAATTTATACGTCGTGACGCTCTGAACAAATGACACTGATCCATCCGTAAAAAGGCAGTTAAAGCCCTGTGCCGGATAATGGGCAAACGTGCCCGGTGAGAATGATGCTATGGCGTCTAAAACTGCCATATTGTCCGTTCCAAAAAGATGCCTTCCGCCGGGGGCAACGTAGGAAAACCCTTCCAAAGCGGACGGTGTGGCAGTAGTGGGGCCACCGGTAGTGGGGCCTGTCCATTGGCTGCTTGTTTTTGGGAATGCCCGCGAAATATTACCGCCACCCCCCGCGTTATCCGTCCCCCAAGCATCCGTTCTGCGCGGGTTGAACAACATTGTGCCATAGATTGCATATCCGTGCGTGATATGATCTCCGCCGACGTCAGGCGAACTCATGAATGACGGGTTTGAATATGCCGCAGGGGTGTTTCCCGTGGACTCTGCAAAGGAAGGACAAAAGAAAACTTTGCCGTCGCCTATCCCATGGGTCTCATATAGATGACCCAAGTCGGTAAACAAGCCGGGTTGAATCCCCTGCTTTAAGGGGGTGTTGGCAGTGGTCGTTGTCGCTATATACACCGTATAATGTTGACTCAGTATATTGTTGAAGTTGTTGCCGCCATTTGCGCCGCCAACCTTGCAAATGGGGTAATAATCGTTGTAGTCGTTCGCATAGACGTTGCACGCAACAATAATCTGGTGAAAGTTACTCTGGCAGGTCGCCAGTTTTGCCTTCCGTTTGGCCGACGCCAGCGCCGGCAGCAGCAGCGCCGCCAGGATGGCGATGATGGCGATGACCACCAGCAGTTCAATGAGGGTGAACCCATACGAACCAAAGACGCTGGATTTGTTGCTTGTCCGGCTTTTCATAAATGCCAAGCCAAGTTAAAACTTCGCACAACATCCACCTTTTGACAAATACCGACCACCTTCCAAACTGCTAATTAGCATTCTCCAGATAGTTGAAAAACAGATCATACGAAGCATTGGAAGCAGCAGTATTCGCAACCGTGACGCCGCCACCGGATACCATTTTATATCCATCAATGCTCTGGACAAACTGCACCGATCCATCCGTGAAAAGAACACTAAATCCCTGGGAAGGATAGTGCGCAAAGAACCCCGGTGCATACGTGCTGACATGACCGTCACCGGATGACAAAAAGTCGGTCGCGAACAGATGGCTGCCACCGGAACCCGGGTTGTCGGCGGCACCCGTGAAGCCCGCAGTCTGCCCGGGGGGTTCCGACCATACGCTGCTGGTTTTAGGGTATGCCCGGGAATTATTGGCTGGAGTGCTATTGGCACCGCTTATACGGGGATTGTATAACCGGTTGTCCTGGACGTTGAATGAGCCGTCAGAAAAAGCCGACGATGGAGGTCCCGAACTGATAAAGGACGGGTTGGAGTAAAACTCCCAACTGTGCATGTCAGTGGGCAGAAAACTCGGGCACCAGGCACACTTGCCATTCCCCACTGCGCGAGTCCCATACAAGAAACCAAGGCAATCATAATTCGGGTTTACTCCGGGGGGAGGGATCGGCGTATTGGCAGCATTGTTACCGCTACCATCTTTGACATTCCTGTAAAAATACTCGGTGTAGTCAACAAAACCCAGGTGGTTAATGCCCGCCGTGCCTGCATTGGCATTACCCGTGACACATGGCGGGTAGTAATCGTTGTATTCATTCGCGTAGGTGGCACAGCCAATGTAAATCTGGTGAAAATTGCTCTGGCAGGTCGCCAGCAATGCCTTCCGCTTGGCCGAGGCCAGCGCCGGCAGCAGCAGCGCCGCCAGGATGGCGATGATGGCGATGACCACCAGCAGTTCAATGAGGGTGAACCCGCGCCGTAAAACGACATGGCCTGAATTGTTGATCCATTTTTTCACAAACAAAGTAATCCTCACTTTCTGTCTTTTCCAAGACCGGACATTCACCCACCAGACGGACAATCTGCCTCTAAATCTTCAATTGTTATTTTCAAGAAAGTTGAAAATGCTGTCGTATTCCACCGCAGATTGAAGGCTCTCTTCAGTCTTAAGATTGCCGGCGGCTATAAACTTAAACACCGGCACATTCTGAATGAACTGCACTGAACCGTCCTTAAATATGCAGTTAAATCCCGGCGACGGATAATGCGCGAAGTTCCCCGGACTGAAGGCTGACGCCGCGCCAGTGTCAGCCAGGTAGTCGACCGCCAACAACGCATTGCCGCCAGAAGCGGGGACGATGGCGGGGTTTCCGCCAGCATCAACAAACTGGGGTATGCCGCTGGGAGAGGCGGTGCCGGGAGAGTCTTCGGACCAAAAGCTGCTCGTTTTTGGAAATGCACGCTGACTATTCGCGGCATTATAACCCGCCGCATTGACAATCCGCGGATTATATAAAGTTGAACAACGCAAATTTCCATCACCACCGGTGCATGGAAAATTCCCGTTAAAAGTGTAATTGTTTGGACTCAACGCCGAGGTGGCCGGAAACGCCGGGCAATAGAAGGCATTGGCATTCGCCATTCCCCTGGTCTCATACAAATAACCCAGGCAATCAGGAACCACCGCGCTGTTGTAACCCGGAGCAACGAGAAAGTTCGCCCCCGGGTTTTTATCCGGCGAAATTAGATATCTGCAATAGTGTTCGCCGTTGAGTCGGTTGAACTGCGACGCGTAGTGAACCGTGTCAGGCGGAAAATAATCATTGTAGCTGGTCGCGTAGATGTAGCAGCCAACGTAAACCTGGTGAAAGTTGCTCTGGCACTGCGCCAGTTTTGCCTTCCGCTTGGCGGACGCCAGCGCCGGCAGCAGCAGCGCCGCCAGGATGGCGATGATGGCGATGACCACCAGCAGTTCAATGAGGGTGAACCCGCGCGAGGCAACGGCACACGACGAACTTTTAGCTTTAACTTTAATCACGGTCGAAATGTAAGCCCGCGCTTGATTTTCGCAAATGTTTTGGCGCGCGGCCCGCAGGCAGGCCGCGCGCCATGAATCAGGTCACTGCACCGGGGCGCTGGGGTTCCTCATGCGGAAGAACACCGCCGGTTGATTGCTGTCAATGATAAACACCTTTTGGGTCACGGTGACGCTACCCGCCACGTCCACCCAGGTGTTGGTGGGCACCAAACCAACGCCCAAACCATTGGTCTGCGACTGGAGAATCCAGCCCAGATTGGTGGGCCAGCCCAACGTCAAGGTGTTGGCGCTGACGGACTGCTGAACCGTCGGCGGATACGGATTCAGGGCCACTGTGGTGTTCGTGTTCACGATCGCCATTGAGCCCGCCGGGACCGTCGGGTAGCCGGCCAAAGCTCCATTCAGGTTGGTCACCCAGAACATGCCGGCCGGCAACGCCGGGGCGAAGATGTTCGTGATGCCGCTGGAGCCGCCGCCAAGGTTGACGGCGACACTGGTGTTGAAGAACTGGAACACGTTCGTGCTGAGGGGTGCAAAGGCCGTGTCACCCGCATTCGTCACGATCAACGAGGCACCGTTGACGGTGAGGGAGGACGCCGTGAAGCTGTCATAGGTCGGCGTGCTGCTGCGTTTGATGGCCATCAGGAAGGTGCTGCCGTTGATGGTGGCAGTGCCGCTGATCGTCAGGTGGCCCGGATAAATGTTGGTATTGCCAACGCGCACTCCGGGTTGAATGACGGTATTGCTGTTCGCCATGGTCATCAGAGCGCCGGACAACGTGCCGTTGCCGGACAGGCTCTGGCCATTCCGGCCATTTCCGAGGTAGAGCGTGCCGCCCATGCCCGAAACATCCAGGATGCCCGGCGACACGATCGAGATGGTCGAGCCAACCAGATAGTTGTTCGTCAGCGGGATGAAGACGTTGTTGGTGACCGTGGGCGGTCCACCGTTGGTGAACATCAGGTTGCCCAGCGGTATGAAGGACAGCGTGCCATTGCTGACAACCGTCTGGCCGCCGTAGTTCATGATGCTGTTGGTCAGGACCAACTGGCCGGTGCCGACCTTGCGAATGCCGCAGCCGGCATCGGTAAACACGGAGCCATTGGTCGTGGTCTGGTTCAAGGTGCCGATGGCCCAAACCGTGGCCGCGGCGCCGCCGCTGCTCCCGTTACCCTGGGTGCCACCGCCAATGAAGGAGGTGCCGTCGCCGCCGGCCAGAGCGCCGATTTGGAACACGTTGTTGGCTGATCCGCCGGAAATGCTCACACCAGCCAGGTTATTGGTGTGCAGATACACGGTGGCATTCGGAAGGCCAAGATTGCCCGCGCCCGTGATTGTAAACCCGCCTTGGCTGGTGCCGTATGCGGTGGTGATAAGCTGGAAGATGATGGTGCCGGTAAATTGCGACCAATCACCACTAAGCTGACCGCGAACGTAGTCCGGCTGGTAGGTCAACGTTCCGCCACCGGTCAATGTGAATGTCTGCCCGCCATATCCTTCGCCAAAGATCGAGCCGGATTGCCCCGCCGGCACGTTGATGGTGGGGAATACGTTGTATTCAGACCTGGCCGAGTTGGGCGAGCCAGACTGGGTCGCTATAAGCACGCCATTGGTTGGCAGGCCAGTAGCGCCATTGGTGACGGTGCCCAGACCGCCGCACAGCGTGATGGTGCCGAGACCGGCGCTATGCTGGCCATGGAGCCGGTCAGTCCCCTGTGCGCCGTTCCCGAGCTGTATGTAGGCATTGCTGACGACGATGCCGCCGCTGAACAGGTTCTGGACGGGGTTGCCCAAATTATCGTAATCGCAATAGATATTCAACCTGGTGTTGTTGGTCACCAACAACGCGAGGACGCCGCTGCCGCTGTTGTTGTTGTCCAGCAACTGCTGGCCCATGGTGTAGGTCCCGCCGTCGCCAATGGCCAGCGTCACCGTGCCGCTGCCGTTGTTGACAATCTGGCTGGCCACGGCACCCGCGACTCCCTGGCCGGTGGTGCTGCCATTAATGCCGGCGATGGCGGCATTATGGCCGTTCAAATCCAGCGTGCCAATGGAGCCGGGCGAGGTGGCGTCATCCATGAAAAGCGTGGTGGTGGCCGGCAGGGCATAGTCCGATCCAAGCTGGAGGGTGCCGATGCTGACGACCGTGCGGCCGGCGTAGGTGTTGCTCCCGTTGAGCGTCACGATTCCAGGCCCCAAGTTGGTGATACCGCCGCTGCCGGAGATGTTGGCGTTCACGGGGACGGTGCTGACCGGGGTGGGGCCAACGTTAAAGAACAACGTGCCGTTATTGGTCACGGTGCCGGTGCCCAAGGTTCCGGAGACACCATTGCCCATCTGCAGGTAGTTGGTGGAGGAAATCGGTCCGCTGAAGGCGGAGTTATTTCCAGCCAGAATCAATCTTCCGGCGCCCTTCTGCACCAACTGGCCTGCGCCGCTGATGGCGCCGTTGATGGTTTCCGTGCCGAAGTTGCTGACCACCAAAGCGCTGCCGGCGGCGAGGGTGACCGACCCGTTGCCAACCTTGCCGTCCTCAGCCTGGGCGGTGTTGTTGCCCAATAGCACTGTGCCGCCATTGATGGTGGTTCCGGCCAGATAATCGTTCGTGGTCAGCAGGGTCAACACGCCCGCGCCAGTCTTGAGGAGGCTCGCGCCGCCGGTGAGTTTCTGTGCGCTGCCGGCAGCGGCGCCCAGAGTGTAATTAAAGTTGGTCGCATTGACCGTGACCTCTGTCGAGGACACGGCGGTCTGAATATCCACCGCATTGGTGTAACTGATGGTCTCGTCGAAGAGCGCATAGTCAGGATTTGCGTATGTGGTCAACGCACCGCCGCCAAGGACGTTGGTCCAGTTGTTCTGGCTCGTGTTCCAAATGTCACTTACACCACCATAGGCGCTACCCACCCAGGCGAGGGACGGGATGTTCCCGGAATAGACGAGGAGGCTCAAATCGCCGCTGGCTTCATTCGTCAGCACGCCAATCTGTCCCGATTGATTGAAACCGAACAGGCCGAGGCTCGACGCGCTGCCGGTGATGCCGCCAGTGGTGTGAACCAGCTTGTAAACGCCGTTGGCAAGAGCTCCACCGGTCACATTGATGACAAAGGTGCCTGAATTCTCATGCAGTGTTGCGGAATTGATCCGGTCGCTGCTCGCGTTGCCGACATCAAAGAGGTAGTTGCCACCGCTCAGGGCCAGGTCGTTGTTGATGGTCAAAGTGCCGATGCTGTTGCCGGGTGAGAGCGTCGTGCCGCCGGCGGTCGTGATTGAACCATTGATGGTGCCGCTGCCCGCCAGGGTTTCCGCAGTGGCGGTTCTCAAGGTAAGAGTGCCGCCAGGCAAGGCCGAGACATCAAACAACCCTACCCCGTTAACCGTGATGGACGCCGTGTTGGTAAGGTAACCGGTGGCCGTCAGCGTCATCGTGCCGTTGCTGACAACAGTGTTTCCGGAATAGGTCTCGTTGGTCGCGATAATCAGGTTGCCGCTGCCGAATTGCACCAAATTGCCATATCCGCTGATGGGTTGCGGATAGCTGACGGTATTGTTGTTGTCGAAGACCAAGGTTCCATTGTCAACGATGTTAACGGCATTGCTGACGGCGCCTGACGCCCCGCCGTTGCCCAACTGCAGCGTGCCGGCGCTGATGGTGACCAGGCCGCTCAAGGTGTTGTTGGCCGTCAGGGTCAGCACGCCGGCGCTCAACTTCGTGAGGCTGCCCGATCCGCTGATGACGCCGGAAACGCTGGTGTTGTCCGAGCGGTTGAAGGCGAGAACGCCGTTGTCAATGACCGCCGAGGAACTGGCGATGCTGCCCGAGGTGCCATTGGCGCCAATCTGCAACGTGCCCGCGGGCGAGCCGGAGATCCCGTTCAAGATATAGGTCGGCCCTGTATAGATATTGTTGCCGGTGAGGATGGTCTTGCCGCCACCCGCCGTGGTCAGGCCAGTGGCCCCACCGTTGTCCGCAATCACCGAACCGATGGTCAGGCTGCTGGCAGCAGTTGTGTTCTGGTTCAATATGACCAGATCCTTGCCGGCCGCGCCCATCAAGGTGCCCCCGTTGACCGCGTCCAGATAAATCGCCGACAACGGATTCAAGAGGCCGCCGGATGCAAGGGTCAGCGTCTGGCCACTGGCGATGTTCACCGTGACCGGGCCGCCGTTGGTGAGCCTGAGCGAGTTGATTGTGGTGCTGCTGGGAACACTTATGGTGGCGGGATTACCAGATGAAAGCCCGACCAGCACATTGCTATTGGCGAGCCAATTCGCCGGATTATTGTCCGCCTGATAACCGGAATACTGGGCAGCGACTCCGCGGATAGGCGCATACGCCCAGTCATTCAGATAAATGGTGGCATAGCCACCCACAATGCCATTAACACCATAATCGTTGGTCCCATCAGGACTGTTGGTATTGTAAAAATAGGTGCCGGCGTTGTTGCCAGTGGCCTGACCCAAATTCAGCACGCCGCCCACTGCCCGGATCACGTCGTTGGAAATTGCATACCTCGGCGACGAAGTGGAGGCGCGGCCCGACATGTTCATGGATACTGCGCCGGGGTTGACGGTAACATTTTCAAAATTTATCAGATCAGCTGAAGCTGTTTGCGCGTTGATATTAATAATCGCGCTGCCGCCCAGAATCAGGTTTCCAGCCGGCACTCCGTTGTAAATCGGATATTGAGTCCCCGAGCTGTTGTAATAGCCAAGGGCCAGCGTGCCACCATTGATGGTGACATCACCCGTGAACGAGTTGGGATTCTGTAACGTGACCGTGCCAGGACCGTTCACGGTCAGGCCGCCAGCCCCGGTTACAAACGTGGCCGCGCTGGCGGTGAACGTGTAGTTCGTCCGGTTGTTGTTGAAGGTCATTGAACCGGGACTCACCACCACCGGCAAAACGATTGTTCCATTGCCATTGTCATTGAAAGTCACATTGTCGTTGGGATAGAAGTAATCGGCAACACCGGCGAGCTTCCAGTTCTGCGACAACTTGACATCCCAATTGTTGAGTGCGGGGGTGCCCGCCCAAACGATCGAACCGGGGGTTGCCGTGCCGCCGAGGGACGTCATTGTGATGTTGTTCCCTGAAGCTTGGATCGTGTCGCCGCTGAGTCCTCGCGACTCAACCAGCACAAAGCTCGGGGTGCCCACGGGGGTATAAGTGGTGCTTGTCATCAAGATATATGTGCCGGTGGCCAGGGTGCCGGTCACCGGGGATATCACGAAATCAAGCTCGCCGCCGATTCTGAGCGTGCCACCGACGGCAATCAAATCATTGGTTCCGCCGCCCGGGGTGGTGGTGCTGTTCAACAAATAGTTCACCCGGTTCCTGGTTGGGGTTACGATCTCGTTCAAGGTCAAATCGCCGCTGATGCTCCAAGTGGCAATCCCGGGGCTGACGGAAGTGATCGGCGATATCGCGCCGCCGCCATTCACGGTAAAGTTGCCAACCACGTCATTGGTGACAATGCTGATGATGCTGTTTGTCGAAAGCGTGACCGACACAAAATTGGTCGTGATAACAACATTGGTGGTCAAGGCGATCGGATCATAATTGGTCGCGTAGGTGCGAGTGTTGTTTGTGCCTGATATTGACACTGTATAATTCGTGCCAAAAGTGGGGTCATAGCTGCCCAAATAGTTGGTGAAAGGTTTCGCGGGTGTGCCGGCAGCCACGGTGAGAGGAGCCGTCGGCTTATAACCCAGTGAACCCAGCGCCGACACATCCAGCACCGCGCCGGACCCGATTGTCAAAACCTGCGAAGGCGAGCCAAGCGTGGCGCCGCCCGCCACCACAAGCGTTCCCTGATTGATGATGGTCGGGCCGCTGTATGCGTTGGCGTTCTTAAGCGTCTCCGTGCCATAACCTGTCTTGGTCAACCCCACCGAGCCGAAGCTGTTCTGAATGAGCGCCGAAGAGACGCCGTTTGAGTTTGCATTGCCCAAGGTCAAAGTATAGAGGCCGGCGTTCGCCGCGGACAGATTGTCAATGACTCCCGAAAGCACCCCCGAATCATCAAGTCCGTTGATGGTCGGGCTCATTCCGTTCAAATCCAGCGTGCCATCCATGAAAACGCTTCCCACATTGGCGCCGTTGGGAATGGCGGCGGCGTTATTCAATTGGAGGATACCGCTGGACTGGACCGTCACAGCGTAAGCGTTCTGGGGGCCGAAGGCGTTGGTGCCAAACGACCACGTGCCGTTGGTCGTGATTACAGAATTGGTAAAAGGGTAGTAATTGGTGGAGACGCCCACAACCACATACGTGTTCGTCCAGGCCAGGAAGTTCGTGCTATATGACAGGCCATTCGTGATGCCGCTGGTTATCACCACCACGTTTGTGCCGAACGAGTTGGCCGCCCCCAGCCTTGCATTGGCGCCGCTGAGGACGATCAAACTGCCGCCGCTGATCAACTGGTTGTTACTGTTAAGATTGGTGCTGCTGCCGCTGATGGCGCCGTTGAAGAACAGAGGGGCACCGCCGCCAACCGTCAGGGTGTTTGTTTGAAGGTTGATGGTTCCGTTTTCGGTATTCGTAAACAGGGAACCGCTGTTATTCTGGAAGGTTTGCGCCGCGCCGAGCGTCAATGGAATCGAGTTCGAAATGAGGCCGGCATTGTCCGTGATGCCGTTGGTGATCGTCAGGGCGTTGCCGTTGAGAATATATCCGCTGGCGTTAAAAGTAATGCCATTAATCTTGAGCCCGGAAAAACTGTTTGTGGAGAAAAAGAATCCCGATGGGGGGGAGGCGGGGAAAATGAAATTGTCCCCGGCGGTCGTCGGCGCAATGCTGCCAGACCAGTTTCCGGCGGTGCCCCAGGCATTAAGCCCGCTCAAGGCGGCGGAGCCGGAAGTGCCGGTCCATGTGTCGGTTTGGATGGCGCGCGCCATCGAAGCCCCGCAGAGAATTGAGAGCGCAACCAGCAGGTGGAGGCGCGAACGCCACGATCTGGCTACAGAGAAGTTGTTGGCGGTTGACATTTTCGTATTCATAGGCTTTGGGTTTGTTTGTTGGATTCTTAAGCGGCAAAATGATTGAGGCTGAAATGGGGCGTTTTGGTCACGGCATGTTCAGGATTATCCTCTTATAAATTGATGCAGGTCCCAAGAGCGCCCTCGCGTCGGAAGTATCATTGAGGGCATTCGCCAGACCCCGAAGGGACGATTGCGCGGCACTGCCATCGGCCATGCCGAGATTGCCGGCGTCCTGGTGTATATCAGGATCCGTCCACCCCCACCCGAATGCCACCACCGTGAGTGGGACGCCAGTAACTGAAGCTTGGGCATAACCACCGTTCACCATGCCACCGTGCGTGGGGTCCATAGAATCGGCCGGCACCGTTCCCATACTCGCCGCGGGCATTGCAGCGCCGTTGGCAAAGTGTCCTATATTGCGGTCACCGATGACGAGCATTTTCGGATATTTGTCCGACGCGTTCCCCTCGACAAAATAACTAAGATTTGCGGGGCCGAAACCGGACCAGGACGTTGCCGCTGGTGTCAGAGGGCCAGTTGCCGTATTAGCACCAGCGGTGTCAAGACTGAGCGACGTGGTTGCGGAGAGGTCGGAAGGGCACTTGCAAACTTTGGGCGTGTTCAACTCGTTGGACATGACACAAAAAACGTTGGTCACCCCATATCCAGCCGGAGCGGCTCCGCCGATTACGGTGTATATGTTTTCCATCGCGCCCCATTTGGCCGTGCTGACAGCCGTGGGATATTTGTCGCCGTGGTCGCCTTCCCACACCTTGAAGGCCAGACCGATTTGTTTGACATTCTCGAGGCACTGTGAACGCCGCGCGGCTTTCTTGGCCTTGGCAAGCGCCGGCAACAGCAGGGCCGCGAGGATGGCGATGATGGCAATGACCACCAGCAGTTCAATGAGGGTGAAGGCTTTGGGGGAGGGTTTAACAATTTTTTTCATCGGAGGTGTTATAGTTGATTTTGGAATCGTGTGATTGTCGCACGATTATCGTGCCAGTTCTCATCATGTCAACACTAAAATTCATTCCAACGGCTGCAATATGCATTCCGCAACGTGGCGGTCTTGTTCAAGGGTTTCGTATGGCAAAGATACACCACCCTGGGATTATTGCCATCGCCAATTCTGGTGACATGGCAAAAAACAGGCAAATCAATCCGGAGCCGCCGTCCCGCGCCTTTGCGGCGCCTGGCCAAGGTGTTTGGCCACTGCCTCCGTTCGCGACCGCACGTGGAGTTTTTCGTAAATGTGACGGATGTGGGTGTGAACGGTGGCATAGGTCGTTTTCGTCGTCTCGGCAATTTCCTTGTAAAGAAACCCTTTTGCCAGCAGGTCCAGCACCTGGGCCTCGCGCGGCGTGAGGGTTTGCGCCCCGGGCGACGGCGTCACCGCCTGCTGGAAGGATTGCACAATTTTGCGCGCGATGTGGCTGCTCATGGGCGAGCCGCCGGCGTGGACCTCGCGGATGGCCGTGAGCAATTCATCCGGCGGCGTCTGTTTGAGCAGATAGCCGGTGGCGCCCGCCTCCAGCGCATTGAAGATGTGTTCCGTGTTCTGATACACCGTCAACATGATGATTTGCGTCGCCGGGAGCTGCGGCTTGAGCCGGCGCACACATTCGACGCCGTTGATGCCGGGCAGGTTGATGTCCATGAGCGTCACGTCGGGTTTGATGCCGGGAATTTCCTGCAAGGCGTTTTCCGCGCTGCCGTGCTGGCTCACGCAACGGCAGCCGGGCGAACCGTCAATCAATCTGGCCAGACTCGACCGCACCTGCGCGTCATCCTCGACAATCGAAACGGAAATTTTCATGTCAGCGCGCAAATTGTTCAGGATTGAAATCCGGCCTCCGGTTCCGCCGAACCCGTCACGGGCGATGCCGCCGATCGGTTGAGGGCCAGGGTCATTTCCACCCGCGTGCCGCGGCCAGGCTGGCTGTGGATTTCGCAACGGCCGGCAACGGCCGCCAGCCGTTTCTCCAGGTTGGCCAGGCCGGAACCGGCGGCGATCCGGTCCGCACGAATGCCGCCCTCGCCCCTGCCATCGGCAACGGGAATGCCCCGGCCGTTGTCCTCAACGACCAGTGTGAAAGTCTTTGGTTCGATGCGCAGACGCAGCCAGACCTCGGTGGCTTGGGCGTGCTTCACCACGTTGTTCAGCGTCTCCTTCAGCGCAAGAAACAGGTTATACCGCAACTCGGCCTCCACGCGCGCCGCCGGCAGCGTCACCGGCAAATCCATGCGGCAGGGGATTCCCGCCGTGCGGAGAAAATCCTCGGCATAGGCGGAAACATAGTCCATCAAGCCGTTGAGCGTGTCGTGCTGCGGGTCCACCGCCCAGACGATTTCGTCCATCGCCCGCGTCAGTTGCCGCGCCGAGCCGGCGATGCGGTCAAGATGCCTGCCGACCAGTTCCGGCTCGCGCCGGGCCAGCTCGGTCAGCAAGGTGATATGCGTCAGGCCGGCCCCGACATCGTCGTGGATGTCCTTGGCAATGCGGGCGCGGTCGCGCTCGATGGCGTGCTGCTGTTCCAACCGCGCCAGTTGCCGGCGGTATTTGGCCGTGACGATTTTGCGCGCGGCGAACACCACGCCCCCGAGAACGCCGGCCGCGGCCAGAATCAAAAACCATGAGGTCTGGTAAAAATGCGGCTGGACGAAAAATGCAATCACGGCACCGGTCTGGTTCCACTCGCCCTCGTTGTTGCAGGCCATCACACGGAAACTGTAATTGCCCGGCGGCAGCGTGCCGTAGTGCGCCGTGCGCCGCGTCCCGGCATCCACCCAGTCTGCGTCCAGCCCGTCAATCCGGTAACGAAACCGCGTCTTTTCGCCCCCGTCGAAGTTCAATGCTGTGAAGTCGAAATCAAATTGTCTGTGTCCCGGCGGCACGATGATTTTTTTGCCGCCCAATGTGATCAGTTCGCCGTCCGCCCGCATTTCCTCGATGAGGACCGGCGGCGAGAGCGGAGCGGCAACCAGTTCGTCCGGATTGACGCTGACCACGCCGCGGGCGGTCGTGAACCAGAGCTGTCCGTTCGTGCCACGCCAGCATGCCGGCTGGTAGCCGTCGGAACATTCCAGCGCCGGCAATCCATCGCGCCTTCCGTAAGTCACACAATCCACCGTGTTGGTCCGGCCGTCCGCGCAGGCGTTCAGCGACAATCTGGAAACGCAGTAGATGCCCTGGTGCGTGCCGAGCCACAGCCGCCCTTCGTTGTCCTCCAGAATCTGACTGATGACGTCCACCGGCAGACCATGTTTGGCCGTGATCCGCCTGAATACTCCATTCCTGAACCGAAGCAGCCCGCCACGAAATGTTCCCGCCCAAATGACGCCCTGCGAATCCGCGTAGAGGGAATAAATCGGCTGCGTGGCCAGCGCGTCTCTGGGACGGAACGGCTCGAGCTGGTTCGTCTGGCAACGATACAGCGTCCCGTCATCCGCGCCCGCCCAGACGGTCCCATCCGGCGATTCCGCCAGGGCGCGCACCGCCGACGGCGTGGCGTTGTCGTTCGTGCCCAGAATCCGCTGCTCGTTTCCCGCCCACAACGCGATGCCGGCCTTGGTCCCCATCCACACCCGGCCCGCGTGGTCGGTCAAAATGGATTTGATGCCATGCACGTCCCATGACGCGCGCTGCACCCGGCCATCGCGGAACTCATACAAATCCTCTCCTTCCGCCGCGCTCAACCACGCGCCGCCGGCGGCGCGCGGAAAAATTGAGAAAACAAAATTTGCCGACGCGCTGGCACCGACCGCATAGCGGGTGATTTTCCCGTCGCTCCAGCGGCACAGTCCGCCGCCGCTGGTGCCAATCCAGACCGCTCCAGCGCCGTCCTCGCAGACCGACAACGCCGTTCGGGCCGGCAAGCCTTCGGCCACGCCGATGACGTGAAAGCGACGTTCACGAAGGCGCGCCAGTCCGCCATAATCCATGCCGACCCAGATGCCGCCGTCATCGCCCTGAAACCACGCGCCGACGCGGTCGCCGGGCAGATTGTTCTGGGTTGTGAGCCGCTGATATTGCCCGTCCGGCGTTATGTGGAACAGCCCGTTCCCATAATGGTTGAACCACATGCCGCCGCCGCGGTCTTCATGCGTGCCCATCGCACGGCTCGACGCCGACACCAGCAGGCCGCGCCACTCGGCAGCCTCCGTCACCCATTCGCGCCCCGCCATTTTGCGGAAACGGTCGTCGTCCAGCACCCACATCGCGCCCGCCTTCGTGGGATACAGTTGCATGGGGCGGATGTTTGCCTCGCCGTTCGTGGGCGTCATCGCGTCGAACTGGCTGCCGTTCCAACAGGCGATTTTATTTTCCGCCCCCGCCCAGACCCGGCCATCCGCGTCAGCCACCAAGGTATATATATGGCTGCCGGCCAGACCGCCATCGCCCGGCAATTGCTTGAATCCACCGCCGGTGAATTGAAGGATGTGCCTGTCGCGTGTCAAAAACCACAGCCGCCCTTCGCGGTCGGCACATTGAAAAAACGGCCGCAAACCCGCCGGCGGTGACACCGCCAGCCAGCTGGCGTTGGTGTTCATCGGATCGCGCTGCAGCACGTCGCCGAATTGCGTGACGAACGTGACGAGATTGGATGACGAGGCGGCCAGCGTGGTGTGCACATCGAAAGCCGTCTGGTCCGGCCACTCGTTGCGGAACACGCCGTCACGATAAGACGTCAGCCCGCCGCGAAAGGTGTTGATCCAAAGCGTGCCGTTCGCATCAAGGAACAGTCCCTGCACGCGGGCCTGGCTCAATTGCGGTGTGTTGGCCGGATCGAAGGTGACAAAACGCACGCCGTCGAAACGCGCCAGCCCGGCATAGGTGCCCACCCAAAGATAGCCGTCGGGAGTTTGAGCAATGGCCGTGACCGTGCTGCCGGGCAGGCCATTCTCCGTGTCCCAGACATCCACGAGGTAATCCGCGGGCGCCGCAAACGCCCCAGGAACCACGCGCAAAAACAGCCCCATTGCAACCACAGCGGAAACGAGACGACTCACCGGCAATGGAAAAATTCGGCGATGCACGTCTGGAAGCATACCTCCGCAGGCGGAAAAATACCATGCAAAACGGATTCACGAAGCGCGGCCTTTGATCAAAGAAAGACGCGTTGAACGCACCAACGCGGAACTGACGCATCCGGTTTCTGGCGGGAAAAAATCAGGCGGCGTCGA
>Ga0265337_1000038_pt1 | contig 57620 bp, 50 predicted proteins | sample 42122metaG_FD_192441 | JGI IMG/M metagenome (GOLD analysis project Ga0265337, IMG submission 192441) | Rhizosphere microbial communities from Carex aquatilis grown in University of Washington, Seatle, WA, United States - 4-21-22 metaG | ecosystem: Host-associated > Plants > Roots > Rhizosphere >... | reverse complement strand
GAATTTTGCGCGCACTCGGTCCGGGGAACCGGCTCCCAGCCGCGCGGTGTCTGCTGCTCGGCGTGCGCCATGAACACGCCGTAGTGGCGGCTGCTTCGGATGGAGATGTTGCAAAATTGATTGCCGCGGCTCGCGCGCATGAAAACACCCAGGTCGTTTGCGGTCAGAACAGCGTTGCTGACGACGTTGCCATTGAAATCCAGATCCAGCGAAATGCCCGCGCTCGGATTGTCATGGAGATAAAGCTCCGTGAACAGGCAGTCCTCGGTCTGATAGCAGGCCAGGCCGTCGAATTCGTTGTCAAACGCGGTCAGGTTCCTCACCGCTAGCCGCCGCACGTTCCGCGTGGTGACCAGGCCGCCGGAACGGCAGCGGGCGCAAGTCACATTTTCCACCGTCGAATCGCTCACGTCTTGCACCGTGACGCCGTTGTTGCGGATTTCCGAGCCTTCGCCTGCCAGTTGCCAGAGTTCGCGCTGCTGATGGGCACGATTGCCATCAATAAAAAATCCGGTCACCTTCAGGTGCCGGATTGTTTGGGACGGGTCGTTGAGCGGTTCGCCCAGTAGGACGACCGGGCAGTTCGCGTTGTCCGCGAGATGTAAAATTGTGGCCGCGCCCGCCCCCCGAAGTGTTTGATTGTCGCGGCTTAAAATGACCGGCTGGTGAACCTCAATCCTGCCCGCGGGCAAAACCACTTCGCCGCCGTTTTGAGGCAGGGCATCCAATGCCCGCTGGATCTCAACGCCAGTCACGCCAGCGGGCAGCTTCACGACCACAGGTCCCCCCGCAAGCATCGGAAGAACGGAAATGAGTATCACCGGAAAGCCTGAAAGGCAAACCATGGCGGCGCTTTTCGAGAAGACCCGCCAACTTCCGACCTGATTGAAGTTCGTTTTCATGATGGACGACCCGGTTGCGACCAATCAGAGTTCTTGAGGCAATGTCGCCCATTTCGCAGATTCGTCCACCCCAAAATGTAATTTTTTAATGAATTTTCCCAGTTGACCTAATCGCAAACGGGCCGATATTGAAAACCGGGGGTTTCCCCGGTTCTGCGCCGCGTCTTGCCCGAAGGAGTGGGCTTCATTTCAGGATTTCCCGGAGACCCCGAAGCGGTTATGCTCCGCGGGCAGTTTATGCCGCAAACGAAATTCATCGCCGCCGCCACGTCCGCCGACGCTTCGCCATGGCGCGACAAGCCTGCCGGACTCGGCTACGCCATGCCCGCCGAATGGGAGCCGCACGCGGCGACGTGGCTTGCCTGGCCGCACCACGAGGCTGACTGGCCGGGCAAGATGGAAGCCGTCCGCTGGGTCTATGGCGAAATGGCGCGCAAAATTTCGCCGGGCGAAACCGTGCGTATCCTCGTCCGTCATCGAGCCGAGGAAAAGCTCGCCGCCAGCCATCTCAAACGGGCGGGTTGCGATTTGAAGAACGTCCGGTTCATCGTGCATCCGACCAATCGCGGCTGGATGCGCGACACTGGGCCGATTTTTGTCAGAAAAGCGGAAAGCGGAAAGCGGAAAGCGGAAACGGCGATTGTTCATTTCCATTTCAACGCCTGGGCCAAGGACAATCACTGGCGGAAGGACCGCAAGATTCCAGAAATGGCGGCGGGCCTGCTGCGCAAAAAACTTTTCCGCGCCGGGCTTGGCGGCAAACCGTTCATTCTCGAAGGCGGCGGCATCGAGGTGAACGGACGCGGCACACTCATCACGACGGAGGAATGTTATCTCCACCCGACGATTCAGGTCCGCAATCCGGGCATGACGCGGGCGCAATACGACGAGACCTTCAAAAAATATCTCGGCGTCAAGAACCCGCTCTGGCTGCTGAAAGGCCCTGCCGGCGACGACACGCACGGGCACATTGATGACATCTGCCGCTTTGTGAACCGGAAAACGCTCGTGCTCATCCAGGAAACGAACCCGCGCGACATCAATTATAAACCACTGGCCGAAAACTGGGAGCGCGCGCGGGAGTTCCGCCTTGAGGATGGTTCAAAACCCGAAATCGTCCCGCTGCCCATGCCCGCGCCACTTTTCTTTGCCGGACGCCGGCTGCCCGCGAGCTACGCGAACTTTTACATCGCCAACGCCTGTGTCATCGTGCCGACGTTCAACGACCCGAACGACCGCGTCGCGCTGGGCATTTTGGGCGAATTGTTCCGGGACCGGCCGGTCGTCGGCATCCACGCCGTGGATTTGGTGCTTGGCTCCGGCTCGCTGCATTGCCTCACGCAACAGCAGCCGGCGTGAAAATTCATGTTGGAGTTCACGCTTTAGCGTGCGCCCGAACAAGCTAAAGCTTGGACTCCAACGCGCAGTCTCACGCAGCCGCGGCTGGCGTATAAATCACTTGGGGCTTTGCGAATCAGGCGCGGGCTTCACTGTGCCGGCAAAATCAGGTTCCGCCGCGAATTTTTCCAATGCCTTCAAATCCTGCGCGTAAAAAATGACGTGCTGAATCACGCCTTTGCGGTCAATCACCAGCGTCACGGGAATTTTCATTATGTCCTGATACGGCGACGGCACATTTTGCAGGATGGCGAGCGGATAATTGATGCCGTTCCGCTGCGCAAAAGTCTTTTGAGTCGCGGCATCGTCAGTGCTCAACCCGAGGATGACGACGTTCGTCGGCGAAGTTTCCGCGCGCAGCTTGGTGAAATTCGGAATTTCCGCGAGGCACGGCACGCACCACGTCGCCCAGAAATTGAGGATGACCCGTTTGCCCTTCAAATCGGCGAGCCGGATGGCCTGGCCGTCCACGTTGGTCACGGAAAAATCCGGCGCGCGGACACCCTCCCATGCGATGAGCGCCTTTTGATCGGCGTCGAGTGGCGGCGCGGAAAAATGATAAAACGACTCGTAAGCGAGCAATGCCAGCGCGACGGCCAGCAGCGTCACCGCAAAGCGAAATTTTTTTGAACGCGCTCCGTTGGCGGAAGTTTTGATTTCGTCAGTCATTTAAATTGAAAAATTAGCGCAAGCCTTCGGCCTGCACAATTCGGCGTTTCGCTGAATTACCTCACGCGGCACAGCCGGCGCGAAAAGTCGCGAAGCGACGAATGAAAAATCCCGAGCGCCGTCGGCGCGGCATATTTGTAGTTTTGAGTTTTTGAAAAATCACAAGCTCCGTCAGGAGCGACATCGTCTGGTGGACGGGCGGAATATGCCGCTCCTGACGGAGCTTGAAAATGTTTGGGATGCAATTCTACAAAGATTTCGCCCCGGACGGGGCTGAGACCGGAGCGCGGCTGTCCCAGCCGCAGCACAAGAACAAGCCGGCAAGTGACCGATGGATTTCAAGCGGTGATGTCTAGCGAAGCTGCTGCGGGTGAGGACACCCGCACTCCATTTGCGCCGGGACGCAGCGGCAGCCGGGGTGGTTTTTTCTTGATAAAGATTTTGGCGGGCGCAAATTAAAAACCGCAAACCATCATGGAGCCGACTGATTCAACACGTCGCGGTAGTCTGACGGACGAGCAACGGGCAATTCTTAGCAACCAAGCAGCGGCAGACCATCCTCAACCGGTTGATTTCGGTCTTACTCATGATGACATGCGTATTCACGATCTGGCATCTTTTGGCCGCTCTGGGCTAAAGTATAAGGAAGCGAACAAATGGTTCGGCTTGAAATTGTATCTGGCGATCTGGTTTGTGGTCTATGCCTTGGGTTTCGCCATTTTTGCTACGTTGCATGATATTCCCGGCGGCTGGACTTGGAACAATGAACACGCTGTGAGCATGTTTCTGCTCGGAATGCTGACGCCGGGATTCTTCCCTGGTATTTTTGTGTTCGGGCTAGCCCTTCACGCGATTTTTAATTCTTATGAGTCACACAGACGACGACACCCCAGCGCAGGCGTATTGGCATACAGGGAGGCGTTTCGAATGCACAGATCATATTTAGCTGCGACTCATGAGGCGGAACTGGCACTCCAGAGGCAAAAGCAATCATACTGGGAACGTTTGAATGGCTACGAGTTTGAAAGAGAGACCGCCGAAGTGTTAAAACGACACCAATTCAATCCGAAAGTTACGCGGGGATCAGCCGACGGCGGCGTTGATATTGAAGTTACAAAAGGTGGTCGGAAAGGAGTGGTTCAGTGCAAAGCTCATGTCGCAAGGGTTGCGCCCGCCACTGTCAGAGATCTTTTTGGTGTAATGCATCATTCCAATTCCGATTTCGGGATCATCGTGTCGCTGGGAGGTTTCACGAAAGGCGCTATCGAATTTGCAAAAAGCAAACCGATATTCTTGCTTGATTGTTCTGACCTCATAGCCATGCAGGAAGGCCAAGACATTCTAGCCAAAAATTTCCCCGTTGACCCTACGCCTTGAACTGTTTTACTGCCTCGACACAGCGGCCGCAAATGGTCGGATGCTCGGCGTTCTGGCCGATGTCTGTTTCCCAATGCCAGCAGCGTTCGCATTTTTGGCCGTCGGCTTTGGAAACTTCGACGATCAATTCTTTAAAATAATGTTTCTTAGGCGCATGAGGGCGTAGGTCAATTTCGTCAAGCGGCACGTCCGAAATATCAATCGATTCTGCCTCAAGAGAAAATTGAGAAACATTTAGTAGTTCGCACAAAGCCTTTCTCTCGTCTTGCCAAAGACGGGCATTTTCACCTTTGCCTTTAATAACAAGCTTTGCTTCAAGAGCTTTGCCGATTTGTTTGCTTTGCCGCGCTTTCTCCAATTCCGGCAAAACGTGCTCCCTTAACGCCAGTAGGCTATTCCATATTTCGGGATTTACTCGCGCAGAAAAACCCTGCGGCTTCCAATTCGCTTCATGCACCGAGCCCGTCGGTTTGCCCGGGACAAATTCCCATGCTTCGTCCGCCGTGAAGGCCAGGATCGGCGCGAGCATCTGGCACAGGCCGGTCACCAGCCGGTGCAGCGCGGTCTGCGTGGAGCGTCGGCGCGGCGAATTCGCGGCGTCGGTGTAGAGCCGGTCCTTGATGACGTCGTGGTAAATCGAGGACAGCTCAACGGCAATGAACTGGCTGATCTTTTGATAGACGACATGGAATTCGTATTGGTCGTAGGCCGCGAGGACTCCGGCTTCGAGCTTCGAGAATTCGCCGAGAATCCAGCGGTCAAGGCCGGTCAATTTTTCATCGGGAATTTTGTGTGCGGGATTGTTCGGATCAAAATCGTAGAGGTTCGAGAGCTGGTAGCGCAGCGCGTTGCGGATGGCGCGATAGGTTTCGCCGACCTTGTTGATGCGTTCCTCGCTCACGACGATGTCGCTGCGGTAATCCTGCGACGCGACCCACAGTCGCACGACATCCGCGCCGTATTTTTTGACGTAGGCATCGGCAGTCTGCGGTTTCTCGTAAGCGGCCTGCTTGCTCTTGGAAATCTTTTCGCGGTCAGCGTCCACCATGAAGCCGTGCGTGAGAACGGTCTTGAACGGCGCCGCGCCGTTGCCCGCGAGCGAAAGCAGCAGCGACGATTGAAACCAGCCGCGATGCTGGTCGCTGCCTTCGAAATAAACGTCGGCCTGCCAAGGTAGGGACAGCCCGCTGGGCTGTCCGAGGTCGTCGCAGCGCGACGACCCTACCACACGATTTAATTCCGCGCGTCGCATCAGCACGGCGCGCGACGAACTGCCGGAATCAATCCAAACATCCAATGTGTCATTGGATTTGGCGACGGCTTCCGCGCCGGTCCAGTTCGCTGGTTTCACGAGTGCCCAGAGTTCACTGAAGGATTTCTCGAACCAGATGTTCGACCCGTGTTTTTCAATCAAATCGGCAGCGTTGCGGACGATTTGCGAGTCGAGGATGGGTTCGCCTTTCGCGTCGTAAAACGCCGGAATCGGAACCCCCCAGGTGCGCTGGCGGCTGATGCACCAGTCGGGACGTGATTGCACGGCACTCTTGATGCGGTTGACGCCCCAGTCGGGGATCCACTTCACGCGGTCAATCTCGGCGAGCGCCTGTTCGCGGAACGTAGCGGCACTTGGTAGAATGCCGGTGACTTCACCAGGAGTTTGCGGCGGACTGCCGTCCGCCGCTACGCCGGAAACGACGTGGTCAATCTTGATAAACCACTGGTCCATCGCGCGGAAGATGATCGGCGTCTTGCTGCGCCAGCAATGCGGATAGCTGTGATGATAATTTTCCTGATGCAGCAGTGCATGGCGGACGCGGAGTTCGTGCAGCACTGCTTCGTTCGCGTCGCTCTTGCCGTGCTTTTCGAGAATGGATTTGCCGACCATCTCGGCGGGCATCTGCTGCTCGATCGGCAAATCATTCGTGAGCACAAATTTTCCGTCGTCATCCACAGGGGAGTAAATCGGCAGCCCATTCGCGCGGCCCAGATTGTAGTCGTCCAAGCCGTGTCCCGGCGCGATGTGAACGAAACCCGTGCCGGTGTCGCTCGTGACAAAATCCGCGGCGAAGGCTTTGCCGGTGCGATTGCAGAACGGATGTTGATACTGGATTGTCGCGAGCTGTTCGGGCGGGAATGGTGTTTCGGTGCAGTTCGTCCAGCCACATTTCGCGGCCACCGCCGCCAGCAAGCCGCAGAAGACGATGTAATTTTCGTCGCCGACTTTGGCGCGAACGTATTGAAAATCCTTGTTGTAAGCGACGGCAAGGTTTCCGGGCAAGGTCCACGGCGTCGTCGTCCAGATTAAGATGAACGTCTTTGGCTGGCCGACGACGGGGAATTTTACAAACACGCTCTGGCTGACGTGATCCTGATATTCAACCTCCGCCTCGGCCAGCGCGGTGCGGCAGGGAATGCTCCAATACACCGGCTTTTTACCGCGATAAACAAAGCCTTTGGCCACGATGTCGGCGAACAGGCGCAATTCGTCCGCCTCGTATTCCTTGTTCAGCGTGAGATACGGGTTTTCCCAGTCGCCAAGGACGCCGAGACGTTTGAACTGCGTGCGCTGGATGTCAATAAACTTGCGGGCATAGGCTTCGCAGGCCTTGCGAATGGTGCTGGCGTCGGCAGACGTGTCGCCAGCCTTGCGCATGTCCTGCGAGACCTTGAACTCAATTGGCAGACCGTGGCAATCCCAGCCGGGAATGTAGGGCGCGCTTTTGCCGCGCAGGGTCTGATATTTGATGATGATGTCCTTGAGAATCTTGTTCAACGCGGTGCCGATGTGGACATCGCCGTTGGCGAACGGCGGGCCGTCGTGCAGCACAAATTTTTCCGCACCCTTGCGATCGGCCTGAATCTTTGCGTAAAGATTCGCCGTTTCCCACTTTTTCAAACGCTCCGGCTCGCGGGACACCAAATCGGCTTTCATGGGAAAGCCGGTGCGTGGCAAATTGAGCGTATTTTTGTAGTCGGTCGCCATTTTCAGGAACGCGAACGGTAACAGCGGGAAAATGCGGTGTCAACGAACGCGCGGAATTGGATTGGCCAAAACGGGCGAAATGAAAGAAAAACCGGGTCAGTCAGTCAGAAGATGACCGAAAGACCCGGGGAATTCAGAATGAGTTCAACGTAGGATTACGGAGGACTCCAACCCAGGTCTGAACCAAAACCCGGATCGAAAACTGTTTTAAAAAATCAAAGATCGTTGTGCCCCCCATCAAACATCGTTGCAACTGCCATAATAAATCACAGTCCCTTATTTTTGTCAAATACAATTGACAAGTATAATTAAAACTGTTTGAAGGCAGGCCTTTCATTAAAGACCGGCCGCAGTTGATGCCCGGCAGTCTTGTTCACAGGAGGCGGGTGGGGCGAGCCGGCAGTCCGCAAAAATTCCTGTTTACAGAAACGGCGCGGTTGCTAATATCCGTAAAACCAAACGAACAAGCCAAGAGTGCCATGAAAAAAATTGAGGCGATCATCAAACCTTTCAAATTGGAGGAAGTAAAATCCGCTTTGACAGCCTTGGAAATCCAGGGCATGACCGTTGTCGAAGTCAAGGGCTTTGGCCGACAGAAAGGGCACACGGAAATTTATCGTGGCAGCGAATACACCGTGGATTTTTTGCCAAAGGTCAAAATCGAAATCGTGGTGACCGATGCGCAGGCCGGCCCGGCGGTGGATGCGATTACCAAGGCGGCCAAGACCGGCAAGATTGGCGACGGGAAAATTTTTGTTTATGCGGTTGAAAGCGCCGTGCGCATTCGCACTGGCGAAACCGGCGAGCAAGCGGTTTGAATCAAGACGGCGAAGATGAAAGAAAGCTTGATTTTATTGGCCGGAAGGCACATGTGAATAACTCGTGAACAAGAGTTAATATGTTGTCCTAGAAACTTTGCGTCAGTTCGCATAAAAATGTTCGCGTCAGCAAAAATGGTTTCGAGCATTTCAATGTTGAAAGCGGACCGGAAATATTCGGAGACAATTTGTTGATGTAACACATTGAAAATCAGCTAGTTATTCGAACATTAAAAGAAGCTTTTGGCGGATAGAGCGTGAATGATGGCGGTTTTGTTTTAGTTGTTGCTCTTTGCCAGGGCTAGCGTGCGGGGAAATTGGCGTTGGAACCCGATTTTTGGGGCTAGGTGAATAAAATGCTTGAAAAACAGGCTTTTGGATGAAATACAAATGCAGCTTTCGGCAGAAAAAATTTGGAATTTGGCGCAGGAGCAGCTCCGCTCCAAGTTGAGCAAAGACACCTTCAACATGTGGTTTGCCCCGTTGCGCGCGTGCGCCGTGGATGGCAATCATGTCACGCTTGAGGCGCCGAACGAATTCAGCGAGGTCTGGCTTAAGGACAACTACACAAGCCTCTTGCAAGACGCCTTTGCCATCGCCGCCGGCCGCCAGTTGCAGGTCAAATTCAAAATTGCGCCCGGTGGCACGCCGGTTACTTCGGCGGCAACGTCCGTGCCGGTCAAAATAAAATCCGCCGAACTTGCGCACGAACGCGCATCCGTTGGCGGCGAAATCAATTTCAACCCCAAAAATACTTTTGAAACTTTTGTCGTCGGCAACAACAACAACTTCGCCTACGCCGCGGCGCTGGCCGTTGCCCAGGCGCCCGGCAAATCCTATAACCCTCTCTTTCTTTACGGCGGCGTTGGTCTGGGCAAGACGCATTTGCTGCATGCCATCGGCCAGCATGCGTCGAGCAACAAGAAAAATGTGCGCGTCTCTTACGTCTCGTCCGAAAAGTTCACCAACGAATACATTGACGGAATCCAGAACAACCAGCTCGCCAAGTTCCGCAAGAAATACCGCCAGACCGACGTGCTGCTGATTGACGACATCCAGTTTCTCGCCGGCAAGGAACGGATTCAGGAGGAATTTTTCCACACCTTCAACGCGCTGCACGAGGGACACAAACAAATCGTGCTCACCTGCGACCGCCCCGCCAGCGAAATTCAGGGACTGGAACACCGCCTCGTTTCGCGGTTCGAATGGGGTCTGGTCACCGACCTTCAACCGCCGGACGTCGAAATGCGCCTGGCCATCCTCCAAAAGAAGGCGCAACTCATGAACGTGACGCTGCCGGAGGACATTCTGAATTTTCTGGCCAACCGCATCCGCACCAATGTCCGCCGGCTCGAAGGCGCGCTCATCCGCGTCGCTTCCTACGCCTCGCTCACCGGCAGGAAATTGAACATCGAGGTCGTTGAAGGCCTGCTGCGCGAAATCCTGCACGAAGAAGGCCGCTTTTCCATCAGCATCGAAGTTATTCAGAAGAAGGTCGCGGAACATTTTGACATCCGCCTGGCCGACATGACCAGCAAGCGCCGCCCGGAAAACATCGCCTTCCCGCGCCAGATCGCCATGTATCTCTCCCGCCAGATGACCGAAAGCTCGCTCAACACGATTGGCGAAGCCTATGGTGGACGCGATCATGGCACGGTGCTGCACGCTTGCCGTCTCGTCAAAGACCGCATGGAAGTGGACGCCAACGTCCGCCAGGTTGTCAGCTATCTGGAAAAGCAACTTATGCGGTAATTGCCGCAAAGAGGCGCAAAAATCACAAAATAGATTTCCTCTTTTGCGCCGTTTGTGCTTTTTTGCGGCCAATTATGCCGGTCATCGAGGTCAACAATCTCACAAAAGCCTTTCGCACCTACAAAAAGCAGCCGGGCTTTGGCGGCGCGGTCAAGGGGCTTTTCCACCGTCAATACGAGCAAACGCTCGCGGTCAACGACGTCAATTTCAGAATTGAACCCGGCGAGCTTGTCGGTTTTCTCGGCCCAAACGGCGCCGGCAAGACGACGACGCTCAAGATGCTCGCCGGTTTGCTTTATCCGACAAGCGGCTCGGCCAAAGTCCTTGGCTACACGCCGTGGGAACGCGCCGATGGCTACCGCCGCCAGTTCGCGCTCGTGCTCGGCCAGAAAAACCAGCTTTGGTGGGACTTGCCAGCGCGCGAATCGCTGGAGTTGAACGCGAAAATCTACGGTATTCCCAAGGACCGATTCGAGCGCACCGTCACCGAAATGAGCGAACTGCTCAATGTCCGCAACAAGCTCAACGTCAGCGTCCGCGAACTTTCCCTTGGCGAGCGGATGAAGATGGAACTCATTGCGTCGCTCCTGCACCAGCCAAAGGTTCTGTTCCTTGATGAGCCGACCATCGGCCTCGATGTAACTTCGCAGAAGACCGTCCGCGATTTTATCCGCCGCCACAACGCGGAACAAAAGACCACGATTCTGCTCACGAGCCATTACATGGCCGATATCCAGGCGCTGTGCGAACGCGTCATCATCATTGACCACGGCAAAATTTTCTTCGACGGCAAGTTGAGTGAAATCGTTGACCGCTTCGCCGATTTCAAAGTCATCACGATTCAATGCGCCAGCACCGAGGCGCGCCCGAATGAAGACCTGTCGCGCTTTGGCGAAGTCGTGGAGAAAACCCCGGGCACCATCACGCTCAAGGTCAAACGCGACCGCGTGATTCCTGTCTGCAAATCACTGCTGGATGAACTGCCGGTGACCGACATTGACATTCAGGAAGTGCCGATTGAGGATGTCATCCGGCAAATTTTCGCACGATAAATTTATGGATCAATTTCTTAAAGCTGCGATTGAGGAAGCCGAAAAGGGCCTGGCTGAAGGCGGCATTCCCATCGGCTCGGTTTTGGTTTGCGACGGCAAAATCATCGGACGCGGCCATAATCAACGCGTGCAGCATGGCAGCGTGATTCACCACGCGGAGATGAACTGCCTCGAAAACGCCGGGCGGCTCAAGGCTTCGGTTTATCAGCGGTGCATTCTTTATTCAACCCTTTCGCCGTGCCCGATGTGCAGCGGCGCGATTCTGCTCTACAAAATCCCACGCGTGGTCATCGGCGAAAATCTGACCTTCCAAGGCCCGGAGGAATACGTCCGCTCACAGGGCGTGAAAGTGGAAGTGCTGCAAGACCTGACGTGCATCCAGCTCATGCGCGATTTCATCCAAGCCAGACCGGAACTGTGGAATGAAGATATTGGTGTGTGAAAGCACCAAGCACCAACATTCAAGCTCCAGAGAAACTTCAAATTCCAAATCTCAAAACGAAACGCGCAAGTTCCTTGTTTGAAGCTTGGAATTTCTCTGGATGTTGGAGCTTGGAAGTTTGAGCTTCGCGCCACGCGCGTCACGCCGCTTCCGCGTCCTGTTTGCGACGCACAATCGGTTTGCCTTCGCCGCGCACAACCGCCGCCGTGATTTTGACGTGGATGATGTCGCCGCCGTCCGGCGCTTCATACATCAAATCCAGCATCAGCTTTTCAATCAGGCTCCGCAACGCCCGCGCGCCCGTGCCCTTTTTGAGAGCCTGCGCCGCGAGTTCGCGCAGTGCGTCGGGCGTGAATTCCAGTTCCACCCCTTCCATCGCCAGCAATTTGGCGAACTGTTTCGTCAGCGCGTTCTTCGGGTCGATGAGGATTGAAACCAACTGTTCCTCGGTCAATTCTGCCAACGTCGTCACGACGGGCAGGCGTCCGATAAATTCGGGGATGAATCCGAAATTGAGCAAATCCTCCGGCTCGGCGTGCTGCAAAATTTCACCGCGCGGCGCGCCCGCTGCCTTTTGCGCCTCGCCAATCGCGCCAAAGCCCATCGTGTGCCGGCCCAGCCGCCGTTGAATGACTTTTTCCAAGCCGACGAACGCGCCGCCGCAAATGAACAAAATGTTCGTCGTGTCCACGCGGATGTATTCCTGCTGCGGATGCTTGCGGCCACCTTGCGGCGGCACATTGCAGACCGTCCCTTCGAGGATTTTCAGCAGTGCCTGCTGCACGCCTTCGCCGCTCACGTCGCGCGTGATGGACGGGCCTTCGGTCTTGCGCGCGATTTTGTCAATCTCGTCAATGTAAACGATGCCGCGCTGAGCGCGCTTCACGTCGTAATCGGAATTTTGGAGCAGCCGCAAAATGATGTTCTCCACGTCCTCGCCGACGTAGCCGGCTTCGGTCAACGTCGTTGCGTCGGCGATGGCGAATGGCACGTCCAGAATCTTCGCAAGCGTGCGGGCGAGCAGTGTTTTGCCCGAACCCGTCGGGCCAATCATCAAAATGTTGCTCTTCTCGATTTCCACGTCGGCGTGCTTTGTTGGTGGAACTTTTGCCGCTTCATCATTTCCCGGCACGGCTTCCGGTTGGATGCGTTTAAAGTGATTGTGAACGGCGACGGCCAGGGTCTTCTTCGCGTGCTCCTGCCCGATGCAAAAGCGGTCAAGCTGCCGTTTGATTTCCGCCGGCCGGGGCACGGCGAGCTTCGGCTGCTTCTTCTGGTTTTGAATCTGCAGTTCGCGGTCGAGGACGTTTTTACAAAGGATGATGCAGTTGTCGCAGATATAAACACCCGGCCCGGCGATGAGCTTGCGCACTTCCGCGTGCGACTTGCCGCAGAAACTGCACATCGTGATGTTCGCGGGTCTTGCCATTTACACAATCACCGACGTTTTTTCCATTCCGCCTGGGATTTCCTTTCGTGAGACAACGACCTGGTCCACGAGGCCGTATTTTTTGGCTTCGTCGGACGACATGAAATTATCGCGGTCGGTGTCTTTGCCGATGTCATCGAAGGTTTTGCCCGTGTGCTTGGCGAGAATTTCGTTGAGCCGGTCCTTGAGCCGCAGAATTTCCTTGGCCTGGATGCTGATGTCCGACGCCTGGCCCTGCACGCCGCCCCACGGCTGATGGATCATGATGCGCGCGTTCGGCAGCGCGTAACGCTTGCCCTTCGTGCCCGCCGCAAGCAGCACCGCCGCCATGCTCGCCGCCTGCCCGACGCAGTAGGTGTTCACGTCGCAGGTGAGATATTGCATCGTGTCGTAAATCGCCAGGCCGGACGTGACGCTGCCGCCGGGCGAATTGATATAAAGATGGATGTCCTTTTTCGCGTCGGACATTTGCAGGAACAAAAGCTGCGCGATGATGATGTTGGAAACGTTGTCATCCACCGGCGTGCCGAGGAAAATGATGCGGTCCACGAGCAGGCGGGAATAGATGTCCCACGTCCGCTCGCCGCGCCCGGTCTGCTCAACCACGATGGGAACCAGAAAATTTTTGGTGTCGTTCATGGGAACATAACTACCCCATTTTTGGCGCAAGTAAAGGCGGGAAGTTTCAACCACGAATTAACACGGATGCACACGGATAAAAGTCAACGGGTAGGGCGGGCAGTCCTCCGCCCGCCGAACGTCTGACTTGCAAAAGACGGCGCGCACGGAGTGACGCGTCCTACCGTATCCGTGTCCATCCGTGGTCAAAAACCTTTCTGGACAATCCGAAATGGCCGGATCAGAGTTGAATTTGTAAAATACTCGACCATTATGCGGCAGAACACGCCGTCATATTTTTATTTGCCAAGATCTTTTTCTGAAATATTCATCTTTGTTTCAACTGGCGGCAGAATGAAAGGCTGAAAAACTCCGTTGGTGTCCTTGGTGAATAAACGCACCTGCACTTGTAAACGATATTCGCCAGCTTCCTTGATACGGAAGGATTTTAATATGTCCAAATCCCAGTAATGAGCGCTTGAATCTCGCGGGAAAACCAACTCTCTTGAATGACCAAATTGCGATTCCAAGCTCATCTTGAATGATCCGTCCAGCAATTCTTTATCAGGTTTCAAATTCTGGCCGAAGTTGTGATTAAACCATGCTTTAGAAATTTCCTTCCCATCTGCTGCGAACAAGTGTGCGTCAAATGCCTGCGAACGAAGTGGCCTATAAGCAACTATATTGGTATTTCCCCCCACTCCTATGCGACATTGTTTTCCATAGAGTGAGATCGCTGCATAAACAGGTCTGGGCTTGCGAGCTTCCGCTTTGACGTGCTCAAGTTGAATGATTGCGGCGGCCTTTTGAGTTTCTGTCAAAGAAGGATTCCAATGGTCTTGAGAATACGAGCGATGAGTTATGAGCAGGGCCAAACATAATGCTATGTGTTTTCCGTTCAATGGCGCTTTCATGGTGTTCTATTGATCTTTGCAACCAATATTAAAAACCAATCTGCTTCTGAATCGCGCCGCAGATTTGTTTTGACCACTTTTCCAAAACTTTTCCGTCGCGACCTTCGAGCAGCAATCGCGCCTTCGGCTCGGTGCCGGAATAACGCAGCAGCACGCGGCCGCCAGCGGATTTCAATTCCTTTTCCGCCTCGGCCACCAGCTTCGTCACGCCGTCGAGCTGCTCGAACGGCTTTTTCTCGCGCACCTTCACGTTGGTCACGAGTTGCGGGAAGCGCGTCCAGCATTTCGCCAGATTTGACAGCGGCGTGTCTTTCGCCTTCATAATCCGCAAAATCTGGAGCGCGGCGACGAGACCGTCTCCGGTCGTGCCGAAATCGCGGAAAATCAAATGGCCGCTCTGTTCGCCGCCGAATCTGAAACCGTGCTTCAACATCTCATCTATCACGTTCTTGTCGCCAACGGCGGTGCGGATGATGTTGCCGCCGGCGGACTTGATCGCCGATTCCAAACCGGCATTGCTCATCACGGTCGCCACCAAGGTTTTTTCGACCAATGTATTTTGCGCGAGCATGTCGAGCGCGGCGATGGCCATGATGTCGTCGCCGTCAATCAGATTTCCCTTTTCGTCGCAGAGCAAAACGCGGTCGGCGTCGCCATCGTGCGCGATGCCGAGATGCGCCTTGTGCTCGACGACCTTCCGGCACATTGCCTCCGGGTGCATCGAGCCGCAGTCGCGGTTGATGTTCATGCCGTCCGGCTGATTGCCATAGACGATGACTTCGGCACCGAGTTCGCGAAGGACACAGGGTGTGGACTTGTAGCTCGCGCCGTGCGCGCAATCCACGACGACGCGCAGGCCTTCGAGCGTCAAATTTTTGGGGAAACTCGTCTTGGCAAATTCGATGTAGCGGCCCAGCGCGTCGTCAATGCGGACGGCCTTGCCGATTTCGCCGGCGGTTGGACGGATTTTTTCGATTTCGCCGCTGAAAACGAGTCCTTCAATTTCACTCTCAATTTTTTCGTCGAGTTTGTAGCCGTCGGCCTGGAAAAATTTGATGCCGTTGTCGGCATAGGGATTGTGCGAGGCGGTGATGACAATGCCGGCGTCGGCGCGCAGGCTGCGCGTGACGTAGGCAACGCCGGGTGTCGGCAGTGGCCCGATGAAGAGCACGTCCACACCCATCGAAAGGATGCCGGAGCTGATGGCATTTTCGAGCATGTAGCCGGATAGCCGCGTGTCCTTGCCGATGACAATCTTGTGTTTGCCGCGCCCGCGCGCGTGCGATTCGAGATTTTTGAAGACGTGCGCGGCGGCGCGGCCCAGCTTGAGCGCGGTTTCCGCCGTGACGGGTTCGATGTTTGCCGTGCCGCGGACGCCGTCGGTGCCGAAGATTTTTTTGGGCGCGCTCATGGAGTCTGATTATGCGGCGGCGGAACGACCACGTCCACTTCTGACGGATCCACGCCGCCGAGCGTCAAACCGGACGGCATGGAGACATCCACGCGCCGATGCAGTTGGTGCACGGACTCGATACCTGTCAAATCCACGAATGCGCGAATCTGGCTGGACTGAAGTTTGGCGATGATGTCCGGCGAGCCGCTGACAGTGACGGCAACCGCTGCTGGTTTGGCGTGGAAATCACGCACGTCCGCCGCAGACGAGACGATGAGCACCGGCACATTGCCAAACGTCACGGTGTTCTGGATGCCGGCGGGGCTGGTCGTTTCCGATTCGCTGCGGATTTTATAGACGGTCAGCCAGATGGCCACGGCCAGGATCACGGAAAAAAATTTCCAGCCGATATCCTTGATGAACCAGTTGCGCATCGCCATAAAAATCATTGTCCCGTCTGCTTGGCCGCCGGGCGCGGCTCGCTTTTGGTGACGACGGCGGGGCCGGGTTTGGGGCGTTCGCCCATCCGTGCGCGCAGCCATTCGATGGCGCCATGCGTTTTCGCCGGCTGCAACAGCACGGAGGTCAGAAACGAGCGCAATTCCTCCAGCGTCACGCCGCGGACAAGCTGGCCCTTGTAGGCGTGCGAAACCATGCCGGTCTCCTCGGACACAACAGCGATAACAGCGTCAGTCTCCTCGCTCAAGCCGATGGCCGCGCGGTGGCGCGTGCCGAGCGATTTGTTCAGGTCCTGCCGCTGTGTCAGCGGGAAAATGCACGCAGCATAGGCGATGCGGTCGCCATGAATGATGACGCCGCCGTCATGAATCGCGTTGTTGGGAAAGAAAATCGTTTCGAGCATCTCCGGCGTCGCCTCGCAATCCACCTTGACTCCAGACTCGACCGCCTCAAAAAGCTGGATGGATTGTTCGATGGCGATGAGCGCGCCGATTTTCACCTCGGCCAGGCGCTCGACCGTCTGGATGATGACCTCGATGCTTTCGCGCTGTTCATGCGCGGTGGCAAACAGCGGCAGGTTGCCCAACTCGGCCAGCATTCGTCGCAGTTCCGGCTGAAAAATAATCAACACCGCGACGGCGAAAAACGCCGAGAACGTGGTGAGCAGCCAGCGCAAGACCTGCAATTTCAGGACCGCCGTCACCGCGAACAGCACCACCAGCACGACGACAAATCCAATGACCACCGGCCAGCCGCGCGTGCCGCGCAGGAACCGGAAGGCGTAGTAAATCAGCACCGCGAGGATTAAAATTTCCAGCGCGGGCCGCCAGCTGTTCATCACGTAAGGCCAGATGGTTTTGATGTAATCGGTCATGGTTTCTTCTTCGCCAGCACTGCTTCCGCCAGGCGCACGGCCTGGACCGTTTCCGCCACATCGTGCGCGCGGATGATTTGCACGCCGTCGGCGACGGCCAGAGTCGCGCACGCGAGCGAGGCTGGCAAGCGTTCATTCAGGTTTGAGCCGAGCAGTTTTCCGATGAACGATTTGCGCGAAACACCGAGCAGCAACGGGCGCCGCAACTTTGTAAAATGCCGCAGGTTCGCGAGCAACTGCAAATTGTGCTCCAGCGTCTTGCCGAAACCGATGCCGGGATCGAATACCACTTGATCAGATGAAACACCGCAAGTGTTCAATGTTTCCAGCCGCTCGTGGAAAAATTCGCCGACTTCGCGGACGACGTTCTGGTAAACCGGACTTTTCTGCATCGTCCGCGGCGGGCCTTGCGCGTGCATGCAAACGTAACCGGCGCGAAATTCAGCGACAACCTTCCACATCGCGTCCGTTTGGAGTTCCGCCTTCAGGTTTGGTTCGTCAACAGCCTTTGACCGCCTGAAGGCGGAATTCCGAACGGAAGGATCGGCGCGTTGGGCAGCCGCGACGTCGTTGACAATGCTGGCGCCGGCATCGAGCGCGGCGCGCGCGACGGCGGGCTTCATCGTGTCAATCGAAATCAAAATTTTGGCAGGGACGGCGCGCTGCGCCGTCCGTTCATCGCAGCGCGATGACCCCACCCGTTCAGCCAATTGTTCAATGACAGGTATGACACGACGCAATTCCTCCTTTTCAGAAACCGGCTTTGCGCCGGGCCGCGTGGATTCGCCGCCGATGTCGAGGATGTCCGCGCCTTGAGCGACAAGCTCCAGTGCGTGCGCGACGGCTTTTCCCGAATCGAAAAATTTTCCGCCATCGGAAAATGAGTCGGGCGTGACGTTGACGACGCCCATGACGAGCGCCGGTCGCGGGAAGCGGAATTCAAATTGTCGCGCGCGGAAAAGCATCCGCACTCAATTTAATTCGTAGGAGTCGAGGTAACGAGGCTCAAATTCCGAAAAGTTAGAGACTCCTTACGTCGTCTCAGACTTTCGTCTTGAAATACGCAATCGTGTCAGTCAGGCCGTCGGCAAGCTTCACCTTGGGTTCCCATTTCAGGAACTTCTTCGCCTTGGTGATGTCGGGCTTGCGCTGTTTCGGGTCGTCCTGCGGCAGCGGCTTGAAGACGATTTTGCTTTTGGAATTCGTCGCGCGGATGATTTCCTCGGCGAATTGGCGCATGGTCAGTTCCGCCGGATTGCCGATGTTCACCGGCAAATTATAATCGCTCATCATGAGGCGATAAATGCCTTCGATCAAATCCGAGACGTAGCAAAAGCTGCGCGTCTGCGCGCCCTTGCCGAAAACGGTGACGGGTTTGTTCTTGAGCGCCTGGCTGATGAACGCCGGCACAACACGGCCGTCGTTCAGGCGCATCCGCGGGCCGTAGGTGTTGAAGATGCGGACGATGCGCGTCTCAACTTTGTGTTCGCGATGGTAGGCCATTGTCAGCGCCTCTGCAAAGCGCTTGGCCTCGTCGTAACAGCCGCGCGGGCCGATGGTGTTGACGTTGCCCCAGTATTCCTCGGTCTGCGGATGCACGAGCGGGTCGCCGTAAATTTCCGAGGTCGAGGCAAGCAGGAAACGTGCGCCCTTTTCCATGGCGAGGCCGAGCGCCTTGTGCGTGCCGAGCGAGCCGACCTTGAGCGTTTGGATCGGAAAATTCAGATAGTCGATCGGGCTGGCGGGCGACGCGAAGTGCCAGACGTAATCCACCGGCTCGTTCAGAAAGAGAAACTCGGTGACATCCTGCAGGATGAATTTGAAGCCGGGGTTGCCGCCCAGATGCGAAATATTGTCCACGCTGCCGGTAATGAAGTTGTCAATGGCGATGACCCGGTGGCCGCGCGCCAGCAGCAGGTCGGCCAGGTGCGAGCCGAGAAAGCCGGCGGCGCCGGTGACGACGGAGGTGGGTGGTTTCTTGCTCATCATTAAATCGTAAATCATTGAATGGTTACATCGTATTCAAGCGCGACTCCGATTCAACGATTAAACCATGGGGCGCTGCGGCGAACTCATTTCGCTCCGGTGGCGATGAAAACGGCGGGGATGGTGCGGAGCAGGATTTTGATGTCCAGCCAGAGCGACCAGTTGTCAATGTATTCAAGGTCGAGCCGAACCCAGTCCTTGAAATCGGAAATCTGGTTGCGGCCTTGGACCTGCCAGAGGCAGGTGATGCCGGGCTTCACGCTCAAGCGGCGGCGGTGGGCCAGGTCGTTGAAGCGCCGGACCTCGTCCACCGGCAGCGGGCGCGGGCCGACGAGGCTCATCTCTCCGCGCAGGACGTTCCACAGTTGCGGCAACTCGTCGAGGCTGTAGCGGCGCAAAAACTTCCCGAGCGGCGTGACACGCGGGTCGTTCGTGACCTTGAAGACCGGGCCGCGCATTTCATTCATGGCCTCCAGCTCGTGCTTGAACTGCTCGGCGTTGGTGACCATCGTGCGGAATTTGTAGAGCGTGAAGGGTGCGCCGTTCAGTCCGGAGCGCTGCTGCCGGAAAAAAACCGGGCCGGGCGAAAACAGCTTGATCAGCAGCGCGATAATGAGCATCGGAATGGCGGCCACCACCAGCAAGAGCATCGCGCCGAAGAAATCCATGAGCTGCTTGACCAGCCCCGCCCACGAGGCTCCGGGCGTGGTGCGGAAAACCAGCAGAGGATGCCCGAGCAATTCGTCGAAGCTCGTGCGCGAAATCTGCGTGGTGAAAAAGTCGGCGACGAGCCAGACTTCGACGCCTTCGAGTTCGCAGACCTTGATGACGTTCTCAATCCGCTCGAAATAGGTGTGCTTGCCGCTCAAAATCACGCCGTAGGCGGCGTGGTCGTGGAGCATTTGGACGAGTTGAGGGATCGGGTTGGCCAGATTGAACTGTGCGATGACGGCGACGGTTTCATCTTTCCGCCCCTCCAGTTCCTGGCATATGCGGGCGGTTTCAGCTTCCGTGCCGACGAGGATGAAGCGGCGTTTATATTGGCCCTGCCCGAACCGGCTTTTGAACGCCAGACGCAACACTTCTTCCTTGCAGTAAATCAGCGCGAAGCTGATGAAGCCGAAAATCGTGATCACACTGCGCGGCATGATCAAATTCTTTTGAAAAAGGAAAGTCACCAGAATCAAAACAATCGTCGTCAGCGTGCAACCTTTGAACAGCGGCCACAAAATGGCGCGACGCGGGCAAAGAATGGGGCGGTTGTAAAACCCCTGCGATTCAAGCAGAAAGGCTGCGGAAATCATTGCAACCGGGATAAGATAAGCGTCTTTATTTAAAATATCGCCGGGAATTTGATCAAAACCCAGCCACGCGGCAATTTGTGGATCGGCTCGCAACACAAACGCCACCCAAAAACTTGCCGCCACCAGAAAGGCGTCGGCCAATTGGCTGATTTGCGTCCGAATCTGACGATCACGCTGCAACATGGTTTTTCAAGGCGAACACTTTACAGCATCAAAAAGCCGCGCGCGAACCTAAAATATTCAGCCTTTCAACGTCCATCCGGCGGCGGTTCAAACTCCGGCACGGACGCCGCGATCAATTTTTCCATGCGCGCGAACGTGGCGTCTTCCTGCCCCGGTTCGCAAATGGAAAAATACGAGACATAGGCCCAGCGTTGCAAAACGCCGGTGCGCAACAAATTCAGCGCCAGCCGCTTCATCATTTGAAAATGGTCGGGGGTCTGCACGCCATCCGCCACGAACCAAAACACGTAAACGCCATTGACATTGACTTTCCGGCCGTCGGGATGCTGGAAAACGCCGCTGACCTTCCATTCGGAGACCGGCAGTTGATACGGCGTCGCGCCGCCGACGGGGATGTTCACGATTTTTTTTTCTTCGGGATTCAAGCCCTGCCCGCGCAGGCAATAATCCGCGTTGTGAATGCTCGTGCGGTCCGCGCCCATCAAAATCATCGTGGCGGAAATGGGAAAACCGCCGTCGGAAGGTTCGTAGTTGCGTTCGGTATAGCTCGTATCAGCGGGCAGATAACCCAAAACAATCTCCGGTTCCGGCACGTTGGTGGACATGAAATCAAGAACATGCTCCGGCAGATCAATTTTCATCGCCAGGTTGCCGGGAATCGGCACAGCCTTGATGCCGGGCTGGCCGAGGCGCGGATGATTTTTGAGCCGCACCAGTGCGCTGGCGGTGCCCGCCATCAACGCGAGCGCAAGAAACAGCAGCAGCCACTTTTGATTTTTCATGAACGCGATTGTTTTAATTCCCGGTTTTCCAGCCACCGGCCAACAAGCAGCAGGCCGATGATCGCCGGCAGGTAGGGAACGAGGCTGAAGATTCCCAATGGACCGCCTTCGTGGACATAATTGCCCCACGGTTGCCCGCCGAGTTCCGCCGCCATGATGATCAGCAACATCCGCGTGAGGTTTCCCAGCACGGCGAAGGGCAGCGCAAGCGCCATGAGCAACAGCCGTTTCCACGGCGAACGGAAAACAAAAAATCCGTAAATCGTGGCGAGCAGAAATATGGCGATGAGGCTGCGCATGCCGCTGCACGGCGCCTCAACGTCAAATCCGTAGCTGCCGGAGGGATCGAGCAGTTGCGTTCCCACCCGGATCACGTCAATGCCCAGGACCCAGTGCGATACTTGTTCCGAAAGCCACGAGACCAGTTGCCGCAGGGGAAACGTGATGGCTTCGGCGCGTTGTCCCAGCGGAACGGAAAACATGAACAGGAAAAACGGGAACAGGCTGTTTCGCAGCCAGGCGCGCCCCCACGCCAGCCCCATCAACCCGTAAATGCCGGCGAACAGCGCGGCGACGGAAAGATAGGGCTGTTGAACGGCGTAACCCGCGATGTGCATCGCCAGTGCCACCGCCAGAATCAACAGACCCGGCCACCACAGGTTCAGAGGCAGTGCCAGCAACTCCCGCCGCTTCCACCAAAAAAGCCCGATGACCAGAAACGGGATGAAATTGCCGTGGCCGTCGTCGGCGTTGGGGTTGTCATACTCGTCAGCCAACCACGAGAACAGCGACGGCGTGTGGACGTAGCCGAGGATGGCGTTGCCGAGAAAATGGAACAGCGCCAGCCAGGCCGCCAGCAGCGCGAAGAAAAACGCCTTGTTCGGCAGGCGATGCCAGCAGTCCACCGTGTCCTGCCACCAGTTTGGCCGCAGTTCGTTGTCCGGGATTTCGTTCATTTGCGCGTATTTGCAGTGTTGAGATAGCCGAACGCCCGTTTTCACTCAAACAAAATCAAATTGTTTCAGTGATCGCGGGATGAAGTTTCAAGTTGCTGGTGGCGTTTATTCCAGCGGATATTTTTTCAAGCCGCAAAGTTGTCCGGCGATTTTCAGCGCGAAGAGCGGATTGTTTTTGAAATAGCGTTTCGCCAGCCGGCGCGGCTCCTGGCACAGCCGGTAAAACCATTCCAGTCCGCTGCGCTGCATCCAGCGCGGCGCCTGCCTCACGCGCCCGCTGTGAAAATCGAATGCCGCGCCGACGCCAATCATCAGCGTCACGTCCAGCTTCGGCAGAAATTCCGCCATGAACTTTTCCTGCTTGGGCGTGCTCAAGCCGACCCACAGGATGTCCGGCTTCGCCGCGCGAATCGTTTCCGCGAATTGTTTTTTCTCCTCCGCGTTGAGCGGGCGGAACGGCGGCGTGAATGTGCCGGCAATTTCCAGTTTTGGAAAGCGCGCCTTCAATTTTTCAGCGAGCGCTTCCGCCACGCCGGGCGCGCCGCCGAAGAAAAAATGGCGGCACGGATTTTTTTTGCTGCACGCGCAAACGTCCAGCATCAGGTCCGGGCCATAGACGCGGCGTATTTCGGAATGGCCGTGGATCTTGCCCATCCAGACCATCGGCATTCCGTCGGGCGTGCAGAGAAAGGCTTCGTTCAGGATTTTCCGGAACGCCCCATCTTTCTGCGCCTCGATGACGCCGTGGACGCCGGTGACACAGATGTAGCCTTTGCGCCGAGTATGCACGGCGCCGGCAATGGCCGCCACCGCCGTCTCCAGATTCAGGACGCTGACGCCGACGCCGAGGACATTGACACGATTCGTCATTTACGATTCACGATTTGCGATTTACGATTCCAAAGTTCACACGGCGGGTAAATCGTATATCGTAAACCGCAAATCCGAAATGAAATTGCTTGTCTTTGCCCATGTGCCGCCGCCGCATCACGGCCAGAGTTACATGGTTCAGCTCATGTTGAACGGCTTCGGCGGCGATTGCCGCAAATCCAGAAACAGATCAGGGGCGCGCAACGGCTACGGCATTGATTGTTACCATATCGACGCGCGTTTTTCCCAAAGTCTTGCAGATGTCGGCGAACTGCAAATCGGCAAAGTCCCGTTGATTTTCTTTTATTGCCTGAAAGCGATCTGGTGCCGGTTCCGTTACGGCGTGGATAATTTTTATTACGTCCCGGCGCCGGGCAAACGCGTCGCGCTTTACCGTGACTGGCTGGTCATGTTCATCTGCCGTCCGTTTTTCAAACGAATCATCTTGCACTGGCACGCTGCCGGTCTGGCCAAATGGCTTGAAACGTCCGTCCAAATCCGCACCCGCGCGGTGACTTATCACGCGTTCAAAAAGCCGGCGTTGAGCATTGTCATTTCCAATTACAATGTCACCGACGCAGAAAAACTTTTGTCACAGCGCATTCGCAGAGTCAACTGCGGCATTCCCGATCCGTGCCAGGACTTTGAAAATACTGCTTTGCCACGGCGGAAAGCGCGCTTTGCCGCGCGGGTAAAATTGTTTCGGAACGAGCCGGTCGGCCCGGCCGATCTCGAAAACACCGGCGGTGATCCGCACATCGTGAAGGTTCTATACCTTGCTCATTGTATGCGTGAAAAGGGGCTGTTTGCCGCGGCGCAGGCTGTGGTTCTGGCCAACCAGATCCTAGCCAGCCGGAAATGTCCTCTCCAAATGAAGCTGTTCGCCGCCGGAAATTTCGTAACCAATGAGGAAAAACTGGAATTCGACGGATTGCTGAAAAACCCCGAATTCGCCCGGGCCGTGGACTGCCTGGGATTTGTCTCCGGCACAAAAAAGGAAGGCGCCTTGCGCGAAGCCGATCTGTTTTGTTTTCCAACCCGCTACGCGGCGGAAAACCAGCCGGTAACACTGATCGAAGCCATGGCGTTTGGCCTGCCCATTGTGACCACCCGCTGGCGTTCAATACCGGAAATGTTCCCGCCCGGTTATTCCGGCCTCGTCGCCGGCCAATCACCGGAACCCATCGCCGACGCGCTGCTCGCGTTGATGACGCAGGGGAACGGTGAGTATTTGCGCGAACATTTTTTGAGCCGGTTCACCATCGAACGTCATTTAACCAATCTGGCCGAAGCCCTCCGCAGTGTTGAAACCGCCGAACCCGCGCCCGCTTTGCTGCCGGCGGCACAAAATCCATGAGGTTGCGCCGGTGCGCGCAAATTCATTGCGGAATTGCGCACGGCAATTAACCTGACGCCGTTGAAAATCGGCCTGCTCCAACTCAACTCGACCGTCGGCGATTTCGCGGCCAACCAGCAAAAACTTCTGGCCGGCTACGAAAAAGCCGTCGCGCTCGGCGCGGAATTCGTCCTCGCGCCGGAATTGTTTTTGTGCGGCTACCCGCCGCGCGACTTGCTTCAGCGCGCCGATTTTGTGGAGGCCAATCTCACCGCGCTTGCGGAAACCTCCAGAAGCACCGGCGCGATTCCGCTGTGCGTCGGTTACGTGGACCGGAACCCGGAACGGCCGGGACGCGCGCTGCGCAACGCCGCCGCAGTTCTGCAAAACGGGAAAATTGTCTGGCGCACGCACAAATGCCTGCTTCCGACCTATGACGTTTTCGACGAGGACCGTTATTTTGAGCCGGCCAAAACCATCGTGCCGTTCGAGTTCAGCGGACACAAATTCGGCATCACAATTTGCGAGGACATCTGGAACGACGAAGATTTCTGGCCGGAACGGCTGTATCGCCGCGACCCGGTCAAGGAACTCATCGCGCAGGGCGCGGAAGTCATCCTCAATCTTTCGGCGTCGCCGTGGCATGATGGCAAGGAAAAAATGCGGCTGGAGATGCTCCGGCGTGTTGCGCGCGACGAGCGCATGCCGCTTGTGCAGGTGAATTTGGTTGGCGCGAACGATGAATTGATTTTCGACGGCCACAGCGTTGCGCTGGATTCACGCGGCGAAGTCATCGCGCTCGGAAAGGGATTTGCCGAGGAGATTTTTGTGGCGGATTTGGATTGCAAGAAAGCGCCCCTCACCCCGTCCCTCTCCCCATCGGATGGGGAGAGGGTGGCCGAAGGCTGGGTGAGGGGTTTTCCGCCGCGCGAGGAGCAGCTTTTTTCCGCGGTGTCATTGGGCATCCGCGATTATGTCCACAAATGCGGTTTCAAATCCGCCATCGTCGGTTTGTCCGGCGGCATTGATTCGGCGCTGGTCGCGGTGCTCGCCGCAGACGCTCTGGGCGCAGACAAGGTGCTCGGCATTTCGATGCCCGCGCGTTATTCGAGCGAGGGCAGTTTGAGCGATGCCGCCGCGTTGGCGAAAAATCTCGGCATCCGTTACGAAGTGTTGCCGATTGAACCGGTTTTCAAGTCGGTGGAGAAGCAATTGGGAAAAGTTTTCGCTGGAACAAAGCCGAACGAGACCGAGGAGAACATGCAATCGCGGCTGCGCGGTGTGACATTGATGGCGCTGTCGAACAAATTCGGCGCGCTGGTGCTGACGACCGGCAACAAATCGGAGATGGCGGTCGGCTATTGCACGCTTTACGGCGACATGTGCGGCGCGCTGGCGCCACTGGCGGATGTCTTCAAGACGGACATTTACAAAATCGCGCGCTGGGTGAACCGCGACCGCGAAATCATTCCGTCGGCCTCGATTTCAAAGCCGCCGAGCGCCGAGTTGCGGCCGAACCAGACGGACCAGGATTCGCTGCCGCCCTATGAAACGCTGGACCAGATTCTCGACGCCTATATTGTGCAAAATTTGGGTCGGGAGGAAATCATCCGGCGCGGCTTTGACGCAGCGGTGGTCAACGACGTGCTCAACAAGATCAATTTCAGCGAATACAAACGACGTCAGGCCGCGCCGGGGCTGAAAGTGTCGCCGCGGGCGTTCGGCATCGGGCGGCGGATTCCCATCGCCCAAAAATTCCGACCAGCGCGATGAACGGCGCGAGCTTTCTTGATGCAGAACGGACAAATCTCTTCGTCCAACGAGGGTTCAATTCGGTTCACGCGCCTTCCGCATCTTTGGGCGTCCTATAATCGTCCGCCGTGACCTTGCGGCGCGCAGCGGCGTTTGTGATTGCGGGCGAAGAACAGGATGTTTTCCCTGCGGATACGGTCGAGCAGCGCCAGGACAGTCAGGAATACGGCCAACCGCATGATGAAGTTCCACCCGAAGACTTCCGCTATTTCGTAATTGGAATTGGTGGAATATTCCACCAGCGAGCTTGCCACTATCGCCACGAGCGCCGCTGCCATTCCCCAGCGGAGATTCAGCACCAGCGTGAGAATCATGCAGGGCAGGAGATAAAGCGGCAGAAAAACCATCTTCGGTGGAGTGATGGAATCCATCCCGGCCACGATGCCAAACAACAACCCGCTCGCCAGCACCACCGCCCAGTTCTCGGCAAATCTCGCAGAGGGATGTTCCGGCACGGCGTAATGCCGGGACAGTTTTCTCTGCTTGTGTATCTGGTCCACGAACAGGACGCACAACTGTAGGGTGATGAGGCGCATCCCGATGTTCCATACTGTCACATCCAGCTTGTGAAAACCCGCGTCTTTCGTGCTCTGGATCAGCGGTCCGGCCAGGGCACACACAGTCGCAGCCAATGCGCCCCAGCGCCTGTCAATTTTCCAGGTCAACAGCGCGCAGGGGAGGAGATAAAACGGCAGGAATAGGAGATGCGTGCTTGAGAAATAATGTGCGGTGACTACTGCGGCAAGCATCAGGCCGGTCAGCAGAATGACCCGCCAGTGTCGTTGAAACTGTTTGCCCAGCGAAGGCGGAGTGCTGGCCGTCAAACTCGGTTCCCAAAAAAGGTTGCTCAACTGCGCCGCCGTGGATTTCAACTGGAGCATGGCGTCGGCCCACAAGCCAGGGACGGGTGGTTTCACCGACTCAACCTGGGCGGGTGGCGGTGTCATCTGCCACCGTGCGGCGAGCAGGTCGAACAGGTCTGTTGTTGTCTGTCCGCCTTCGAGCGGTTTGATGACCCATTTTTGATGGAGCAGATACGCGAGCAGCAGCGGCTGGACAAAGTCGCTGATGCCCGCTGCGATGGCGTATTGCCTGAACCGGTTCGAATACAGCAGTTGTTCCACTTCGGCGGCGGCGCGTTCCATGGAAAGCCGCCTGGCTAGGATAGCGGTCTGCACGAAGAAATGAAACCAGTCCCAGCCAGGAATGCCGTGCAACTGGCCGCGTTCCCAGTCGAAAACCTGAAGGTTTTGCGCGTTGATGGCGCGGATGTTCCACGGTGCAAAATCGCCGTGGTAAAGCGTGGTGCGGACGGTTTTTCCCGCCAATGCCGCGCTTATTACCCGCCACGCACCGGGGTCGGCCTTGGCGGCTTTGTCCGCGAGTTCGCACCAGGTTTCCAGGCTGGCGAGCGACACAGACGGGCCAGGGTTGAGCCAGGCGAGGAACAGGCGTTCCATCCCGGCGTCGTCATGAGGGCTGTTACCTGGAAAATAAGCCGTGGCAAACGCGGACAGCGCCGGCGTGTTCAGCCGTCCGGTCATGCGGATGCAGCCGAGCTTGTTGGGCGGCAGTTTTTCCAGCAGATCGGCTTCGCGGTCGGTTGCCTCGCGACCGGCGGCATTCACACCCACTTTGACAACGCTCACCGGACGCCGGGTTTCGTCGCACAGCAGCAGCACGAGGCGCGATCGCTGCGCCACGCCGCCAAACTTGATGGCGGTCACCTGGATCCGGTTGGCAGGCACACCGGCTTGCCGCGCCAAAAATTGCATGACTTCCGAGCTGGCGTCGGCTTCAAAACAGACCCGCTCAAACAGGGAAGCCGCGGGGGTCTCGAACAACACCGGCAGGACCGCACGCCAGAGTTTCGCGCGCCGGCGCTGCGCGGAATACAATTCCAAACCGACCCGCACGTCCGACATCGCCACCGGCAGCAGCAGAAACGGCCGCCGTTTCCTGCGGATCAGCCGCCAGTCAAAATGCACCGGGTGACGGAGTTGGCCTTCGGAGGCGAACAACGTCTGAACGGTTGGTAAAACGACGCGGAACATGGCTTAAATTTCCGCCGGAACGGTCGGAATCATGTGGAAACCAATTTTTTGCGCTTCATGTTTTTAGCATGGACGGCAGACAAACAGCATGTCAATGGACCAGTCGTTCCACCGATGATCGCCGGCCAGCGACCGGTCCGCGACCGCCGCCAGCTTTCGCAGCGGCGTCCGGTAAAGGGTCGGCGGCAACATGCCGAATCCGAACTGGTGCACAATCTCAAAACCGCTGTTTCGCAGCAACTGTTTTGTTTCGACGGGCGACATCTCGTTGAGCATCGCGCCGGATTTTTCCGCGCGTTCGCGCCATCGCCGCCAGACGATGGCCGGATGCCGCAGAGACCGCGAATTGCCGTGAATGTTCACCAGCAGCAAACCGTCCGGCACGCGCAAACTTTCGCGCAGCCGGTGCAAAATCCGGCCCCCCATTTCGGGTTCCACATTCAGGAGAAAACGGAAACAGGAAATTACGTCGTATTCTTCTTGCAACAGTTCCGGGTTGGTCAAGATGTTGCCCACCTGCAAGCGCGCCCTCACGCATTTGCTCCGCGCGATGGCGACCATATTCTCGGAGATGTCAATCCCTTCGGCATTGTCCACCAGCGGTTCCAAGCAGGCCAGCACCCGTCCTGTGCCGCAGGCGAAGTCCAGCAGCCGGATCGGCTCGGTCCGTCCCCGCCTGAGATCCTGCAAAACCCGCTCCAGCACCGGCCGTTGCAACTGCCAGATGGCCGTGGAATAACTGCCGCTCCCGTATTCCTGTGAATCGTAAAACTCGACCGCGCTCTTTTCTTGAAACCGCTCTGAATAGCTGATGCTCATGTGGTGTGACGGACGCGTCAGACAGATTTTTTATTTCTCAACGGTTGAATTTGGACGGACGCGAACTACAGGCGGTTACTTTATAGGAACACCCCGCCGGACAGTCAAACAGATTGTCCCTGCGCGAACTTTGGTTGCCAGCGCCGACTCCAATGGTTAACAATGCCGCGGTGAAATTTTCCATCATCACGCCCAGCTACCGCAATTCAAACTGGCTGAAGCTCTGCATCGCTTCGGTCGCCGACCAGCAGGGCGTCGAGCTGGAACATATCGTCCAGGATTCCTGCTCAGACGACGGCACGCAGGACTGGCTGCCGCGCGATCCGCGCGTAAAGGCGTTCATCGAAAAGGACGGCGGCATGTATGACGCGGTCAACCGCGGTTACCGCCGCGCCCAAGGCGACATCCTTGCCTATTTGAATTGCGACGAACAATATCTGCCCGGCGCGCTGAAAACCGTTCACGATTTTTTTGAAGCGCATTCCGAAATCGAAGTCGCGCTAGCCGGCAGCATCGTCACCGACGGCGAAGGAAAATACATCTGCCACCGGCATTCGCTGGTGCCGCATCCGCAAGGCATCTGGTTCCGATTCCCTGTGCTTACCAGTTCGATGTTCATCCGCCGCCGGGTCATCCACGAACGCGGCATTCTCTTCGACACCCATTGGCGGGTGCTGGGGGATTTGCACTGGGTGCTGGCGATGATGAAAAACCGGGTGCCGATGGCCGTATGCGATTCCTTCACATCCGTTTTCACCGACACGGGCAGCAACCTTTGCCTCAGCCCCCGCGCCAATGAGGAATTCAGGGAGACCTTGGCCATGCCGGCGGGTTGGGTGCGTGGCTTGAGACCGGCATGGGTCGCACACCATTCCCTGCGGCGGCTGGCGGCCGGCCACTTTTCCCTGGAACCGGCCAGTTATTCCATCTACACGTTGCAGAGCCCGGGAAAACGGGTCCAGTTTGACGTGCCCGAACCCACCGCCTTCTGGCGGAACCGGAGATGACCGGGCGGGCTTTCAAAATCCGTTTGCTGCCTTGGAGCACCGGCCAAATTTGACACCCCGGCCGGCGTCGCAGAGGAATTTGTTTATTGCCAGCGGGCGGGCGGAATTTATCATGCTGCAAACCATGACGAGGGTTGCGCTGGGAAAAGTTTCAATCAGGCAATTCTTTCCACGCTAAAATTTGGCGTTTTATTATGCTCCAAAAAAAAGTTTTCGTCACCGGCTGTTTCGACATGCTGCACAGCGGGCACGTCCGTTTTCTTGAAGAAGCGGCGGGCTTTGGCGAGGTGCATGTGGGGATCGGTTCCGATCGGACAGTCAAGGAGTTGAAAGGCCGTTACCCGGTGACCACGCAGGAAGAACGCAAATACCTGCTCGAGTCGTTGAGGCACGTGAAGGCGTGCTACATCAACAGCGGTTCGGGCATCATGGATTTCCTGAAGGAATTGCGGCGGGTTTCGCCCTCCATCTTCGTGGTGAATGAGGATGGCAACACGCCCGGCAAGGCGCAACTGTGCGAGCGTATGGGCATTGAATATGTCATTCTCCAGCGCAACCCGCGGGAGCATCTCCCCGCCCGTTCCACCACCAGTTTGAGAAAGGAATGCCGGATCCCTTACCGCCTCGACCTTGCCGGCGGCTGGCTGGACCAGGCGTTTGTGTCCAGGCATGGTGCCGGGCCGGTGCTGACCATTTCGGTGGAGCCGACGATGGAATTCAACGAACGCAGCGGCATGGCCTCCAGTTCGCGGCGGCGAGCCATCGAATTGTGGCAGACCGATCTTCCCGGCGGCGACCGGGAGAAAACGGCCCGGATGCTTTTCTCCTACGAGAACCCGCCCGGCACCCGGGAATTTTCCGGTTCCCAGGATTCAATTGGCATCGTTTACCCGGGATTGAATCGCCTGGACTACCGTGGCGAATACTGGCCCAACAAGATTACAACGGTGGACGATGAGGAAATCCTGCGCTGGATTGAAGAGCGCCTCCATCTGGTCACGCTGGGACCGCGCAAGTCCGATTACCGGGTTCGCCAGGACACCCGGATCACGCCCTCGCGGGTCCGCGCACTCGCCGCCGCGGCGGATGACTGCTGGCGGGCCATTTTATCGCGGGATGAGGAGGAATTTGGACGACAGGTGCGCGCTTCATTCGAGGCGCAAATCAGCATGTTTCCAAGAATGATGGACAGCAATGTCCGGGCCGCCATCAAACAATACGCTGGAAAATCCCTGGGTTGGAAACTGTCGGGCGCCGGTGGAGGTGGTTACCTTGTCCTGGTCGGTCAACGGGCGATTCCGGGAGCTATCCAGCTTAAAATTCGCCGCAATTATCCCTGACCCAAATTCTCCAAAACAACCGGCTCAATTGATGATTGTGTGGAATCCATCAACCGTTTTGACCGCCTGCCTCTCCATGCCCGCCGGGGCGGGCTGGAGACTGTCTGTCCGGCTCACGTTGGTTTCGGTTGTCATGGGAAACCTAATTACGGTTTTCAGGCCCATCAACCCACGATGAAATTTTCGATCATCACGCCGAGCTTCCGCAATTCACAGTGGCTGAAGCTCTGTGTCGCTTCGGTCGCCGATCAGTCTGGCGTGGAGTGCGAACACATCGTGCAGGATTCCTGTTCGGACGACGGCACGCAGGACTGGCTGCCGCAGGACACGCGCGTCAAGTCGTTCATCGAAAAAGACAGCGGCATGTATGACGCGGTCAACCGGGGTTATCGTCGCGCCCAAGGCGACATTCTTGCCTATTTGAATTGCGACGAACAATACCTGCCGGGCGCGCTGAAAACCGTTCATGAATTTTTTGAGGCCCATCCCGAAATCGAAGTGGCACTCGCCGGCAGCATCGTCACCGATAGCGAAGGAAAATACATCTGCCACCGGCATGCCATGATGCCGCATCCGCAGCATGCCTGGTTTCGTTTTCTGGCATTGACCAGTTCCATTTTCATCCGGCGGCGGGTCATTCACGAACGCGGCATTTGCTTCGATACGCGCTGGCGCGACCTCGGCGATTTTCATTGGGTGCTGGCGCTGATGAAGAACCGGGTGCCAATGGCGGTGTTCGATTCATTTACATCCGTTTTTACCGACACCGGCGAGAACATGAACTTGAAACCGAACGCCGTCCGTGAGAAGGCCGAGACCGGCAGGATGATTCCCGGCTGGGTGCGGATGCTGAAACCGGCCTGGATTGTGCATCACCGTTTGCGCCGGATTGCCGCCGGGCATTTTTCACTGAAGCCGACGAGCTATTCCATTTACACGCGGCAAAATCCGGAGCGGCGCACGAACTTCGACGTGCCCAAGCCCACCGCCGTCTGGCGGAGCCGGTTGTGATACGGCAGGATTTTGATTTGGGGTGCGCGGGCAAGTTCGCGCACTGAAACGGGGTGACGTGCCGTGGCGCGGCAAGGCGCGGAGCGATTTGCTTGACTGGGCGGGTTCCATCCATACCTTGCCGCGTGGGCGCGCCGCAATGAAACTTTTGCTTTCAACATACTCTTGTTTCCCCTGCAAGACTTCGGAACCGGGCAACGCCTGGCGCGCGATCAACGAGGCTTTGCGCGAACACGAAGTCTGGGCCGTCATCGCGGATGCCCACGACTACCGCGAACTCACCGAGCCGGTCCTCGCCAAAAACCCGCTGCCGAATTTTCATCCCGTTTTCTTCAAGCTCCCGTCTCCGATCCAATGGATAAGCCGCCACAGCGCCATCAACCCGATTTATTATCATTTCTGGCAGGAAAGCTTGCGCAAGCTCGTCAACGATTTGCATCGCAAAATAAAATTTGACTTGGCGCACCATGTCACTTACGGACGTTACTGGTCGCCGAGCGGGCTGCGGGAATTGAATCTGCCGTTCATCTGGGGACCGGTCGGCGCCGCTGAAACGCCGCCGCGCGCATTCGTCCGCGAACTGCCGCTGCGCTACCAGCTCATCGAAGCCGCCCGCGACGGCACGCGGAATTTTTGCGGACGCATGGACTCCCTGCGCGACACTGCGGCGGCGGCGACGATTGCCATCGGCGTCACACGCGAAACCTGCGCGGCGCTCCGCAATCTGGGCGCGCGTCGCGTCGAACAAATGCCGCAGATGGCCCTGACCGACGAAGATCTGGCGCAATTTACCGCGCTGCCGGATCCGCCACCCGGTCCGCTGCGCGCAATCTGCGTCGGACGCCATGTGCATTGGAAGGGATTTTACCTCGCCATCCGCGCCTTCGCACAATTCGCAAAAAAAAATTCCAGCGCCGAACTGTGGATTGTAAACGACGGTCCGTTCCGCCGCGAACTGGAAAAAACCGCCGCCCAAACGGGCGTTTCCGCGCGCGTGAAATTTCTCGGCACGCTCCCGAAATACTCCGACGTGCTGGAAAAACTCGGCGAGTCCCATGTCCTGATGCACCCGGCGTTGCACGAAGGCTTTGGCAATGTGTGTCTTGAGGCCATGGCCGCCGGCCGGCCGGTGGTTTGTCTCGATATTGGCGGGCCCGCCTCGCAGATCACGCCTGAAACCGGTTACGCGGCCCCGGCCACCACGCCGGAAGAAGCCGTCGGGGCGATGGCTGTTTTTTTGGAAAAACTTGACCGCGACCGCCCGCTGCTGGCGGCGATGTCCGCCAAGGCGCGCGAACATGTGCGGCAACAATTCACCATGCGCCGGTTTAATGATACCATGCGGTCATTTTACCGCGAGGCCGTTGAGATGCATGCGTAATCCGGCCGGGATTTGTCCGCAGGTATCTGAATTGTAAAGCCTCTCCGCGGTTCCGGCGTCCGGTCATTTCCCGCCCGGCAGTCATTCAAACATCAGGACGGAACGATGCAAATGATATCTGACTCGACATGGAAGGAGTGGGAGGGCCATTCCCAGGCGGCAAATTTACGGACAGTTGCCAGCCGGGGATATCCCAACCGCATGCCAAAGAGCCTCGCATCATCAATCAAGATTACGTCATCCGGCTGACCCCGCGCGGCGATGATGGAAAGCTCTTTCAAAATCGGGGCTTTCTGGTCTCCCCGGGCCGTAACTCCCCTTGAGTAGTGGGCATCCAGCCAATATAGAGCCGGTCCTTCGATCAAGTGGATTGCTTCCAGAAGCAAGGCGCCGCTGTCACCGTGAAGCACGTGAACATGGTCATATCCGGCAAACCGGCGTTTGGCCGCCTCGTAAAGCGCGTCACTCAATTCGATGGTGACAATTTTGTGAAAGTTCTCCCGCTGCGCCTCCACCATGTCTCCCTGAAAGGTGCCCGTTTCGATGAAGTTCTTTAATCCCCTTTGGCAGCCAAAACGAACGATCAGCGCTTGCTTGTCTTGAGCGGAAGCGGGAAGCGGCGGCCAGTGGAAAATGGCGCGGCTCAACTTAAGAAGCATCTGACGCATGACAATTTGTGGCAGATTCGTTCTGATTAATCAATGATGCTGTGTTCAGACGGCCGTTTGCCGGACTAACTAATCCGGTTCCAGCCCAGTTGTCCCGCCACCGCAATTTTGGAACTCTCGTTGGGGATGCAGACCTTGTTCGGACTGGCGGAAGCCTGGAACACGGTGTAGTCCGGCAGGTTCAACCGGGCGTCGCTGATGTTGACTTCCATCTGGACGATGGGCCGGAATCGCGCAATGGTGTTTCTCCCGCCGGCCAGCACCTGTTGTTCCGCGCCTTCGACATCAATTTTAATGTAGTCCAGCCGGTTCAAATTCTCCCACGGGAAAACTTCGTCGAGCGTCACGATCAAGGTGGACAGGCAGGCCGCTGTTTCATCGCGGCGGATGGTGCTGAAGGAAGCGGGCCGCCGGAAGTTCATCCAAAGGTCGGCCGGGCCGGTTTTCTCGCCCAGGCAGAAACTCCGCAAACGCACGTTGGTGAACCCGTTCAACCGGATGTTGTGGTGCAAGGTGGCCAGCATGTCTGGGAACGGTTCCACCGCGATGACGATGCCGCCCCGTTCGCACAGAAATTTCGCCGCCTTGAGCGAATAAATGCCCGTGTTCGCCCCAACATCCAGAAACACGCCCGCCGGATCCAGAAAGCGTTCGACGTGTTCGAATTCCGGCTCCAACGCATCGCGAAAAATGTAAACACCACGACCGCCAAACCCCGGACGGTTTTGCCCGCAAACGATGGCGCCATTCGCCAGTTTCGATTTAAGCAGCCAGTGGCGCGGGGTCAGGGCCACTCGCGCTTTTCGTATGAACGTCAGCATGTCTTGGATGTGCCATTCCCGGCCCGGCGCCGGATACAGGTTCCCTTGTGAATTCCCGATGCATGAAATAAAAACCCGTCCGGATTGGCAAGCAGGAACTTCCCGGCCGAAATGGAAGAACTTCCCTGTTGCTGGCTGGCTGAACGGGACTTATCATGCCGCACCCAATGATAGCAGCCAAAGCAAGCCAGACCAGGGTTGACAATTTGTTCTTTCCGCTCGCGCTGGTGTATCTGGTCATTCCCAATCTGATTTTCTTGACGACCTGGGTGCGTCCGTGGATCGGCATTCCCGCCGCAATCGTGGTTGTCATTTGTTCGGTCTTACTGGTGCGGCATAGCCGGACCTGGGAACCGCGTCAAAGTCTTGGACGGTTGAACCTGTTGTTCGTCCTGGCACTGGCGTTTTACTGGACACTGCTGGCCGGGGCCGGCGGATTCGTGCCACAGGTGACTGATTACATCAAAAACAACCTGCTGTATCACGATTTGGTTCATCGGGCCTGGCCGGTGACTTATCCCCTGCCCGATGGCAGTAAAAATTATCTTTGTTACGGCCTGGGCTTTTACATCGTTCCTTCATTGTGCGGACGCATCCTGGGTGATGCCGCGATGCCGGTGCTGACCTTCCTGTGGATGTTTGGGGGTGTGGCACTGTTCTTTTATTGGGTCGCCACTCTCACCAAATCGCCTAAGACGATGCTCCTGATTTTTCTGGTGTTCGCCGCGACAAACATTGCTTTGCTGGCATTGAAACGCATTGGCATTCCCGGCCTGATGGATTACGCCTCGCTGCATGCCGCCTTGAGGCAGTTGGGCCTCTATGACAGTTATTACGATTTCTTCACCAAGCTGCAATATCAACCCCAATACGGCATACCGGGATTGCTGGGAATGGCATTGTTTTATGAAATGCTTTGGATGAAAAAAGACCCTTGCGGGGCGGTTTTCATCTGGAGCGCATTGCTGTTCTGGAGCCCGATTCCGTGCGTCGGATTGCTGCTGGTTCCACTGGCCGCCTTGAGACGCGTTCCGTGGCGGGCTTATTTCAGTCTGGTCAACCTCATGGGCGGCGGGGTCCTGCTAACCATCATGGGGATTTATTTTCAGGGGCATCTGGCACTGGCTGATCACGGTTTCATTTGGGATCTATCCTCCGGCCACAGATGGCTGTTGCTTTACCTCCTTTTTGTCGCGCTTGAATTAAGCCCGGTCCTCTTGCTGTTTCTTATTGACCAGAAATACCGCGTGCTGGGTGAATTGCGACCTTTGTTTCTCCTGGCCACCGCTCTGCTGCTGCTGCTCCCGCTCTGGAAATTTGGCCACAGCGGCGATCAGCGGTTACAGGCCGGGACACCCGCCTTGGCAGTGGCCGCACTCGGCGCAATTCGATGTCTGCAAAGTGATTCATTCTCTCTCAAACGTCCGCTGTTTATTCTATTCACCGGCTTTCTGCTGGTTGGCGCCGTGTATCCAATCGTCCGGCCGTGGTGGAATCCCGTAACCAATAAGGAAGATTATTCCTATGCCAACACGGCGCAGCATCTTGGTTATAGAAACCTGTCGGAAATCAAGGAGCCATGGAGCCCTGACTGGAAGGACATGGCCGCGCAATATCAGGGCCACCCCGATAGCGTCGCCGCCCGCTGGTTGCTGCGGTAAAAAATGGCGTTTTCACTTGCGCCTGAAGTTGGATGACGGTTTTCTCATCCTTCGCGGCCCCGGTCCGGGGAGGCTCTCGCACAGCCATTCCGCATGACTCCTGCTCCGCGGCGATTTTATCCGCCGCCGCACAAATGGCCGGTGGCGAACTTTTCCACGCGCGCCCAAACCTCGTCCTCGCTGATGTTCCACAAACAATACGGTTTTGGAAACCGGCAGTAATCCGAGCATGGCATATACGGACAGGCCTTGCCTTCAATCCATTCCGCCTGCGGATGCAGCGGTGCGAACCACTCCGGCAGTTGCGGGCCGAAGAGGGTGAAGGTCGGCAAGCCGCAGAACGCCGCGAGATGGCCCGGGCCTGAATCGTTGCCGATGAACGCGCCGGCGCGGTCGGTTAGCGTAATCAGTTCCATTACCGTGGCCGGCGTGGCCACGGTGTCTTCGCCGGCCCGCAGCCACCAGTCGCGCTGGTCGGGGTCGCAGGCGATTTGCACCGGGATTTTTTTCTCACGCAGGCGCGCGGCGAGCCGCCGGTAGTTTTCCAGCGGCCAGACGCGGACGGGCTGGCCCGCGCCGCTGTGAATCAACACGGTTTCACGGCGGGGGGCGACGGGGATGGAAAGTTTTTCGCCGGGAGGCAGTTCGAGGTCCAGCGCGCGGGCCACGGCGCGCCAGGATTCGTAGCGGTGCGCCTCCGGTTCGGGATGCGCAACCGCCTGCGTCAAAAAAAAACGGCGGCGGAGAAACAGGAAACCAATCCGGTGTTGCACGCCAAAAAGCTTCAAGAGCAAATGGTCGCGCAGGTCGCCGGACAGCGGAGGGCTGGCGATGAGTCGCGCGGAGAGGCCGAAATCGAAATGTTCACCGGCCATCCGGTTTCGCAGCCGGATGATTTCCCGCCACGGCCACTGCCAGAGGCGGTATTTGTTTTTGAATGCGGTCCACGGCGCGACAAAAGGCACGACCCGCACGCCGGGCCACAGGCGGCGCTGCAAATCGAGCGCGTAAGGCTTGGCGAGCAGGGTGATGTCGAAGCGTTCCGCGGCGGCCCGCAGCAACGGCGTGGCGATGACCAGGTCACCCAAGCCCCACAATTCCACGATGAGCAGTTTTGGCTTCAATGCGAATCAGCCCCGTGATGTTGGTGGATTGCTCCGGTTTTGTCCATCCCCGGCGCGTTGGAGGCGCATGGCACGAAACCTTTTTTCTTGCGCGCGCCGGCCAACGTGCTACCAAGCCGTTGCGCAACGTTGCGTCATGCAAAAAATTTCCATCATCGTGCCCTGCTTCAACGAGGAGGCCGTCCTGCCCAAGCTGTTTGACCGGGTGACCGACGCGGCCGCCGGCTGGGGGATGGAGGCCGAAATCCTTTGCGTGGACGACGGCTCGCGCGACCGCACCTGGGAATTGCTCAAGGTGCAAAACCAAAAGGACCCGCGCTGGCGCTGCCTGTCGTTTGCGCGCAACTTCGGCCATCAGGCCGCCGTGAGCGCGGGATTGCATTACGCGACCGGCGATGCCGCCGTCATCATGGACGCCGACTTGCAGGACCCGCCGGAGGAAATCATGCATCTGCTCGCCCGGTGGCGCGAGGGATTTGAAGTGGTTTTTGCCACGCGCAAAAAGCGCAGGGATCCTCCGTTCAAAAAAATTCTCGCCTGGGGATTTTACCGGGTGCTGGCCAGAATGACGCCGCTGCCGCTGGCACGCGACGCGGGCGATTTCTGCCTGCTAGACCGGAAGGTGGTCAACATCATGAACGCCATGCCGGAACGGAATCGTTACCTGCGCGGCCTGCGGACGTGGTGCGGATTCAAACAATCGTCGGTCGAGTTCGAACGTGGCGAACGCGCGGCCGGCGCGCCGCAATACACCTTCAAAAAATCCTTCAAGCTGGCCATGGACGGGCTGTTCTCGTTTTCGGCCGTGCCGCTGCGTCTCGCCACCTATCTCGGTTTGTGGGTCTCGGGCTTCGCCTTTCTCGGGGCGGTGTTCACGCTCGCGCAGAAAATCTTCGCGGAACAGTTCGCCCGGATCGGCCTCGCGCCCGGCCCCGGCTTCCCGACGGTGGTGATTTCCATCCTCTTTCTCGGCGGTGTGCAACTGATCTGCCTCGGCATCCTCGGCGAATACATCGGGCGCATTTACGACGAGGTGAAAGGCCGCCCGCTCTGGATTGTCCGCGACAGCGCCGGCCTCGCGCCTGTCGCGCCGCCAAATTCGAAATCCGATGGTGAAAAGTCCTGACGCTTGTGAAAGAAATGGTTTCCCGGAACCGGCGGTTCGTCCTTGACCGCGTCATCGGCGCGAGCGGCGCGGCGCTGGATTTTTTGGTCTATTCACTGCTGCTCAAGACCGTAACGCTCAACTATCAGGCGGCCAGCGCAGCCGGCTGCGCCTCCAGCACGGTGGTGTCGTTTTTCCTGAACGCGCGTTTCAACTTCAAGATGCGCGACCGGTGGGCGCTTCGCCTGTTTTCATTCTGCGTGGTGGCTTTGCTCGGCTTTGCCGCCTCCGCCGGGACGCTTTATCGGCTGGTCGCCCGGTTCGAATTCGACAAATACCTTTCCAAGCTGGCCGCGCTGGCGGTGGTCGTGGCGCTGCAATACAATCTCAACCGCCTGATTTCCTTCCGAAAATCCCCGCCCGCGAATACCTGAATGGCCAAGAAAATCCTCATCATCGGCGGCGGCTTCACGGGATTGACCGCCGCCTGGAAACTTTCGCGGGAGCCGGATTTGACCGTCACGCTCGTGGAAAGCGCCAATCATCTCGGCGGACTTGCGGCGGGCTTTCCCCTGCTCGGCACGTCGCTGGAAAAGACCTACCACCATCTGTTTCTCACCGACACCTGCATCCTGGACCTGGTCCGTGAGCTGGGCCTGAACGACAGGCTCATGTGGTGCGAAAGTTCCGTGGGCATTTTTCGCGATGGCCGCATTCACCCGTTCATGTCGGCCATGGACCTGCTGCGCTTCCGCCCGTGTGGTTTCGCGGGCCGGCTGCGGATGGGCTTCGCCGCGCTTTACCTCAAGCACAAACAGGACTGGCGCGGCCTCGCCAGCCGGCGCGCGCACGAATGGATGTCGAAGATGTGCGGACGCAGCGCGATGGAAACCGTCTGGACGCCGCTGCTCAAGGGCAAGTTTGACCGCCACTATGATTCCGTCTCGATGGCCTGGCTCTGGGCGCGCATCCACATTCGCGCCAATTCGCGCGGACCAGGCGGTGGCCGGGAAAAACTCGGCTATTTCCGGGGCGGCTTCAACGTCGTCACCTCCGCGCTCGAAAATGAAATCCGCGGGCGCGGCGTGGCCATCCAGACCAGTGCCACGGTTGAAAAAATTTCGGGCGAACACGCCGCCGTCATCAATGGCGAAACCGTTCCGTTCGATTATTGCATTTTTACGGGGCCGTCACCGGCGTTCGCCCGGTTGTTGCCCGCCGGGGAAACGCTGGACGACTATGCGGCAAAACTCCGCAGCATCGAATACCTGGGCGCCATCTGCCTCGTGTTCACGAGCGACCAGAACCTCGGCGATTTTTACTGGGTGAATGTGAACGAGCCGGGCGCGCCGTTCCTTGTGTTCCTGAACCACACGCGGCTCGTGGACAAGGGTCATTACCGGGACAAGCACGTTTATTACATCGGCGCGTATCTGCCGCCGGACGGGAAAGTGTTTTCGCTGCCGGACGACGAACTGGCGAAGCTCTGGTTCGGCTACCTGCCAAAACTGTTCCCCGGATTTGACGCGCAGCGGGTGGACGAGCGGCATGTTTTCAGCTTCCGCGCCGCGCAGCACATCGCAGACACCCATTACGAGGAAAAAATTCCCGATTACCGCACGCCGCTGCCGGGCGTCTTTCTGGCGAATTTCTCCCAGGTTTTTCCCGAAGACCGCGGAACGAATTACGCCGTGCGCGAAGGACTGAAAATTGCTGAAATGGTCCGCCGGGAGGCACAATCTGAGCTTCCGGCATGAACCCTTTATAGAACGCAGAGTTTACAAAAATCCCTTTTCCTTTCGTGTTCTTTGAGTTCTTTCGCGGCTGGGGTTTTATTTAATCTGGTCCAGCCATCCGAAACTGCGGTGATTTATCTTGGAAATACCGGCTGCAAACGCGGGCGCATTGGTGACAGAGTTCCTACGGTTTCTGCCGTCCCGGGAACCGGTTGTGGCGACGGCCGGCATGCGCCGCCGTTGAAGGCGACGCTCAATCCCACAATGCCGGTAAATCGCATGAGGTCGCCGTTCAACCCGCCGCCCACAAACACGAACGTGATGAGCAAGGCGAGGAAGCACCCAAAGAGAAACGCATTGACGGTTTGCAGCGCCGGATCGCCGTATCGGAAGTTGGCACGCAGCACACGCAGGCTGGCTGCCACAAACCAGAGGAAGGCAACGGCCCCCCAGATGCCAAAGGGAATGAGCACCGACAGCGGCCCGTTATGGTAATCATAGGACAGGGCCAGTTGATTTTGGCTGGCATCAAAATCGCCTCCGGCCACACCGATGGCCGAGTCAACGCCCATTAACGTGTTGAAGTCCTGCGGCGCAATGGCGAGGCCTTTGCAGAGAAGCAAATGCTGGGAGACTTGCGGCAGCAGGGCCGTCCACATCTGGATGCGCCAGTTCAGGGTCGTCTGCGCCGATTCCCGGGCATAGGGATCCAGATGCAGCGGCAGAAATGCCACCGTCCGTTGGAAGGTGAACGGCAGTCTGGACGCCGTGGGAATGAGGATCACGAAGGCAAAAACCCCGAAAAAAATCAGCAGGGGCAGCAATTTGGTCCGGTGCAACCCCTCCAAGAAAAACAAGAGCGTGAAAGTCAACCCGACGACAAAGATAAAGCCGCGGTATCCGCCCAGCAAAATCATCAAAATGGACAGGATGAAAAAGGCCAGCCGCCAGGGTTTGACCGGGAACAGGATGCCACGAATGCCGTAGCGGGCCATGATCAGGTTGGACAGCGCGACGCCGGCGACGGAAAAGCCGGCCAACCGTGTCTCGCCCAATTCGTAGTAGGTGCCGTAGCCCATGCTCGGCTGGAAAAACAAAAAGATGGGCGTCGCCCAATGCGGGGCGATGGGATACAAATCGCTGATGAAAGTCAACATCCCGCCCGCAAAATACAGGGTCAAATAAAATTTGGCCCGCTCCGGCGGGATGCGCCGCGCCGATAAAGCGAAATAGAGCAGGATGCCGAGCGCCAGATAAACATATTTTTTACCGCCATAGACATCCGAACCGAGGACATGCAGACCAATCCCGCCCGTCAGCTTGGCGGTAAATAAAATAACGACCGCCAAAGCCACCAATGGCCAGGTGATTTGAGGCGCGCGGATGAAATGACGGTTTGGGTTCATCGTCCGATCCAAAACCGACATTCCGAGGCTCAACGCTGTCATCACCAACCCCAGCGCGGGCGCGCCCTTGATGAAGAAGACTGAAAGAGCCATTTGCAAGCTCAACACCAGCATCGGATAATGCCAGCGGATCAACAAGGGCGACACCAGCAGCAGCGCCAGGACGCCGAAGGTGCCCAGCGTCGAATAATTCAGCGGGTTCGTCAGCAGGTAGCCGACGAAGATGGCCAGCGGCACGCATATCGCGTAGGTGACTAGCGATCTTAAAAGGGCGGTGGCATTGCTCGGACTATTCATTTGCTGACAAATCTCTCCGAATCGTGCAACGCGGGCACGTTCGTTCAACGATGGCGATTATATTCCAACTCCTGAACCGGCTGCAACCGCAATTCCAGCCCGTCCGTTTCGGCTCGCAAAGCGGGCAGCAGGCGGAAACCGGCATCAAGCGGGATTTGATGCCGCCAGAATTTTTTCATAGACCGCTTTGAGCTGTCGCGCGACTTCATTCCAACTGTAAATTTTTATCCGCGGGGAGGGCAGGCTTGGGGCATCATGGTAAAACTGTTTTAAGCGGGCGATGTTCTCCGGCGTCATGCCAATGGTCGGGAAATACCGCGCCTGGTCGCCGAGGCGCTCCCGCGACCAGTTCTGATCCTGCACCAGCAGCGGCAGGCCGCACGCCGCCGCCTCGTGGGCAGACAGGCACCAGTTCTCGTAATTGCTCATGAACACGAAGCCCCGCGCGGACTGGAGGAGTTGAACCATTTCCAATTCGGAATTCACATGGGGGTGATGTTTCACCCATCGGTTGTCCACAAGGTTCTTGAAACGGAGACCATAGGGGTCGTTGGGATGATACGGTTTGCCGACAAAGAGGATGGGCGTCTGCGCGGCACGGGCCATCTGGGCCAGTTCGACAAAGTTCTTCCGTTGCGTTACGGTGCCGGTGCAAATGAGATGCGGCTCGGCGCGCCTGCCCGGCCCGGCTTGCATAAAACGCTCGGACAAACCAATGGGAACAACCGTGATCCGCTCGGGCGAAACCCGATAAACCACTTCAAGCATCCGCCGCTCCGCCTCCAGTCCGACCACGTTATGATCACATTTCTGATATGAGCGCCAGGTCAACTGCTGCTTGATACTCTCGCCGAAGGGAACCGACAGAATGGCGTTCACGAGTCTTCCTTGCCACTTGAGCCGGGACAGGGGACGATTGCACGTGAGGGTGAAAAGCTGGTTGATGATCACCGGCAGATGCATGACCCGCGCCTGTTGCAAATAACCCAGGCCGGCGGTTCCAAAAAAATGCACCAGATCGCCGCGCTGTTCCCCATCCCACCAGCGCAAATACTCCACCTCCACACCCGCCCGCTCCAGTGCGAGCTTGGTCTGTTCCACCTGCGTGTTGGCCCCACCGTGGGCGAACAGGAATGGCAGCTGCTGGTCTATCAGGATTTTCATCCGCGTAATTTGACGTGTGACAAACAATCGGGCAATTCGATTCTGCCAGTCTGAAAAGATTTCATGCGAATGCGCCTGATTTGCCGGTTCCCGCCGGCCAGGAATATGCAGCCCTTCGGATAAAAAAAGTTCCTACGCAGGTGTGCTGCATATTTCCCGGTAAACCTCCAGATGCCGCCGCGCAACGGCTTCCGGATGATACCGCTCCCGCGCCAGCGCCGCGGCGCCATCGGGCCGGGGATGCCCCTGCCCGATCCACCGGGCAATTGCCGCGGTCAAACCCGGCCAGTCGTCCAGCGCAAACAGTTCCGCGCCCGGCACGCCTTCTGCGATGTCCACGATGCCGCCGAGCCGGCTCCCGAAAAATTTCAGGTTTCGGGCCATTGCTTCCGCCACGTTGAGGCCGAAGGCTTCTTCCAATGAAAAATGAATCATGCCGGACACGGAATCGTAACAGCGCACCAGTTCCGCGTCCGGCAGTTGTCCCAGATACCTGGCGAAACCCGCCGCCGTCATCGGTTGGATGCGCTTCTGAAAAGCGCGGGCATAATCCGAATCCTCCATCCTCCCGATGAAGTGAAACTCAAACTTCAAGCCCCGCTGGTGTAGCACCTCTGCCACGTCCAGCAGTTCCAACTGGCGTTTCCGCGGCGAAATGACTCCCGCGTTCAGGAGCGCACAGGGGCGTGGCGTCGCGGGCGATGGTTCGAGAAACTCCAGCCGCAACGCCGGATGAACCACCCATGTTTTCGGTGCACGGCCCCGCACCAGATTTTCCGTGTAAATGGAATTGCAGATGACCCCCGCCGTCCGCCGCAGCGTGAAATTTTCAAGCCGCGCCGCCAGCCAGTGGTAGCTGCCAATGCGCGCCCGGAACAGCCGCGCCAGCTCCGCCATGTTGCCCTGGATGCTCACTACGTTTGGAAAATCGGAAAAGACCGCGCTGATGGCGCATTCGCGTTCAGTGCCGTAGCCATGCACGATGTCCGGCTGGATTTCCTTCAACTTCCGGCGCACGGCGCGGACGCAACCCTGATACAGTGTGCGCATCCAGCCGAGCTTCGGCACGAGCAGGCAGTGATACCGGATATTCGGCGCGAGTTTTTCCGGCGATTCCATCGGTTGTCGGCTGCACGAGACGATGTGTATTTCCACGTCCGGTAGCGCGGAAAATCCCTGCATCAAGGCGTCAATGCCCGGATTGAATTCCGGCAAGCGAGCGCCGTAATTTTTATGGTGCTCGCGGTTGTCTGTGGCCAAAAACGCGACTCTCATTTGGATTCAATGGTTCCGGGCATGGCAGGTTTAACTAAAGCTTGGTCATGCAGACGCCGGCTGTATTCCGCCAGCAACCGGTCGCCGTAATCCTGCCATGTGTTTCGTTCTATGCTTCGTCGGCGGCACGCTTGCCCATGCTCTTGTTTAAGGCGCGGCCCCGAATCAGCCGCAGCATGGCATCCGTGATCATCGGAGTGAACAATCTTCAGCAATAACAATAATGTCCTCGACAAATTCACAGGAACCATTATGCAATTGTCAATGTTGAGAGCAATGATTATTCGGTGGCTCGCGCCTCTTCGCTGGGCCGTTCGGTTTGAGCTTGAGCGGCGCAGGAACATTGATTCACAGGACATTGCACTTGTATTGCAGCGTGAAGCGCTGGCGGAAACCGTCGCCTACACCAAGCAGCATTTGTTAAACGTCAATTCGGTGGATTCCTTTTTGGAGCACCTTTCCAGCGCGTTAAAACAGGTTAAGGACCGAAGCGGTTTGTATTTGGAATTCGGCGTTTTTTCCGGCAATACCATTAATCACATCGCGGGACAAGTTGACCAGACGGTCTATGGCTTCGATTCATTCGAAGGACTGCCTGAAAGATGGCGTGACGGGCTTGACGCCGGGCATTTCAAGCCAATGGGCGGCACCCTGCCAAAAGTAAGACCCAACGTGCAACTCGTGAAAGGTTGGTTTGACAAAACACTTCCCGAATTCCTGGACAAGCATCCGGAGAACGTGTCGTTTCTTCATGTTGACTGCGATCTCTACTCGTCCACCAAAACCATTTTTACCTATCTTGGTCCGAGAATTCAGCCCGGCACGGTGATCGTTTTCGATGAGTATTTCAACTACTTTGGCTGGAAGGAGGGCGAATACAAGGCCTTCCAGGAATTCGTTTCGAGGGAACGTATAAAATACCAGTATTTAAGTTATAATCGAACCAGCCAGCAGGTCTGTGTGAGAATTGCAGAACGGCCCGCCTGACTCCGCGGACGCAACCCGTCAGGCTTGTTGCCGGCCATTGGAAAAGCGCAACACTTCCTTAATGGCTGTGGTTTCAGACTATGCCGGCCAGGCTTTGAACACGGTCATTAACTCCTGTTGACGGCTCTCGTGGCAGGCAAACACATTGACATCAAGCTGCCAGAGGTGCCGCGTTCCCGGCTCAAAAGAGACCAACGCCAGTTTCTCTCCGTCACCAACCGGATGCCAGCCACACTGCATAAAGTAGTCTTGACCGTCGTGCCGGCGTTGGACTGCGGGCATATAGAAGCGATAACCCAGCCCTGCGAGGAAAAAAAGCGCGTCCAGGGCATTTTCCGGTCGAAGATAGTCCGGCTTGTTCTCAAACACAATGAACGGTCGCGACATCTTCAGCGTCTCTGTGGCTCCTTTGAAAACTTCGATCTCGTGGCCTTCCACATCCGCCTTGATGAAATCGGGTCCCGGCAAATTGAGCGAATCGAGCCGCCGGGTGCCAACGCGCGCGACGCCGCCCGATTTGGAAACCTGCGCCATCCCGCTGTCTATGCCCGGCATTTGGATGAAGGCTTCCCCATCGGCACTGGAGAGTGCAAGATTATGGCAGGTTACCAGGTCCGAGATGCCCGCTTGAGCCAGGCAACTTGTCAGGTCTTGAAATGTCGTTGGTGTGGGTTCAAAAGCATGCACCGTCAACTTGGAATGATTGCTTGCCGCAAGCAGGGTGAAGTATCCCCAGTTGCTGCCGATGTCAAAAAACGTTCCGCCTTCCGGAAGGAGCGAATCCAGCAGCGCCGCCACATCCGGCTCGTAACCGTTTTTGAAAAGCGGCGCGTAAAGCGCTTGGAATACAATGTTCCTGCCATTGAACCTGATGGTTGTGCGCCGGCCCAGCCGCTCATAGTCGAATTCTCCCACACTGGAGCGGCAGAGCCGGTGATACAGCGGATACAACTGGCGCAGGGCGCTCATGAACAACTGCTCCGCCCTGCTCGTTGCCTGCTCCTTGTAAGCATACCGGTAGAACCGGGCGAGGAAAGGAAGCCGACGCATGCGAAACGGCGCGTGCGCGGGGAATTCCTTGACCAGAATCGTGCTCATCAGATAGCAGCTGAAGGTGTGACTTGGCGTTGGGAGGGAATGCCTAATTTGGCCAGATGGCCGATGAATGTTTCCTCAAACTTTTGAAAGCTCAAGCGGCATTTCAATTCTTCATAGCCGCCGATGCGTTCTCCAGTGCGGATGCGTTCCCACCATTTCAAGGCCGCCAGCGCCAGGGCATGAGCATCGCCGATGGGCACGATCTCGCCGTTCTCACCCGGACGGATTAGATCCGACGCCCCGGTGTTGGGTGTCGTGATGACCGGCAAACCGCAAGCCAGGGCTTCTGCAACCACAAAGGCAAAGCCGTCTTCGACCGACGGGAAGAGCAGCAGATCCGAAGTTTGATAACGGCATACATGCTCCGTTAGATTGAGAGAGCCCGACCATTCAATCGGCAGGTCGCTATGCCGCCGCACAATATCCACGGCATCATTGCGAATGTGGCGTTTCACCCGCAGCACCGCGTTGGGCACCTCCTTCCGGATCAGCCGGAAAGCCTCCAGCAAATACGGCGCGCCTTTGCGCAAACTCAACCCCCCCGTATGCAGGATGGTGAAAGGGCGGTTGGCCGGTCGCGGAGCCGGGGCGGGATGATACACTTCCAGATCCACCGGATAAGGGCAAAGCAGGAGCCGTTGGGGGGCAAAACCCCGTTTCAAAAATGACTGTCGGACAAACGTGCTGGAAGTGAAGATATAATCCGCGGCGGCCACCGATTCGACCGCGCGGTGGTGATAGTAGCGCGACACCGGCTGATGGCGTGATTCCCAGCGCTGCTGTTCCGCTGCCATAAGATTCCAATGCTCCTCGGGATGAGATGTCCACGCGTCGAGGAACGCGGTCCCGCCGTGTTGCTTGATCCAGCCCATTGCCCCGGGGGCAAACGCATAGCCCGTGAAGAAATGTTGTCCCGGACGTAACAGCGTTTGCACCCACCGGTCAAACAGCCCGAATAATCGAAAACGGAGGGACTCCGACTGGTAAACTGGCAGGGTCACGGCAAAGATGTAGTTGAGCAATCCAAAAAGCGGCTGCAACCGTGTATGTTCCGGGCTGACCCCCTTGGTTCCGCGCCGTGTTCCCAAGGCATAGAAGTCCAACAATCTGTGGTTTTCCAAGACGCGGGCGAAATTGTCGTCCCCGCTTCGCGCGAAACAGGCCATCGCAAAACGTTGTCCGGGAGAGGCGGGTGGACTCATCAATGCAAGGCGGTTGGTGTCAGTTTCACGAATGCGATTTTATCGCTTTCAGCAGCAGCCGCAAGCGCGCTGTTGTGGCTTCGATGGAATAACGGCCGGACACCGACGCCAAATCAAGTTTTTGCCGCACGCCGGAAAAATCCGCCATGACTTCTTTCATGGCGCCGGCCAGCGATTGAGGAGCCTCCTCCGCATAATAGAAACAGGCGTTGCCGCAAATTTCCTCCACCGCGCCGGCTTTGCTGCTGATGACCAGCAGTCCGGCGGCCAGGTAAGTGAAAACTTTTGACGGGAAAGTCACTGCGGAAACAGGGTCGGAGGCCCGCTGGCAGTTCAACCCCGCGTGCGCCGCCGCCACGACCCGCGCGTAATCCTCCTGTGGCAGTGAGTGGTGATATTTCACCCGCTTCCGCCAGCGCGGGTCTTGAGCAAAGCGGGTTACACGATCAGTCAGTATTCCGTAGCCGGTGATATCCAGACACCAGCCTTCTTCCGGCAAATGCTCCAAAGCTTCGAGCAACAAATCCATTCCGCGCGTGATGTCCAGCGCGCCGGAATATAAAAAACGGATTTCCCCTGAATCCGGCTCGCGCGTGATGCCGGAGAGCTTTTGCGGGATGAACCCGGGAATCACTTCCGTGGGCACCGAAGCCGACAGGCGTTTGCCCAAAGCCGGGTGGGCCAGCATCGCCGCGCGAATCAAGGGCCGTCCCGCCCATTCCGCCAGCCCGCTCAACACCCTGGACCAGCCCCGGTCAATCAGGTGCTTGCCATCCTCGTAATCCAGGATGAACGTCACCCGACGGAAAAGGTTCAGCAGCCTCGCGGCCACGATGTAGATGAACTCGTAATTGTCAATCAGCACCAGATCGCCGGAGCGAACATGGTGCAGAACGTGACGGGCGTAAAAAAACCACGAGAGCGGGATGCGCAATTTGGGCACATCCCAATTGCAGCAGAAGAACTGGCGGTTTCCGGCAAATTCGGTTTCCACCGCCGGCAACCATTTTCCAGCGCGCCGTTCCAGCGCCTTGGGCGGCGAGGAAAGCACAACGATTTCAGCGCCGGCCGCTTGCTCAAGGCAACGGAACAAATCGCGCCGCTTTTGCCAAGTGAGGCCGCGTGATATTTCCTCGCCCCGCAAATCGTGGTAATGCTGGTCAAAAGCGTTGCTAAGGCAGACGATTTTGTTTTTGCTGGGCATAACGGTCACAATTGGATTTGCCTGGTTCGCAGCATCTTTCCGCATTGGGCTGGCACGCGCGCAGCATACCAATTCGCCCTCGAACGTCACCTGCAAAACTCGCGGATCTCTCCAGATGGTTTTTGCCTGACAAGCGCCAACGACAAACCAAGAACCGGAAAACAAGGCGGATCTCTCAAAGAGCGGGGTGAATGGGTTGACGGTCCAGTCGGACGAGACTACACTTTGATTTCTCGATGAAGCGGTTCATCCAAAGCGCCATTGGACGGTTGGGATATAATTTTGTCAACATTCGCAAGCTGGGTTGGGAGCCTTGGCAGGATGTCGGCATTTTATTGCAGGGCGTTGAACGGCCGGTCTTCTTTGATGTAGGTGCTCACACCGGCGAAACGCTTGCGGCCATGGCGCTTCATTTCCCTCGGGCAAATTTTCATTGCTTCGAGCCGGATCCGGAAAGTTTTTCCTTGTTGCAAGAAATGGCACGCCGGTTTCCCAATGCCAGGGCTTACCCTTTGGCCATGGGCGACCACCCGCAGATGGCCAAGCTTTTCCTGAACCGCGCGTCCATGACCAATTCCATCCTTGAGGTCGCCGCGGAATCGAAGGAGGGTTCCTCGGCGGGCTTCTTCGAGCGGGTGGGAGAGGCGGCCGTCACGGTAGCCACCCTGGACCAATTCTGCCGTGAGCAAGGCATCAGCCACATTGATTTTTTGAAAACCGACTGCCAGGGGTTCGATTTGCGGGTGTTGAAAGGAGCGTCAGACCTGCTGTCAAAGCGGCGGGTGCATGTCATCCAATGCGAAGGCATGTTCGATTCCGAGTATGTGGGACAGGGATGGTTCCATGAGATTCTTCATTACCTGACGGATATGGATTATGCGCCCGTTGCGTTGCACAACCCCGCCCGAAACGAGCGCCATGAAATCCAATGGGCGGACGTGATTTTCAAGCGGCGGCACGACCCGTGAGTTTTCCCGCCACAAATTCGCTGAACGGCCTGAAAGTGGAAGGAGATATTACGATCTGGTTTGCGAAAGACAGTCCTAATCTGTCAGTCATCGTTAAATTTATACTGCGAACCCACAGGATTGACGTTCGTCAGTTTTTTGGCGCGCAACTCCACGCCTGCGACCCTTGGTAAGATTCACCGGGCAGAGCTGGCGAATAGCCGCCTGAAAACGGGATGGACTCTTCGGGGGACACGCGCCAAAACCTCTTTTTGAAATGCCGGGGAAAGTCCGTAACGCAGAAACAAACCAAAGCCGACGGACCCGATTATCATCATGTGGGCCACAAGTCTTGCCACCCCCGGCAGTGAATGAAACGACCACCAGGCCAGCCCGGCCACCGGCAGGTAAAACAACAGCATTCGGTTCATGGGCCGGAGCCAGTCCCAAGCGACTTCACGCAGGGATAGCCCAAAGTAACGGCTGACGCGCCAGGCGCAATATGCGCTGCTGAAGACCGTGTCGCACACGATGGAGCAGGCAATGATAGCCGCCAAGCCGCCCCGGCGCGCCACCAGCAATGACAGGGTGACAAACACCACGCCTTCCACAAAAAAAATGTAACGCGTGAAGCCGAGCTTCTTGGTATTCAAGACAAACGCGCTGTGACAATGCTGCACGGCCAGCACGATGATCCAAAGGCCCAACATAAAATCATTCAAAACCGGCCATTGAATTTTGCCATGAGTGAACAGCGGGATGAACAGGCTGTTGCAGAGCAGAAAGGAAACCGCCATGAATCCGCTGAAGGAGGCGGTCAGCATCACCAGCGCCTGATAGCGCTCGCGCAATCGCCCGCGCTCCCCGCGCACCATCATTTCCGCAAACGCGGGAGCGGACACGTCCGAGATGCGCCAGACAACCTGCGTTACCAGATTGAACACCCGCAGGCCCACAAACCACAAGGCGGCGGCTTCCAACCCCAGCAGACGCGTGATGATGATGGTTTGACTGGCCATGATGAGCTGCCAGCCGACGGAAACCAGGAACAAATCCTTGCCGAAGGTGAAAATTTCCTTGAAACGCGGCCACGATGCCTTTCCCCAACAGCCCCGTCCAGGAAACAGTTTGAGTCTTTTACAGGCCAGTCCCTGGCAAATCACGATTATTACCGTTGCGCACAGCCCGCCATACGCCAGGCTAAGCACCCCGAAACCCAGATGGAAAAAAAACCACATCGCCACGAAGTTCACCGCCAGGCCAAAAGTCCCGATGTAGTTTATCAGGTCCAACCGCTGCTGCGCAAAAAGGATCGTGTTGAAAACCCGCGTGGCAAAGTTTAGCGCCACGACGCCACACTGGAGATACACCAAATGGATGAATTCCAATTGCAATGCCGCCGGAATCGCCAGCAGGCGCGTGAATGAATCTGCAAAGACCAGCCCGGTCGCCAGAATGATCGCGCCTTGCACCAACGAAACCAGCCAGCCGGCTTTAATCAAGCTGCCGTAATGCCCGCCATCCCGGTCATCCTTGTGGTCAATAATCAATCTGCCGGCGGCGGCGGACATGCCCGCGTCAATGAGATTCAAATAGCCCACCAGCGAGCCCATCAGCGCCCAAAGACCGAACCTCTCCTTGTCCAGGTAATGCAACGCCACCGGCACGGAAGCCAGGGAATAGACCGCGGTGGCTGCCAGCAGGAAATAGCTGGAGGCCACCCCGTGGACAGCGCGGCGAATGCGGGACATCAGTGGTTCAATTCTGCCGTAGTTGGCACCGGCAACTCAATTTAATTGTCAGGGACGCGATGAAACCGGGGTCGTATCCGGAAGTTGGTGTTTAGGGCAGTTCTGGTATCGGGTGCATCGCGATTTTTCAATGCCCGTCAAATCCTGCGGCCATCCGCGGCGCGCTCCATCGCAAAAGCGTTTCCAACGGCAGGGGCGGTTAGTCACCAGACGGGGTGGGCGGTTTGCGCGAGACGGTCTTCAAACCGAGCACGCTCATGAAGAAACTCGAAAAAACCACCTGGACGCCGAGGACGATGAGGGTCACCGCCGGAATCAGCCGGCGCAGATTGTCCGCCGGTTGCAAATCGCCGTAATGCGCCTGTTTCCAAATCCACAGCGCCCACGCCAGCAGGACAACCCCCGCCGCCAGCACGGCCAGCCCGAACACAATCCCCTTTTCGAGCGTGAAGAATTTGAAGGCGCGCGAAAAACCCGGGTCGTCCGGCAGCAGGCCCTCGGCAATCGCAAAGACCTTGGTGTAGAACGCGAACGCGACGAGTTGAAAGCCGATGATGGCCGCCATGCAAGCCACGGCCAGCGTGCCGACATCAAACGCCACCCCGCCAATCTTGATGTCGTTCAGCGACAGCGCGGTGGCGAAAAGGACGCCCAGCGCGGACAAAACAAGTCCTGGCACCAGAAACAGCCAGCGCGGCGAGAACAGCAACATGAACCGCAGATGCCGCCAGCCGTCGCGCCACGGCTTCAAGTGCGGCGGGCGCGACCGCCCGTCCGGGCGCAGCGTGACGGGCACCTCCGCGATTTTCAACTGCTTGAAGGTGGATTTGATGACCATCTCCGACGCGAACTCCATGCCGGTGGTCTGCAAATCCATCTTCCCGAACGCGGCCTTCGTGAACCCGCGCAGGCCGCAATGAAAATCGTGCGCGGGGCATTTGAAGAAGAGCCGTCCGATGAACGACAGCACCGGATTGCCGAGCCAGCGGTTTTTCCACGGCATCGCGCCGGGCAAAATAGCCCCGCCGCCGACGGGGAGCCGGCAGCCCATCACAAGTTCAAAACCTTCCTGAAATTTTTTGACGAAGCGGTCCGCCTCGGAAAAATCGTAGCTGTCGTCAGCGTCGCCCATGAGAATCCATTTGCCGGCCGCGGCCTGAATGCCGCCGCGCAGCGCGCTGCCGTAACCTTTTTCCTTCACCAGCACGACGCGCGCGCCGGATTTCTCCGCGATGGCCGGCGAACCGTCGGTGCTGCCGTTGTCGGCGACGATGATTTCGCCGCGCACGCCGGCGCGCTGGATTCCGAGCCGCGCCGTCTCCACGCAGCGGGCAATCGTCTCCGCCTCGTTCAGGCAGGGGATGAGGATCGTGAGTTCAACGGAATCAGCCATGGGGAAATTTAATTGAATGCGCAGCGATTTGGCGAGCGCGTTTCATTTTAATTCAGTTTTACCAGATACCAGTCGAGCGGTCCGCGTGACGCGCGCAGGTTCAGCGGAATCTTTTGAACGACCCGCGCGTCCATTTTTTTCAGCCAGTCATCGAACGGGCCGTGGAACCATTGCTCAAATGTCTCCTCGTGCAGCAGGATATATTCAATGCCGCGCGCCTTCAAGTCCTGCGCCGAGTCCTCCGGGCAGACATGTTCGATGCGGCGCGAACCGAATGGGCGCCACAACGACGTTTCGGGATCGTCATAGGTGACCATCCCCAGAACTTTCAGGCCGGGCGGCAACGCGTCCCGCGCCGGGGCGAATCCGTCGTTGCGATTGCCATAGACCCGGTAGACCGCCTCCAGGCGCGCCAGGAACCGGGAAGAGGAACCGGTCGCCGCCATTTTTCCAAAAAGGGTTTGAACCGGAAACAGCGGGCGCGCCGGCGAAATCACCAGCAATCCGCCGGCGATGAAAAAAACGATGAACGCCGCCGGCCGCCACCATCGCCTGCGCACCAACCATGCCTGACCCGGTCCGGCCAGCAACACCGGCAGCAGCGGCAGGTAATACGGGGTGATAATGCGGGCGAAGCCTGACAGGTTGAATTGCGTCATCAGTGCCAGCAGGCTGATGACCGGCGACCAGCGCACGCAAAGCAGCCACGCGGAGTCAGCGGCGGATGATTTTTCCCGCCGGGCGAAACAGGTGGCCACAACGCCGGCCAGCAACAGAAACGAAAGCCCGAAGCCCAGCCCGGCATCCTCCTCGATTTGCATCTCCGCAACCGAGAAATCACAAGCCTGGGGCTCAATCATCACCGCGCGCAAAGATGATTCCAGGTCCGCCGGGATATGGTTTAAGACCGTGGCGTTCCATTTGCCGGCCAGGGGGAACACCGGCGGAACCAGATTTTGCGTCATCATTGAGACCGCGCTGGCGCCCGTTCTTAAGACTATGGTTTTGGCGGCTCCGGAATGATTCATATTGACGCCCGCCCAGCTGTCGGAATGAGTGACGTTCAAAACCACGGTAGGCAGCGCGGATGCAAAAATGGCGGTGATGCAGATGGCCGTCGACCGCAGCGGCCAGCGCAACATCAATTTGAGCGAAGGCAGCAGGGCGACTGCCCACGGCAGCAACAGCGGCAGGCTGGCCGTTTTGGCGCTGGTCATCAGGGCGGCGGCCAGCACGGACGCAAAAAAATCACGCGGCGAGCGGGAAATCCTCGCGCGCAGGGCGAAATCCACCGCCGCCAATGCGAACGGCGCGCCGAAAAGGTCGTTGCCGATGCTGCCGGCCTGCAGCAAAAAAGAATAGCCCGTCGGCACCAGCCACATCCAGTGCCACGCCACGCGCCGACGCACGCCGAGCCGCGTGAACACGCTGAACACCAGCCCCGGCAAAAACAAAAATGAGATGGCATTGATGAGGAACAGAGGCCGGTCGGTTTTCAGCAGCGCGAGGAACGGCGCGGAGACCCATTCGATGCCGCAGGAGCGGTTGTTGATGCGTTCAAAAAATGAGTGGATCCAGTGCCATTGATCCGCCGCCAGCCAGTGCAGCACGCGCGGCACGCGGTAGGCCAGCGCGTCATAGTTCGTCGGCGGATACAGCACGCCGCCCAGGAACGCCATCGCCGCCAGGATCAAGAACGCCAGCGGGAATGGTTTTCGGAAACGGCGGCGGAGTCTTGGCCGGCAAACACGCGGCAAATATTCCCCGGATGTTTTCCCCCACCAGATTAACAGCGCCGCGAGCCAGACCAGCAGCGCGACGGCATAGCCGCCGGCGTTTAATTGATGAATCGCAGACAGCGTCCAGCCTGCGGCGTTAAGGAACGCGCAAAAGCAAATCCAGATGGCAACGGCAGCAGGCATGCGGCTCGATTTAATTTGCGATTTGCGCCTTCACTTTAACGCGCAATCCAATTGTATTTGAAGATGCACCACAACGCGTGAACGCCGTCCCGCCAGCCGATTTTTTTCCCCTCCGCGTAGGTGCGGCCGTGATACGAAATCGCCACCTCGTAGATGCGCGCTTTCCGGCGGGCCATTTTGGCCACGATTTCCGGCTCGAACCCGAACCGGTCTTCCTCGATTTTTGTCTGCTGGATGATTTCCCGCCGGAACAATTTGTAACAGGCTTCCATGTCCGTCAGGTTCAGGTTGGTCGCCATGTTGGAGAAGGTCGTGAGCAGATTGTTACCCACCGAATGCCAGTAATACAAGACGCGGTGCGCCCCGGCGCCGAGAAATCGCGAGCCGAACACCACGTCCGCCTTGCCGGACAAAATCGGGATGAGCAGCCGGTGATATTCCGACGGGTCGTATTCCAGATCCGCGTCCTGAATGATGACGATGGGAGAGGTTGCGTGCGCGATGCCAGTGCGCAATGCCGCGCCCTTGCCCTGATTCACTTCATGCCGCACGAGCTTGATTCGCGAATCGCCGGTCGTCAGTGGTTGCAGCTTTTCCGAAGTGCCGTCGCTCGAAGCATCGTCCACGATGACGAGTTGCTGCACTGGCCGTTGCGCCAGCACCGCTTTGATCACGTCCGCCACCGTGGCGGCCTCGTTGAAAACCGGCATCACGACCGAAAGGCACGGCTCGACGTCGGCGTTGGATTTGATTTCGGTCATTTGACGATTTGCCCAAAGCGTTCCGGTTTGCAGGGAAGCTGGCAAAGATTCCCGAATAGTTCAATCCGCAAATGCAAAACACCTGTGGCGGCGCTCTGCGAGCGCCGTTTCGACGGTCGCAGACCGCCGCTGCAATTTAAGGTTTGCGCCGGCAGACGAAATCGTAAATCGTAAATCACAAATCATAAATTGAATTATGCCTTCATTCGACATTGTTTCGCAGGTCAACTCCATGGAAGTTGAAAACGCCGTCAACCAGGCCAAAAAGGAACTCGCCAACCGCTTCGACTTCAAGGGCAGCAAGGCCGAGATCGTTCTGGAGAAGAACGAAATCAAGCTCTCCGCCGAGGACGATTTCAAGGTGCGCACGCTCAACGAAATGGTCATCGGCAGGCTCGCCAAGCGCGGCATCAGCCTCAAGAGCGTGGAGCAATGCGACCCGGACCTCTCGCCGCTCGGCCATGCGCGGCAGGTCATCAAGATCAAGCAGGGCATCGAGACAACCGTGGCCAAGGAGATCACCGGCTTCATCCGGGACGGCAAGTTCAAGGTGGCGACGCAGATTCAGGGCGACGAGGTGCGCGTGAACAGCAAGAGCCGCGACGAATTGCAGTCCGTCATCGCCGCCGTGCGCGCCCATGAATTTCCCGTGGCCGTCCAGTTTGTGAATTTCAGGGATTAAAGTTTCAATGCATCCCGCGCACTTTTTCAAATATAACACGGCTGATACTGCAAAAAAAGTGCTGGCTACACAAAAGGTGCGCTGGAATTCACCGTTGAATTTTAACGACCCATTCGACTGTTTCTTTTCACTAGAACCCAAATTTGACCTTTCGCAGTTTGTTCAGAAACATCTTGAACGTTTTCTCGATTTGCTGTTTCAAGAAAATGAGCCAAACCTTCATCTGGAGAATCCATACAGCGAAGTCCTTTTGTCTATGCGAAGCCAAGTCAAGAACCACTCTCGCGAAGAATGGAAGAAAATCCTTCGTCTTGTTTTCGGCGGTAAAAAGGAATTCATAGATGCCCTGTGCATTTATCAGCGTCAAATGTGGCGGACGGAAATGGCAAACTACCGATTGTTCTGCGTCTGCGAGACGAACGACAACCTTCTTTTATGGTCGCATTACGCAGATGAACATAAAGGAGTGGTTTTTCAGTTTTAGTGCATAACCGA
>Ga0265337_1000036_pt1 | contig 58197 bp, 53 predicted proteins | sample 42122metaG_FD_192441 | JGI IMG/M metagenome (GOLD analysis project Ga0265337, IMG submission 192441) | Rhizosphere microbial communities from Carex aquatilis grown in University of Washington, Seatle, WA, United States - 4-21-22 metaG | ecosystem: Host-associated > Plants > Roots > Rhizosphere >... | reverse complement strand
CGCGAGAACGATCAGGACGCGGCAGCGACGGTGGCCAAGGCGCAGCCGAAGATTACTTTGGGCGCCGGCGGCTTCAGCTTCGGTTCGGCGGATTCGAACTTTGTCGCCACGCTGCACGGCGTGGTGCAGGTGGACAGCCGGACTTTCAGGCATGACAACAATGTGCCGGGCAACGACAGTATTTTGCTGCGGCGGGCGCGTCCGATTTTTTCGGGCACGGTTTTCCGCGACTTTGACTTCCTTTTTGTGCCGGAATTTGGCGGTGGCACGCCCGGGGCTTCCAGTTCGGCGACCACGCCGAGTATTTACGACGCCTACGTGAATTACCGTTACTCGCCGGCGTTGCAATTCCAGGCGGGCAAATTCAAGACTCCGGTCGGGCTGGAGCAATTGCAGGCGGACGTCAACCTCGCTTTCAATGAACGTTCACTGGTTACGGACCTCGTGCCGAACCGGGACCTGGGATTTGAGTTGCACGGTGATATTGCCGGCGGCTTGTTGAGTTATGCCGCAGGCATCTTCAATGGCGTGGGCGACGCCCGCAACTCGAGCAACGTCGGTTTTCAGGATGACCGGGAATTTGACGGGCGATTGTTTGTCCAGCCCTTCAAACGAACCAGCCTCAAGCCCCTGCAAAACCTGGGCTTTGGCGTCGGCGGCAGTTGGAGGGATTCGTCCATCACCAACACCCTCGGCCTGCCGAACACGACGGGAGGGTCGCAGCCCGGATTTTTCACGGATGGACAGCAGCAGTTCTTCGCCTACACCAATGGCGTGGTGGCCGCCCACACGCATTGGCGGTTGGCACCGCAGGCCTATTATTACTACGGCCCGTTGAGTTTGATGGGTGAATATGCGATTTCCGACCAGGATGTTCGCAATGGCACTCATTCGGCGGATCTGCAAAACACGGCCTGGGAAATTGCCGGCGGGTGGGTGTTGACGGGCGAAGACGCGACCTTTAACGGTGTGGCGCCGCGCCATCCGTTCAATCCGAGAAACGGCGATTGGGGCGCGTTGCAACTGGTGGCGCGCTACGCGGAACTGGACGTGGACAAAGCAGCGTTCCCGAATTTTGCGAATCCGGCCGTGTCGGCCTCGGAGGCGCACGCCTGGGGGGTCGGGCTGAACTGGTATCTCAACAAAAATATTCGCGTGAACACGAGTTATTCACGCACGACTTTCACGGGCGGCGGCAGCGCGGGCACGACCGCACCGGCGGCGGTGACCCAGCATCCGGAGGACGTGTTTTTCACTCGCGTGCAACTTTCGTTTTAACCAAACAGAGCTTAACATTCACAAAACATGAAAACCTTTCTGAAAATTTTACTGGCTTCGACGCTCGCCATTTCCGCAAGCGCGAAGGAAATCAAGCTGCTGAACGTCTCCTACGACCCGACGCGGGAGCTGTATCAGGACTACAACGCCGCGTTCGCGAAGTATTGGAAGACGAAGACCGGGGACGATGTGGTCATCAACCAGTCGCACGGCGGCTCCGGCAAGCAGGCGCAATCCGTCATCAACGGCCTTGAAGCCGACGTGGTGACGCTGGCGCTGGCGTATGACATTGACGCGATTTCGCAGCAGGCGAAATTGCTGCCCGCCGACTGGCAAAAGCGTCTGCCGAACAACAGCACGCCCTACACTTCGACCATCGTGTTCCTTGTCCGCAAGGGAAATCCGAAACACATCAAAGATTGGGACGACGTGGTGAAGCCGGGCGTGTCGGTTGTGACGCCAAACCCGAAAAGTTCCGGTGGCGCGCGCTGGGCCTATCTCGCCGGCTACACTTACGCGCTGGAGACATACGGACATGACGACGCGAAGGCAAAGGAATTCATCACGAAACTTTACAAGAATGTGCCGGTGCTGGATTCCGGCGCACGCGGCTCGACCATCACGTTCGCCAAGAACGGCATCGGCGACGTGCTGCTCGCGTGGGAAAATGAGGCGCATCTGGCCATCAAGGAATTCGGCGCGGACAAGTTTGAAATCGTCACGCCACCGCTGAGCATTCTTGCCGAGCCGCCCGTGGCCGTCGTGGATAAGACCGTCAAACGGCACGGCACGCAGGCGGTCGCGCAGGCTTATCTCGAATACCTTTATTCGGATGAGGGCCAGGAAATTGCGGCGAAAAATTTCTATCGCCCGCGCAATGCCGCCATCGCCGATAAATATGCCGCCAACTTCAGCCGATTGAAATTGGTCACGGTGGACCAGGAATTTGGCGGCTGGCAAAAGGCGCAGAAAACCCATTTCGCCGACGGCGGCATCTTTGACCAAATCTACGCGCCTTGAACCAATAAATCGTTCCTCCAAATGAGGGCGGCGGTTTGCGTCCATCGGGCCGCCGCCCTCGCAAAACCAAAATTGAATATGACCATCGCTGACAACCCATACCTGACAGTCGTAAAACCGCCGTTGACGCGCCGCCGCTCCATTGCCGCCCTGCTTGCGCCGCTGGATGAAATTGCCCTCCGTTCGCCAAATCTCGTGGCCAATTACGAAGCGAAGTTTGACGTGGATGGCGAAACTTACGAACTGCCCCGCTACTTGTTCGTCGGGCCGAAGGGCGGCGACACGCCCATCCGCATCGGGATTTTTGCGGGCATTCACGGCGACGAGCCGGAAGGCGCGCACGCGCTTGTCCAATTCATCAAGTTGTTGGAGGCTAAACCGGAGCTGGCCACCGGTTACTACTTGTCGTTTTATCCGGTTTGCAATCCCACCGGCTTTGAGGACAACACGCGCCATTCGCGCAACGGAAAGGATTTGAACCGCGAATTCTGGAAAGACTCCGACCAGCCGGAAGTCCGGCTGTTGCAGGCCGAGCTGATTTCGCGATCGTTTCAGGGCGTCATCTCGCTGCACACCGATGACACAAGCGACGGTTTTTACGGCTTCGCGCACGGTGCGATGCTGACGAAGCATCTCATCGAACCCGCGTTGCAGGCCGCCGGGAAACTGCTCGCGCGCAACGAACACCAGATCATTGACGGCTTTCGCGCACGCAACGGCGTCATTTCCGAAAAATACGACGGCATCTTGAGCGCGCCGCCGAAAGTCCGACCGCGCCCGTTTGAAATCATTTTGGAAACACCCGCCGCGCCGCCGGAGTATCAGAAACAATGCGCTTTCGTCGCGGCGTTGCAGACCATTTTGACCGAATATCGCAAGTTCATCGCCTACGCGCCAAACCTGTAAAATCTATGAGCAAAATATTCAACGACATCACTGAAACTATCGGCAACACACCGCTCGTGCGGCTGAACCGAACGGCAAAAAAACATGGCGCGGTCGCCGACGTGCTGCTCAAACTCGAATTCTTCAATCCGCTCTCCAGCGTCAAGGACCGCATCGGCGTGGCGATGATTGACGACGCGCTCAAGTCCGGCGCCATCAATCAAAGCACCGTGCTCATCGAGCCAACCAGCGGCAACACCGGCATCGCCTTGGCGTTCGTCGCGGCAGCCAAAGGGCTGAAACTCATTTTGACGATGCCCGAGACGATGAGTATCGAGCGCCGGAAACTGCTGAAAATTCTTGGCGCGAAACTGGTTTTGACCGAAGGTGCGAAGGGCATGAAGGGCGCGATTGCAAAAGCGGAGGAACTGAACACACAAATCCCGAACAGTTTCATTCTCCAGCAATTTTCCAATCCGTCGAATCCGGCGATTCATCGCAGGACGACCGCCGAGGAAATCTGGCGCGACACCGGCGGCAAGGTGGATTTTGTCGTCGCGGGCGTCGGCACGGGCGGCACGATCACCGGCGTGGCCGAGTTCATCAAGAAATTGAATCCATCGTTCAAGGCGATCGCGGTCGAGCCGGCGAAGTCGCCCGTCATTTCCGGCGGCCAGCCCGGCCCGCACAAGTTACAGGGCATCGGCGCGGGATTCATTCCTGTCAACCTCAACACCAAAATCGTGGACGAAGTCATCAAGGTTGACGAGGCGGATTCCGGCCCGGTTTCCAAGGAGGTCAACCAGCTCGACGGCATTCCGGTCGGCATTTCGTGCGGCGCGGCGATTTGGGCTGCGTTGCAGGTGGCCAAACGTTCGGAAAACAAGGGCAAGACCATCGTCGCCATAGTTCCGTCGTCGGCAGAACGCTACCTTTCCGCGTGGCTGTTTGCGGACGTTAACACCGATTCTGACGACATTAGCGGCTTGCTAACACCGGCATAAAAGTTATTGCTTTTGCCGTTTCAAAACATTGTGGCGACCAGACAGACAGGAGTGAGAAAATTCAGGGTATTGCCAGGCTTCAAATTGACGCTCGGCTTCACGCTCTTTTATCTGGGGCTGATCGTGCTCATCCCGCTGGCGGCGACGTTCGCCAAGACAACTGCACTCACGTGGGAACATTTCTGGCATGTGGTCGCGTCGCCGGCGGCGCTGGCGGCATATCGCTTGAGCTTCGGCGTGTCGCTGCTCGCCGCGCTGGTCAATGCGGTGTTCGGCCTCGTGGTCGCGTGGGTGCTGGTGCGCTACCAATTTTGGGGCAAACGCCTGATGGACGCGCTGGTGGATTTGCCGTTTGCGCTGCCGACGGCGGTCGCGGGTATCACGCTGGCGACGCTTTACGCGCCCAACGGCTGGATCGGCCAATGGCTCGCGCCGTATGGGATCAAGGTTTCCTACACATCGCTGGGCATTTTCGTCGCGCTGACGTTCATCGGTTTGCCGTTCATCGTGCGCACTGTGCAACCGGTGCTCGAAGACCTCGACGTGGAAGTCGAGGAAGCCGCCGCAAGCCTTGGCGCGAACCGGTTCAAGACTTTTTTCCGCGTGATTTTGCCGATGGTGTTTCCGGCGCTGCTTACCGGCTTTGCGCTGGCGTTTGCCCGCGCGCTCGGCGAATACGGCTCGGTCGTTTTCATTTCCAGCAACATCCCGATGAAAACGCAAATCGTGCCGGTGCTCATCATGACCAAGCTCGAGCAATTCGACTATGCCGGCGCAACGGCGCTGGCGGTGGTCATGCTCATCATTTCCTTTTTGCTGCTGCTGGCCATCAACCTGCTGCAATGGTGGAGCACGCGGTATCGTGAACGCATCTGATTTATGGGACCAGCATCCACATTACACGCAATCCGCCGCCTCGGGCGGCTTCGCCCGACGGGTGAGCCGGTTTGGGTGCGCTGGATTTTGATCGCGGTCGCGCTCTTGTTTCTGGGCCTGTTTCTGGTGGTGCCGCTCGTGGCGGTGTTTGCGCAGGCGTTTTCCAAGGGCGTCAGTTTTTATTTTCACACGCTCGCCGACCCGCTCACGTTGAGCGCCATCAAGCTGACGCTCATCGCCGCCGGTATTTCGGTGCCGATGAACTGCATTTTTGGCGTGGCGGCGGCGTGGGCGATTACGAAGTTCGACTTCGCCGGCAAAAACATCCTGACGACGCTGATTGACTTGCCGTTTGCGGTTTCGCCGGTAATTTCAGGCATGATTTACGTGCTGGTGTTCGGCGCGCAAGGCTGGTTCGGCCCGTGGCTTATTGATCACAATATCCGGATCATCTTTGCCGTGCCGGGCATCGTGCTGGCGACGACGTTTGTGACGTTCCCGTTCGTCGCGCGTGAATTGATTCCGCTCATGCAATCGCAGGGCCGCAGCGAGGAGGAGGCGGCGCGGACGCTCGGGGCGCGCGGCTGGCAGATGCTCTGGCGCGTGACGCTGCCGAACATCAAGTGGGGGCTGCTTTACGGCGTGATTTTGTGCAACGCCCGGGCGATGGGCGAGTTCGGCGCGGTATCGGTCGTCAGCGGCCATATCCGCGGCGTGACGAACACGATGCCGCTGCACATCCAGGCGCTGTATGACGACTATAATTCCACGGGCGCATTTGCCGTGGCGTCGCTGCTGACGTTTCTGGCGCTCGTCACAATCGCGTTGAAGGCATGGGTCGAGAGCAAGGGCGCCGCGCTCGCCGAAGCCAGGGAGAAAATTTCCGCATGAGCGTTGAAGTCCGCAACATCACAAAACAGTTCGGCAAGTTCCCCGCGCTGCACGACGTGAGCCTGAAGGTCGAGTCCGGCGAGCTGGTCGCGCTGCTCGGCCCGTCCGGCTCCGGCAAGACCACCCTGCTCCGCATCATCGGCGGACTGGAGTTTCCCGACAATGCCGGGGCGCGTGTTTTATTTTACGGCGATGACGTGACCGCGCTGCCGGCGCACAAGCGCCGCGTCGGGTTTGCGTTCCAGCATTACGCGCTGTTCCGGCATCTGAATGTTTTTGAAAACATCGCGTTCGGCCTGCGCGTCCGGTCATTCTGGTCGCGCCCGAAGGAATCCGAAATCCGCGAGCGCGTCGAAAAACTTCTCAAACTCATCCAGCTCGAATCGCTCGGCAAACGGTATCCGTCGCAACTTTCGGGCGGGCAGCGCCAGCGCGTCGCGCTCGCCCGCGCCCTCGCCGTCGAGCCGAAGGTTTTGCTGCTCGACGAGCCGTTCGGCGCGCTCGACGCCAAGGTCCGCAAGGAACTCCGCCACTGGCTGCGCCAGTTGCACAAGGAGATCCACATCACGACGCTCTTCGTCACGCACGACCAGGAGGAGGCGCTGGAGGTGGCCGACCGCGTGGCCATCATGCGCGAAGGCCACATCGAGCAGATTGGCACGCCGCTGGAGATATATGACCATCCGGCCACGCCGTTCGTCTATGATTTCCTCGGCAACGTAAATGCGTTCGCTGGCAGCGTCCGCGACGGCTCCGTCGTCATCGGCGAGACGAAATACGACGCGCCCGAGACCGCCGGTGAAAAGGAATCGTCCGCCATCGCGTTTGTGCGCCCGCACGACATCCGCGTCACGCGCGAGCCGGGCGGACCGGCGATGATGGCCGCGCGCGTGACGCATTGCAACGCCATCGGCCCTTTTGCGAACGTCGAACTCGAACGCCTCGACAACGGCGGGCTGTTCACCGTGCAATTGAGCAAGGAGCAGTTCCGCGAGTTGCAGCCGCAGCCCGGCGAACAGCTTTTTGTGGAATTGCGCAACGTGAAAGTCTTCCCCGAGGACTTCTCCATTTAGAAAACCCGTCTGCAAACATGGCGGGTTGATTCATCTGCCGCCAGTGTTCGTCCCGTCAACGCCAGCGGGATTTTCATGAAACAAGGCTGAAAAATACGGCTTTAGCCCGGAAATTGGCTTTTGGACCGTTTTTCATGCAGTCATAGACCTGCTGAACCGGATGACAGCGTAGCTTGCTTGACATATTTTTTTCAATCTTCAGAATTATTTTTCCACCGTGAAGAAAGATCCTTTGCATGAATGAATCGAGAAGGCACATAGATTTTCTCGATTATGTCCGTGGAATCGCCATTTTTAGTGTTTTTCTGTTCCACAGTCTGGATTGGGTGTTTCATTACAGCAGCTTGCCATGGCACGGCTGGCTCCGTGACTTTTCAGTCCCTAATTCATTCCTTGTCCTCCTGCCGATGAGTTTTGGATGGGCAGGTGTTGCCATTTTTTTCGTGGTCAGCGGATTTTGCATCCATTTCAGCTTCTATCAGCATGGTCGTGACTGGCGCAGCTTTTTTGTCAGGCGTTTTTTTCGCATTTATCCGCCGTATTTCTTTGCTGTCCTTTTATTCGGCATTTTTGCCCATGCAGGTCGGCTGGATTTCTCAATCCGACAGATTGATTGGTATCAACTGCTCGTCCACCTGTTGCTCATCCAAAATGTTGATCCGTATTCTTTTTTCGCAATCAGTTCTTCTTTCTGGAGCATTGCTGTGGAAATCCAGTTGTATCTTATTTATCCGGTATTGTTGATGTTGGTTGCCAAATTAGGCTGGCGACGGGCTTTAATTTTGATTGCAGGTTGCGAGATACTGATTGGAGGCATTCAAGGAACGCTCAACGTGACCTGCGGAATCGGCGGGATTGAAGAATTGGGCAGGCAACAATCTTCATCGCATCTATTTTACTTCATTGCGGCATCGCCTTTGGCCTATTGGTTTAGTTGGTCACTCGGCGCTGTCATCGCGGATGCTTTTTTAGGGAATCGGGCATTGCCACTGGCAAAATCGTCGCTGTCGTTATGGCTGGTCTTGGCTGTTGGAAGTAATTTTATAAAGCCGTTGGCGCCGTTTTGTTTTTTGTTGTTCGCCGTGTTAACAGCAACGGCCATCAGCAAACTGTTAAGCGGGGCCAGACCCGGAATTCGCATCCCCGATTTCTGCCTGAAACATCTTCGATTAACCGGAATTTGGAGTTACAGCATTTACCTGCTGCACCAGCCATTGATTGGGATGGGTATTTCGATTTTTGTCATGATTTGCCCGTTTGCTGGCAATTATCCGTTATTGCAGTTCGCATTCTGTTTGGTTTCGTGGTTCGCAATCATGCTGATTGGAGGCCTTTGGTATCGCCTTTTCGAATTGCCAAGCATCGGCTGCGGAAAACGGGTCATTCAAAGAATTTGTAAAGGCGTCAGTCCCTAGTCATTCACAAACATTGGCCCAACTACGATATTGAAATAATTTTTTCGTGCGCGCTGGCTTTTTCATCCGTATCTTCCCACCGGTTAATGGCGACGATTAAACCCTTTACCGCGCTGCGACCGAATCCAGAACTGGCCGCGCGCATCTGCGAACTGCCCTACGACGTGCTGTCGTCGGACGAGGCGCGCGGGCGTGCCGCCGGCAATCCGTCGAGTTTTTTCCATGTCAGCCGGCCGGAAGTGGATTTGCCGCCGGGCACGGACGCTTATACGCCGGAAGTTTATGCCAGGGGCAGGGAGAATTTTCAGAAACTCATTTTGCAGGGCGCGCTGAAACAGGACGCGCAGCCGTGTTTTTATTTATACCGGCAAATCATGGGCCAGCACTCACAGACGGGCATCGTGGCGGTGGCGAGCTGCGAGGAATACCAGCGCGGCGTCATCAAAAAACACGAGCTGACGCGTGTGGACAAGGAGGACGACCGCATCCGCCACATCGAGGCTCTGAATGCGCAGACCGGCCCGGTCTTTCTGGCGCATCGCGCCGGGGTGGTGTTCGACAAGATGATTGCCGGAAAGACTTCGGGCAAACCGGACGTGGATTTCACCGCCGGGGATGGTGTGCGGCACACGTCGTGGACGATTTCGGACGCGGACGACATCCGGTTCGTCGAGCAGGCGTTCGCTCAAGTTCCGCAGCTTTACATCGCCGACGGGCATCACCGCAGCGCGGCGGCGGCGCGGGTTTTTCAAAATCGCGAGGGCGCGGGCGGCAGCGGACAGTTTCTGGCCGTGATTTTTCCGCATGACCGGATGCAGATTCTGCCCTACAACCGCGTGTTGAAGGATTTAAACGGCCATTCGCCTGAACAATTGCTGAAAGAGCTGGAAGCGGTTCTCACAATTTCAAAAAACGGAAACGCGATACCCGGACAAAAGCATGAAATCGGCCTTTATTTGCAGGGCAAATGGCACACACTCATTTTCAAACTGCCATTCATCACTGCGGAAGATCCGCTGAAAAAACTCGATGTGGAACTGCTCCAGCAGCACGTGCTCGCGCCGGTTTTCGGAATTGAAAATCCGCGCACGAGCAAACGCATCCACTTCGTCGGCGGCATCCGCGGCGCGTCGGAGTTGGAAAAGCTCGTCAACAGCGGCGAATACGCCTGCGCGTTTTCGATGTTTCCGACGGGCATGGACGATTTGATGGCGGTCGCCGACGCGGGCGAAATCATGCCGCCGAAAAGCACGTGGTTCGAGCCGAAGCTGCGCGACGGCATGTTCTGCCACATGATTGCGTAAGACGCGATGCGTGATGCGCAAGAGGACAGGTGCATTTCTTCACGTTTCGCCTGCCGCGATTCAGTTTCCCATTTCCCATTCCTTGCTGCCGTGATTTAATTCCGCTTGTGCCATTGAACCGCCTTCAACGCGGCTTGCGCGCCACCTTTACGGGAATGGCCGTCAACATCGTGTTGTCGGGCTCGAAACTCGCCGCCGGCATCTTCGGCCATTCGCACGCGCTCGTCGCTGATGCCGTTGAATCCTTCGCCGACATTTTCAGTTCGCTCATCGTGTGGCGCGGGCTGGTTGTGGCGGCGGCCCCGGCGGACGAGGACCATCCCTATGGCCACGGCAAGGCCGAGCCAATTGCCTCCACCATCGTTTCCGCGATGCTTCTGGGCGCGGCGCTGTGGATTGCCATCACGGCGTTCGGCGAAATCCAGAAACCTCACCAGTCGCCAGCGCCGTTCACGCTCATCGTGCTGGTCGTGGTGGTCGCTGTGAAGGAGGGATTGTTCCGGTTCGTTTCGCGCGAGGGTCATGCCGTGGACAGCTCGGCGGTCAAAACCGACGCCTGGCATCATCGCAGCGACGCCATCACGTCCGTGGCCGCCGGCATCGGCATCAGCGTGTCGCTCATCGGCGGCAAGGGTTTTGAGTCGGCGGATGACGTGGCGGCAATTGCGGCGGCGGGGGTCATCGCCTGGAACGGCTGGCATCTGCTCCGCCCGGCGCTCAACGAACTCATGGACACCGCGCCCGACCGGAAAATCCGCGACGAAATCCGGCGGCTGGCAGAGGCGGTTCCCGGCGTCGCGCGGGTGGAAAAATGTTTCGTCCGCAAGATGGGGTGGCAGCTTTACGTGGACATGCACGTGGAAGTGGACCCGCAGATGACCGTGCTGCGCTCGCACCAAATCGCACACGCCGTGAAGGACAAAATCCGCGAGGCCACGCCCGCTGTCAACGACGTGCTCGTCCACATCGAGCCGCTTGGCGGTGTGGCGAAGCGCGACCCGAACCGAACATCGAACACCGGACATCGAACACCGAACGCCGAATGATTTCAGTTTCACCGGCAAATCCGATGTTCGGCGTTCATTGTTCGGTGTTGGGCGTTTTCCAAACATTTTTGTTCCCTTTTGCGCTCCATCGGACATTTATAGGTAAATGCCGGAACCGGACGACATCGCGTTGTTGAAGCAATACGCCGACAAAAATTCTGAATCCGCCTTTGCAGAACTCGTCACGCGATATGTGAATCTCGTTTATTCCGCCGCCTTGCGCAGCGTCGGCAATGCGCATGCGGCGCAGGAAATCACACAGGCCGTCTTCATCATCTTGGCCAGGAAAGCCCATCAATTGCCCCGGCACACCGTGCTGTCCGGCTGGCTTTATCAAACTGCGCGGCTGACAGCGGGGAATTATATGCGGACGGAAATCCGCCGCCAGAACCGCGAACAGGAGGCGTATATGCAATCCATTTTGAACGAACCGGAATCCGAGGCGTGGCGGCAAATCTCGCCATTGCTGGACGACGCGATGGGCCGGCTCGGCGAAAAAGACCGCAACGCCATCGTGCTGCGATTTTTTGAGAACAAGAATTTGCACGAGGTCGGGCTGGCTTTGGGTGCGAGCGAGGACGCGGCAAAGATACGCGTGAACCGCGCGCTGGAAAAGCTGCGGAAGTTTTTCACGAAGCGTGGAGTGGCGCTTTCTGGAGCGATCATTGCCGGAGCGGTTTCGGCGAATTCGGTTCAAGCCGCGCCCGTGACACTGGCCAAGACAATTTCCGCCGTGGCGGTGGCAAAGGGCGCGGCGGTCAGCGGTTCAACTTTAGCCCTCGTGAAAGGAGCGTTGAAAATTATGGCATGGACAAAACTCAAAATTGGCATCATCAGTGCCGTTATCGTGGTTGGTGTTGCCACTACAACCACGACCCTGGTGATTCAACACCAACACCACATGGCATCGCAGAATGATGTTTCCAGAGCGGCATGGGCATTTTCGGGATATGGCGAGCCGAAATCTGCCATGATGTCGTTTCTGTGGGCGGTTCGGCAGGCGGACGGGGAACAAATCCTGGCCGCTTGTTCTCCCGGACTTCAGCAGACGTTCCAGAAACACTTTGAGAAGCAAATGCAAGCCTCGGGAAAGCCCCTAGGCGAATTCATCAGCCAGGATGCGCCCGCACGGTTTAAGAACACCAGCGGCATCCGCATCCTGGAGCAGAAATCGGTTTCTGCGGATCAAGTCGTTTTGCGGGTTTGGGACCTGGGAGAACAAAAGGGATACCAGATCACCGTGAAAAAAATCGGCGATGAGTGGAAGGTGGACGGGGTAGTAGGGTAGTATTTATCGGATCACCGTGAGGAAAATCGGTGGTGAATGGAAAGTGAGCCAGGTGTTTCAATGCGGGCCGAGCGGCTTGACATCGGATTTGTCTCCGGCCACGAGCTGGTTAAAATGCTCGTGGTCGAAAAAGCGAAACAGTTCAAAATTTTGTTTCTTTCCGGCGTTTTCTTTCTGCAAAAAAGGCTGTCGGATTCCCCTGCGAGCGGACATTACTGGATAGATGCGCCCGCCGGATGATGCTGAATTGCTTGCCCGCTACGTGACGCAACGCTCGGAAGAGGCGTTTGCGACGCTGGTGGAACGTCACCTGTCGCTGGTCTATTCGTCCGCCTTGCGGCAGGTGCGCGACCCGCATCTGGCGGAGGAAATCGCGCAGGCGGTGTTCATCATCCTGGCGCGCAAGGCCGGCCATTTGCGCCGGGAAACCGTTCTGGCCGGCTGGCTGTGCCGCACCGCGCGCTTCGTTGCGTGTAATGCCATCAAGGCCGAACACCGCCGCCATCACCATGAACAGGAGGCATACATGGAATCGCTTTTACATGAATCCGAACCCGACGTGTGGCCACGAATCGCGCCGTTGCTGGACGAGGCCGTGGCGCAACTTGGCGAAGCCGACCGCAACGCCGTCGTGCTGCGCTTCTACCAGCAGCGTCCGCTGGAGGAAGTGGGTCGGGTGCTCGGCGTGAATGCGGACGCCGCGCAGAAGCGCGTCAGCCGGGCGCTGGAAAAGCTGCGAAAATTTTTCACGAAGCGCGGAGTCGTGCTGTCGGCTGTGGCGATTGCCGGGGCAGTTTCGGCGAATTCCGTTCAAGCCGCGCCGGCGGCGCTGACAAAAACGATTTCCGCCGTTGCGATCACCAAAGGCGCGGTGGCTTCGACTTCAACCCTAACCCTCATCAAAGGAGCATTGAAACTTATGGCATGGACAAAAGTAAAAGCAGCAATCGTTGTCGGAACAGCAAGTATTCTGACTATTGGCACGGGCGTGTTCATTGTCGAGGAGATCGCAGCGCCAGCCGGCATTGACGCTGAGCGCAAACCCGTCGCAATGGAGGTCCAATGGCAGATTGGCAAGAAATACTCGATGCACAAAGAAGACATCCAAACCACCGAAATGAAAAATCCCGGGCAGGGAAAACCGGTGAGACAAATTCAAAATCAGACCGACACTTTCTACTTCTTCCCCGTCAAGAAACTCGACAGCGGCGGCTGGCAACTGCAACTGGAATTTGACAGTCTCTCGTTAGTCGTCACCAACGGAAATCGCAAGGCGTTCGCCGCTGACTCCACCCAAAACCCGGCCCAGGACGCCCGGAATCCGGTTGGAGCAAGGCTGCGCAAAATGACCGGCGCCCGTATGGAGTATTTCACCGACGCCAACGGCAAAGTCGAGAAGATGAACGGCTATCCGGAACTGGTGACCCGGGTCGCGGGGAACAACCAGCAGGAACAGGCTGCTTTCAAGGATATGTTCAATGAAATTAATCTCGAAAAATATGGCTCGGTTCTGGAGGACACCGTGCCGCGCCGGGTGGTGAAACTGGGCGACCGCTGGGCGATAAGTCTGAAAGTTCCCAGCAATGCCGGCAATCTTCAAGTGGACATAAAATGCCAATTTAAGAACTGGGAACAGCGGGCTAACCATAAATGCATGCATATCGCATACATGGGCACGCTTTCAGCCGAAGCTGGGCCCGACGCTTCCACGCTTCGCGTAAAAATCGAAAAGGGAAAAATTTCCGGCGATGTTTGGTTCGATCCGAAGCTGGGGATGATGGTGGAGAGTGCCGAGGATGTGGATGCGCAACTGAAAATCAACCAAAATGGACAAAGCCAGACCGTTCCGCTAAACGAAAAGACCCGCGTCATCCTGATCGCCGTTGAGGACGTGTAGAACCGCTTCAGCTTCCAGTTGGCGACCATATAGAAGACTGGCCGTCAGGGAATGCAGGGAACAAAGGATTGAAAATATTTTGTCCCATTCCGCCGCCAGCCGGGGATAATTGAATAAATGGCAGATGCGAATGACATCGCCCTGGTGCGGGAATTTGCCGGCCAAAATTCCGAGACGGCCTTTGCCGAATTGGTGCGCCGCCACATAAATCTGGTCTATTCAGTGGCCTGGCGCTTCACCGGCAACACCGGCGACGCGCAGGACGTGACGCAGGCCGTCTTCATCATTCTCGCCCGCAAAGCCGCCGGCCTGCCCGCCGGCACGGTGCTCACGGGCTGGCTGTATGAAACCACGCGCTTCACCGCCAGCCGGCTGCTGCGGACCCAGGCTCGCCGTCGGGCGCATGAACAGGAGGCCTCCATGCAATCCATCCTTGAAGAACCCGGCGCCGACGACGTGTGGTGCCAGCTTGCGCCGCATCTTGAGGCGGCGATGTCGCGGTTGGGCGAACGCGACCGGACGCTGCTGGCGCTGCGTTATTACGAAAACAAGACGGGCGCAGAAGCCGCGGCGCTGCTGGGTATCCGTGAAGAAGCGGCGCGCAGGCGCACCAATCGCGCGCTGGAAAAACTGCGCCGGTTCTTCTTCAAACGCGGCGTGAATTCCACCACGGCCGCCATTGCCGGGGCAATTTCCGTAAATTCCATCCAAATCGCGCCGGCTGCGCTGGTGAAAACCGTGACTGCCGCCGCCGTTACCAAAGGCGCGGCGGTTCCTATTTCAACCTTAACCCTCATCAAAGGAGCATTGAAAATTATGGCGTGGACCAAAGCAAAAACCGCAGTCGTCGCCGTGGCTGCCGTCATCGTAGTTACCGGCACAACCACTATCGTCGTCAAAACCGCTCCCGTTCGGAGCGGGAAACGGACGATTGCGCACCACATCGCCACGCCAGTCAACTTAACCGCCCACTATTTCGCGCCCGCGTCCGGTTTTAACACCATTGCCGGCGAGCCGGGTTTCAAAACCGTCCCCAGAGGATTTAAGGTATTTGACCATGTGCCGCTGCAAATAGATGGGATGATCTGTCTCTGGGGGCAGGCCAGCATGCAGAATCTGGGAATTGACTTTCCGGCAGAGGTTCTGGGAATTGACGTGCAGCAAAAGTTCGAAACGTTGTATGTCTATCATTGTGGTTTTTTTGATTCCCCGGGCAGACTACCGGTTTGCGAGGTGGTGTTCCGCTATAAAGACGGTTCATCAGCCACGAACCAATTGCTTTTCGGCAGCGACATCATCAATTGGGTTGCCAATCGAGGCAAAACCGTCATCGGTCCGGCCAGCCCGAATTCCAAGCTGGCTTGGGTCGGCGGGTCTTACTCACCCGGCGAGAAACAGCCCTTACGCTTCTGTTTGACTGCAATCAAAAATCCCCAGCCGGCCCTCGAAATCACGTTCATCGATTTGTATTCCTGCAAAAGTCGGACGGTTGCGTGTATCATGGCAATGACGACGGGTCGGTCAGGATTGATGCAGTGAAGGAGGCAGGTTCAAAATACAGGCATCTGCGGAAGCAGGGTGAAAAATTGAAAATTCTTTGTCAGGTTCCACCGTCGGCGCACATATAATGGGTGAATGACCGATGTGCCTGATGCCCGGTTGCTGGAACAATTTGCCCGGAACGGTTCCGAGGATGCTTTTGCCGCGCTGGTGCAGCGGCACATCGCCCTCGTCCATTCCGTGGCGTTGCGGCACACTGCCAATCCACAACGCGCGGAGGACATCACCCAGGCGGTATTTGTTATTTTGGCGCGCAAGGCCGGGACGCTCGGGCGCAAGACGGTTTTGCCCGGCTGGCTTTACCACACGGCGCGGCTGACGGCGGCCAATCTACAACGGGCGGAAGTGCGCCGCGTCCGCCGCGAACAGGAGGCGTTCATGCAATCCAAGCTCGAAGAATCCCCGACCGACGCCCTTTGGCGTGAATTGGCCCCGCAGCTTGATGAGGCGATGGCTGGTCTCGGCACGAGTGAGCGCGACGCGCTGGTGTTGCGCTATTTTCAGAACAAGAGCATCGCCGAAGTGGGCGAGTTCTTGGGACTGGAGGAAAACACGGCGCAAAAGCGCGTGAGCCGGGCCTTGGAAAAACTGCGGAAATTTTTCGCGAAGCGCGGAGTAGATTCGACGGCAGCCGGCATCGCGGACACGATTTCCACCCATTCCGTCCAGGCGGTGCCCGTGACGCTGGCAAAATCTGTGACCGCCGTGGCCTTTGCGAAAGGAGCGGCGGCTTCGGCTTCAACCCTGACCCTCATCAAAGGAGCATTGAAAATTATGGCCTGGACCAAAGCGAAAACAGCAGTCGTCGTCGGCGCGGGTGTTTTGCTCGCAGTGAGCATTACACCTTACATTTGGCATTATCATTTAGCACCGCAGTCTTGGCGGTATCGTTTCGAGGCGGCTTAAGTTTTAGAAAATGGTGAATCTCTGCGATATATCCCACCGCCATTCATTCGAGAACGCATGACATTTTATCGCACAGACGAAACCATCGCAGCCGAGGGCAATCCAAGTGGGCCGGACTACATTGCTTTCAAGCAAAATGGAAGTGGGCTTAAACGAACCGGCTTGGGCTTTGGATTCAAACAACACTTATTGCAAGAGATATTGGATGATTATTTTGGTTTTTGGCAATACGAGTTCGATGATCCCGACCAGTTGCTCAATATCAGTTTGCCGGGTGATTGGACAATTCGTGAAGACGCGAATCGTGAAAATTTACTGGCGGCATTGGAGCCAATTATTCAGAAGGCCACCGGGCGCAGAATTCACTTTGAAAAGCGGGTGGTCGAGCGCGATGTGATTGTCGCCCACGGAACGGCGAGAGATTTGAGTTGGCATACGAACGTCCAAATTTATGCGGAGAAGAAGGTAAATCTAGGGGTAACAAGTGGCGGCAACCTTCAAGGGCTTGTCGGGGCGGTGGGCGAACTAATTGGTGTTTATATGGTCAATGAAGCGAAAACAGCCGAGTCGCAACCAAAAGACGTCGCTGGGTGGGAGTGTTATCTTGATGCAGATTCATCAAAGATGGGAGATCGCCGTGAAGAGCTTACAGATAAAGTGTTGAAAAATATTACTCAACAAACGGGGCTTACCTTTACGCGCGAACGGCGGCCAGTAGATGTTTGGTTTGTTGCGGAACAACGGTAAGGCAATCAAAAGGATTTTCAAGGGCCACAGGTGTATGTGCCTTACGAAATCCGTCTGAAAGACGGCAATGTCAAGAAACGGCAGTTCGCCATCCGGTGCGACAATTCCGAAAGACACTGCGACTGGGATGGCGGGATGTGACGGCTGTCAAAACGGACAAAATTCTTTGTCCCGTTTTGCCGTTTCTGGACATTATGGGGTAGATGTCCGAATTGGATGACCACCAACTGCTGGCCGAATTCGCCCGCCGCCGGTCGGAAATCGCGTTCACCGAATTGGTGAGGCGTCATGCCGGTCTGGTATATTCCGCCGCGCTCCGTTTTTGCAGCAACCCGCAGCACGCGGAGGAAATCACGCAGGCGGTGTTCATCATTCTGGCGCGCAAGGCGGGAACCTTGCCGTCGCGCGTGATGGTGTCGGGCTGGTTATACCAGGCGGCGCGGCTGACGGCGGCAAACTTTGTCAAAGGCGAAATCCGGCGTCGCCGCCGCGAACAGGAGGCTTGTATGCAATCCACTTTGAACGAACCGGACGCGGCGGCATGGGAAACGATCGCGCCATTGCTGGACGAGGCGATGGGCGTGTTGGGCGAAACCGACCGCAACGTCGTTTTACTGCGCTATTTTGAAAATTGCACGTCGCGGGAAATCGGCGCGGCCTTGCGGATGAACGAGGAGACCGCCCGCAAGCGCGTGAATCGCGCGCTGGAGAAGCTGCGCCATTTTTTTGTGAAACGCGGCGTGCCTGTTTCCGGCGCGGCGCTTTCCGGCGCCATCTCGGCCCATTCGATTCAACCGGTGCCGGCAGTCATGGTGAAAAGTATTTGCGCCGTGGCGTTGGCCAAGGGCGCGGCGGCTTCAACTTCAACCTTAACCCTCATCAAAGGAGCATTGAAAATTATGGCTTGGACAAGAACCAAAACGGTTATCGTGGCGAGCGCTGCGGTATTATTCGCAACCAGTGCCACCGTGGTCGTCGTCGAAAAGGCCATCTCCCCCTCTGTTGACGAATCGCTGTGGGAAATGAAGCCTGAAAACTTGAAGAAGGCGCCCCCTGTCGTTATCATCCGGCCGACACGATTTTCCGACTCTTCGTGCATTCGGGACAGCAACGGGCGGATCATTGCCCGCAACTACGACTTTCAGGGATTGCTCGGAGTTGCGTATGAAACCCTCAATCCGGGAGGAATCAGATTCCTCTTTGGTCGCGAACGAATAATTTTGCCGGCTGATGCGCCTCAGGGCGGATATGATCTCATGTTCACCGTGCCCAACCACCCGGTGAAAATTCTACAGGAGTCGATCAGTCGGAAGACCGGCTTTGTGGCTCGGAAAGAAATTCGTGAGACTGAGGTGCTCTTGTTGAGAGTCAAAGATCCACGGTTGTTTGCGCCGTATGTCAGCAAACCTGGAAGTGAAAGGGGTATCAAAGATAGCAATACACTGGTCACTTTCTCCAACTATCCGATGTCCTTCGTGGCGGATTATTTGGAGAGTGGATTTCACAAACCGGTCATTGTGCAACCGGGATTGTCCGGGAATTACGACATCACCTTCCAATGGGAGGATGACGAAGGCATGGAACAAGCTTTGTCCAACGAACTTGCTCAAGCCGGCCTCGAATTGCTGCCAACCAACATGCCCATCGAAATGCTCGTCGTGGAAAAAGCGAAGTAGCTGGCGCAACGGTCATGGTCAGGGGACGATTTTTTGCGTGAAAAGATGTCGGATTTTTGTCCGGGCGGCCATTTAATAGGTAAATGCGACCACCGGATGACGCCGAACTGCTCACGGAATACGCGAACCGCCAATCGGAACACGCTTTTACAGAGTTGGTGGGGCGCAATGTGGCGCTGGTCTATTCCGCCGCGCTGCGGCAGGTCCGCGAACCGCAACTGGCGGAGGAAGTTACCCAGGTGGAGTTCATCATTCTGGCACGGAAGGCACGGACCATGAGCCGTTACACGCACCTTTCCGGCTGGCTCTGCCGCGTGGCGTATTTTGTGTCGCATGATGCCTTGCGGGCCGAGCGCCGGCGCCAGCACCGCGAACGGATTGTCGCCCCCATGGAAAACCCCGCAGACACGGACTGGACGCAAATCGCCCCCTTGCTGGACGAGGTCGTGGCGCAACTCAACGAAAAGGACCGCAGCGCCATCGTGCTGCGTTTTTATGAACAAAAATCGCTTGGCGAAGTCGGGGCGGCTTTGGGCGTGGATGCCGACGCGGCGCAAAAACGGGTTGCCCGCGCATTGGAAAAACTCCGGACGTTCTTCGTCAAGCGCGGCATTGATTCAACTGCGTCAAGCATTGCCGGAGCGATTTCCGCCAATTCCATCCAAGCTGTGCCCGTGGCGCTGGCCAAATCCGTGACCGTTGTGGCGCTGGCAAAAGGCACCACGGCTTCGACTTCAACCTTAACCCTCATCAAAGGAGCATTGAAAATTATGGCATGGACAAAAGCGAAAACGGCAATTGTCGCGGCTGCGATGGTGATTTTGGCAACCGGCACAACCACGCTTGTGGTTGAAAAGATTACGACACCGACAATTGATGAAGCCTTGTGGAATCCGGATTATAGTAATTTCAAAACAGCACCGCCGGTTGCACTCGTGCGGCGATCCAAACCCGGCGTAAGCTACAGGTTTGTTAGCGATTCAATTGGTCGGATGAGGATCATTGGGCGGTCCTTGCCGCCGAACTTTCTTTTTGCGTTCGCGTATGGGTGCGTCGAAACCCGCACCATTCTCCCAAAGGAGCTGGCCGCAGAGCATTTGGATGTCCTGCTGACTCTGCCCGACCGCCAACAGGAGGCGCTGAAAAGAGAATTGAAAAAGAAGCTGGGTTACGTGGGCAAACCCCAAATCGTCGAAACCGATGTGCTGTTGCTCAAAATCAAAAGTCCCGAAGTGTTGAGGCTAACCATCACTGCCGGCGCCACCCCGGTAACAGTGTCACCGAACAACGATCGGGTTGTTCTGAAGAATCGAAGCATGGCCAATCTGGCTGCCACCCTGGAGCAGCGATTTGAGAAGCCGGTCCTGGATCGAACGGGTCTGACCAATCGGTATGACCTGACCATGCCCAACCTGTTGCGGAAGACCAAGGACGGATACGGGGTATCGAATGAAACCGCGAGGCCGGAATTGCTGCAAATGCTCGACGAAACCGGCCTCGAACTGGTGCCCGGCCGTGAGCCCATCGAGATGCTGGTGGTGGAGAAAGTGAAGAATTGAAAATATTTGTCCAATTTCGCGGCTTTGGAGAAACAGCGCGGGTTTTTGGTTCAACCGGCAAACACTTGAAAATAGTTTGTGAGCCGTTACATTCCATGAAAACATTCATCACTGGCGCGGGATCGGTGAGCCGGAACGTTCGGCGTCTGAATATGTCAACAGTTTCTAAGAAATTTCCGGCTGAAGTGTCATACTGTTGGATGAAAACACAATCTCTCTTTCTGGGCTGCTTCATTGCGGCGACACTCTCCACAACCGCCCTTGCCCTGACAATCAATGAACAGGTGACTCCCGCCTATGTGCGCGAGCACCCCAAAGAGTGGTCCGTGAAAGTGACTCAAGGCAAGGACGGCCTCATTGACTTCACCATCAAACACGATGTCGAGAAACCGATGTATCACGTCGCGCACCTTGCGGTTTACCACCAAGGCAAGCTCATTGCGACAAGCGACACCCCATCGTTTGGGAAGAGGCGGGGCAACACCTTTTATTTCTCCCTGTCCGCGGAGGATATAGCCGAGTCCAAGTTTGACCTGAGCGACGGCGCCCTGGCCGGCTCAGGCGATGATGCGCTTCCGGAGGTTGGGACCACCATTCATCAGTTTCGACTTTTGGATTTTGTTCCAGAGCAGATGCTCAAGTCCGCCCCCGGCAAATGACCACGTCGTCTAAAATTCACTACAGCCAGCGCGGGATGGCCGTTTCCGTCGTCGCCGCGCTATGGCGCGACAAGCCAGTTCCGCTTCGCGGTTCACGTCTTTTGGTCCCGCGTGGCTGAACTCTGGACGGCAGCACAAGCCATGGACATCAATTCGCAAGCGACTGGAAAGCCGAAGAAAGTTCAAAACGCAGTGGCACTCCTGTATGCCGCGTGCGCCATCGCCCTAATTCAAATCCTTTTCGAAATCCTTTTCGGAGTGTCCCATGTGAGATGGATCGTGTTTTTGGCAATGTTTGGACCTGTGTTTGGATTCGTGATTCTTCTCATTGTCATGGTGAGTCGTGGCAGGAATTGGGCGCGCATCACCTGTCTTGTTCTGTTTCTGCTGGGTTTCATTCCCTCGACCTTGTCACTTGTTCGTTCATTTTCAGCCAGTCCGTTCTACAGCCTCCTCGAAATAGTTCAGGCGGCTCTCCAAATCACAGCATTGGTTCTTTTGTTTCACCGAGAGTCATCCGCATGGTTCAAGGCTAAACCTCATTGAGGCACCGCGCCGTTGGCCGCGCACAACAAACCGTTTCCGCAAACCGCGCTCGAACCCGTGTGCAAGGTATTGGCGGAGGTCATCCGGCGGCGGCGCGAAGATACCAGAAAGCGAGTCGTCCTCGACCAACTCGGCCTTGAACTTGTTCCCACCAATATGCCGGTTGAAATGCTCGTTATCGAAAAGGTAAAATAATTTGTCTCCTTTTGTCGTCGGCGTCCATTTATTAAGTAGATGATGAATGACGACATGGCGCTGGTGCGGGAATTCGCCGCCAGTCAGTCCGAGCAGGCTTTCGAGACGCTGGTGGCGCGGCACGTCAATCTGGTTTATTCGGCTGCGCTGCGGCAGGTGCGTGACCCACAGATGGCCGAGGACGTGGCGCAGGCGGTCTTCATCATTCTGGCGCGCAAGGCGGGGTCGTTGAGTCCAAAAACGGTTTTGTCCGGCTGGCTTTATCGCACGGCGCGATTCGCCGCCGCCGACGCGCTCAAAATCCAGCGCCGCCGCCAACACCGAGAACAGGAGGCCCTCATGGAAGGAGTTTTTCAAAATGAATCCGACGCGGCGTGGGAGCAATTATCGCCGCTGCTGGACGAGGCGATGGCCCAATTGCGCGACAAGGACCGCGACGCATTGGTGCTGCGCTTTTTCGAGAACAAAAATCTGAAGGAGGTGGGCGTGGCACTGGGCTTGGAGGAACGCGCGGCGCAAAAGCGGGTCGCGCGAGGCCTGGAAAAGCTGCGGGCCTTTTTCACGAAACGCGGCGTGACGTTCTCAACGGCAATGATTGCGACCGTCGTCACCGCCAATTCCGTTCAGGCCGCGCCGGTGGCGCTGGCCAAGACAATTTCTGCCGTTGCGATAACCAAAGGCGCGGCGGCGGGCGGATCAACCCTGGCTTTGGTGACAGGAGCATTGAAAATTATGGCATGGACAAAAATGAAAACGGCGGCGGTCGCGGCGGCGGCGGCGATTCTGGCCGCGGGAACAACCACCATTGTCATCAACCATCACCGGACTCACTCGCTGATTTTTTCCTGGACGAGGGAATTGACCGACAGTGACAACGCGAGATTTGTGAGGCTGACAGGCACGACGCCGGCACAGGTGGCACGGACGTTTTTGGAAGCCTGCGGGCGGGAGGATTGGACGGAAGCCGCGAAGTATCAGTCGCCGGAATTTCTCAAGAAACATCCCGCTTTTTCCGAAACGTTCACAAATACATACGCCGGCTTGGATATCGTCAGCTTGGGCAAGCCATTCAAAGGCAGGGTGATCATGTTTGGCAATATGGAATATCCGGGCGTGTATGTGCCCTACGAAATCCGGTTGAAAGATGGCACGGTGAGAAAATTTCAATTGGCCATCCGGTGCGACAATGCCGAAAGTCACTGGTATTGGGACGGTGGTTTGTAATGCCCGCTGCCGAAAAGTCGAAATAAATTGTCCGATTTCCTCGTTGGGCGGACATATTAATGTGACGGCTTGGACAAATTCCAAGGGTTGGCGCGTCATTACAACAGACAACTGGATGCGGCGTTATAATTATTCATTTAGTTTGTAACTGTTTTGAGCTGGCGTTGTTATTATAGTTGGGAATCAATGAAGCCGGACGAACAAAACCGTTCGCGTGGCAAACCGCTTGTCAGTCCGGAAATGCGGTATCATGGTTCTCATATTGAACCCATTGGTCCGATTTCTTCAAAGGAAATGAAGCTGCCAATTGTCAAATCTGGTATGAAACGCCGAGCCCGGGCCTTTACCTTGATTGAACTGCTCGTGGTCATCGCCATCATCGGGATTCTCGCCGCGCTGCTGTCGCCGGCATTGAGCGCCGCCAAAAAGAGGGCCAAGTCCATTCAATGCGTCAACGACGTCCGGCAGATCGGCATCGCCTTCAATCTCTATGCCCAAGAGCACGATGATCATCTGATGCAACGCTATTACGGCTTCAACGCCAACGGCGTGGAAATCGGATATGATGAGCTGCTCGTGCCCTACATCACCAGGCACAACACGCTGACCAACGACGCGCGCATCTTCGTCTGTCCCAGCCAGCTCCAGAGTGATTATCCCCATCAGCCCGGTTACGGGATGAATTGGTATTACGACAATATCAAGGTTGGCGCCATCCTGAATCAGAGCGATACCATTCTGGTCGCGGAGACACTCGGGCCGAACGACACCGGCTCCCATCGCGCCGACCGCGACAGCGTTGATCCCGGTGAACTGGATTCGGAACGCCATACGGGACAAGCCAACTACCTGTTCCTTGACAATCATGTGACGGTGCTGAAATGGACCGACACGGCGGCGCCGGTGGATCTATGGGGCACAGATCAGGGCATCCATGACAAGACATTGGGAAACTAAATGAGAACACGCTCCGGTTTTACTTTAATTGAGTTGCTCGTGGTGATCGCCATCATCGGCATCCTGGCGGCGATGATCATGACGGCGTTGAGCAAGGCCCAGAACTCAGCCAGCAAGGTGACGGATATCAACAACCTCCGGCAAATCATGATCGCCCTCCAGACCTTCACCGCCGACAACGAAGACGTGCTGCCCGCTCCAAATTGGGATGGCGGCGGTTCTGTGTCAGAAACCAACACTGGCTGGCTTTATGCAGTGGATTTGATTGACACGGGCACGAACAGATTCAAGGTTAACACTGGTTTGCTCTGGCGGGCGCTCCAAAATCCAAAAATCTATTTTTGTCCGATGGACAAGAATCCCGGCGAAACGCGGTATTCGGCGAGCCAGGAAATGGATATGGAACGCGCGCAACAAATTTCCAGCTACGCAATGAACGGTGCTGTGATTGGCTACAGTTTCGAGGTTTATCCGCCAGTGAAGCTGTCGGCGATGCACCCGACAGATTGCGCCTTTTGGGAGACGGATGAGAGGGATCCTTTTTATTTCAATGACGGTGCAAACTTTCCCGGCGAAGGTGTCAGCGCGCGGCATAATCAGGGCGCGATCCAGGCCGCGTTTGACACCTCGGTGAGTTACGTCCTGCTCAAGGACTGGTATAATGACGTGGATGACCCGAATAAAAACCGGCTGTGGTGCTATCCCAACAGCGAGGACGGCGGCGGCAGGAACGGACACAACCAGTAGCCGGCAGGATTTGAACGACAGCGATGAATTTTTGTTGAATAAAGAAATGGATGCGTAAGAATCATCCATTGTCACCCAAGGGAAGAATTGAGCCGCTGAAACTTTATGAAGACAATTGGGATAATCAAACAACGAAAAGTGGGAGTCGAAAGCAACACAAACTTCAGCCCCCGGCATCCGGTGCGCGGCCCTCGACCCGCTATTGCTTTCACGCTGCTTGAACTGCTGGTGGTCATCGCCGTCATCGCCATCCTGGCGGGACTGCTGCTGCCGGTGCTGTCCGCGGCCAAAAGACGGGCTGCGCAGGCCGCGTGCATCAACAACCTGAAGCAACTCGGTCTCGGCATGCAGATGTATGTGGACGACAACCGTGACATATTTCCGGGCTGGGCGTCGCAGCACGCCGGATTTAACGCGTCCGACTGGATTTACTGGCGGACGAACGACACGGCCCACCCGGTTGAACAAAGCCCGATCGTCATCACAATGGCGAATGCGAGCCCCAAGTTATTTCGCTGTCCCCTGGACACCGATGACAGCGAACGATGCTTGGAGGCTGCGGCGGATCCGGCCAACACTGGTCCTTACCTTTACAGCTACAGTATTACCAGCTACAACGTCATCAGCACTGATACTTACACCAATAATCCAGGAATGTCGTCAGTTTTCACGGAGGCGATACCGCTTCCCTTCAGAATGGAGGCCATTCGCAATCCTGGCGGGAAAATCATGCTCGCGGAAGAGGTGGCGTCAATGGGCAACAGTGACAATTCCTCTGGTGCGGCGAAGGTCATCAACGACGGGCGGTGGGTGCCTCAAGACTCTGATCCATTGACGGGCCGGCACGGCGGCAAAGGGGACGTGACATTCGCCGACTTCCATGTGGAGCCGGAGACCTGGGAATTTGGGGACGACATCACCAATTCCAAACCGGATTTGTGAAATGGATTTGTGTTCACCCGCATGAATACCCCCGTCCGGAAAACGGCCTTGCGGGCGTTCACATTGCTTGAACTGCTCGTGGTCATCGCCATCATCGCCATTCTGGCGGGGCTGCTCCTGCCGGTGTTGTCCGCGGCCAAAAAGCGCGCTGCGCAGGCCACGTGCATCAACAACCAGAAGCAACTCGGCTTGGGCATGCAAATGTATGTGCAGGACAACAGCGACACATTTCCCGGCATCGCGTCGCGGCATTATGGCTATCATCCCGAAGACTGGATATACTGGCGGACGGACACCAATACCTACCCTCCGTTTGAGAAAAGCCCGATACTCACCTCCATTCCCGGCCTGCAAAAACCGTCGCTTCGCTGTCCGTTGGACACCAGCGACAATGACCGGAACGCAAATGTTTTTAGCGACGGTTATGGCATTTATCCTTTCAGCTATAGTTTCAACGGCTACGGTCTGGATGGCAGTGACGACAATCTCGGAATGTCAACGGTGGTGGACACTTCCAGCGGTGTGACCAAAAAGTATCCTTTCAATGAGGGCGCGGTGCGCAATCCGTCCCAAAAAATCATGCTCGCCGAGGAGCCGGGTTCGTTGGGCGTGCATGAGAGCGAGGGTGGCGACGCGGCGCCCATTTGCGATGGCCGCTGGATTCCGTCGGATTACGCCAACAACACGACCGACCCGCTCACTGTCCGGCATGGTGGCAAGGCGGACGTGACCTTTGCCGACGGCCACGCGGAAGCCGTGACGCCGGAATTCGGCGCGGACGTGAACAATAACCTTTCGAATAAATGAAATCATCGCCGATGGCGATGGCCTAACCTCAACCCTGAAAAACCTATGACAAAAACAAAAACAATGGTGCTGGCCAGCGTGCTGGTATTGGTGCTGGTGGCGGGAGTGGTCGCGGTGAAAATGATTTTCTTCCCGTCCATCAACGATAAATTTTTTCAGACCAATTCCGCAAGGTTGCGGCAGGCCCCGGCCAATGTCGTCATTGTCCGCCCGACGCATTTTGCCAATTCCGCAAAAAGGTCGTCACCGGAAAATCAGTTCGGTAATGCCAGCGTCAAAGGGGCTCAATGGATGGTTGGCATCAACGTGACGTTTCAAAACCTCATTGCCACGGCTTACAGCTACAATCCGGGGCGCATCGCGCTGCCGCCAAACGCGCCGAAGGGCAGTTATGATTTTCTGGTCACGGTGCCCAAGGATCCGCAGGCGCGCCTGCAATCTGCCATTCGCAGAAAGCTGGGTTACACCGCGCAGGTGGAAACCCGCGATACGCCCGTGCTCGCGCTCAAGGTCGAAAATCCCAATTCGTCCGGTCTAAAGGTGAGCACCGCTGCCAGGGAGGACGTTTCACCAAAGAACGGACGGCTTTATTTTACGCACATGAAATTGAATGTGGTGACGGATGGTTTGGAGGGAATGCTCAAGACTCCGGTGGTGGACAAGACCGGCCTGACGAATTATTACGATTTCTCGCTCATTTGGGATGCGCAGACGGCGAAGCAGATTCAGGGCGGCACGCTGGACAACGAGACCGGCAAAAAAATCCTCGCCGGATGGGGGCTTGGACTCGAGCCGGACACAGCGTCCATCGAAATGCTCGTGGTGAAAAAAGGGTAATGCCCATGAACACCGAAGGTCGGAAGCTGGAATTTTTGCGCTCGACACCCGGCTCCCGTCCTGATTCCGCCTTCACGCTCATCGAATTGCTGGTCGTCATCGCCATCGTTGCCATTCTCGCCGCGCTGTTGCTGCCGGTGTTGTCCGCCGCCAAACAACGCGCGTGGACGACGCAATGTCAGTCCAACCTCAAGCAATTGACCACCGCCAACGTCATGTTTGTCGGCGATCATGACGGCGTTTGGATGTTTCCCGCCCTCAGCACCGATCCCGATTATCCCGACTCCCAATGGCTCGGTCCGCTCGTGCCGGAGATTATGAAAGTCAATTCACTGACCAATCCGATGCCGCTGCTGCTTTGTCCCACCGCCGCCACGCCGGTCACTGAAGACATGAACACCACGGGCAGTCTGGGTCCCGGCGGTTTTGGTTTGTTCGGGACGGCCGACCGCTGTTACATCCGTCTTTGCCTCAACGGAGTGGCCATCAAAAGCAGCTATCAATACAACGGCTGGCTTTTCGTCGCGACGAATTCCGCCCACGGCTCGGGCGATGGCTACCCCGATTACGAGGCGAATTATTTTCACAAGGATTCAGCCGTTCAAAAACCATCGCAGACACCGGTGCTGGCGGACGGGACATGGGACGATGCTTGGCCTTTGGAAAAAGATCCGCCAGCCGAAGACCTCTATCGTGGAGTCGGCGGTTATACGATGGGATATGAAATGGGACGTTTCACCATTGCCCGTCACGGCGGAGTCAATCCAGCCCAGGCATCCAACGAATACTCCGGCGACTGGAAAACTTCACCACCGCGCGGCGCCATCAACATCGCGCTCACCGATGGCCATGTCGAACTCGCAAGTTTGCCCGCGCTTTGGGATTATTACTGGCATCGTGATTGGAACCCAGCCATCGCTTCTCCGGGAAACATTTCCAACTAAAATGAGCCGGCCTGTTGCAACAATCTGTGAAAGCGCGTTCACCCTGATTGAACTGCTCGTTGTCATCGCCATCATCGCCATCCTGGCGGCGCTGCTCCTGCCGGTCTTGAACAGCGCCAAAAGGAAAGGGCAGGGCATCGCCTGCCTGAACAATCTCCGGCAACTGTCCATGGCGTGCAAAATTTATGCGGATGACAATAACGGCGAACTTGTATCAAGCTGGCCGATAGGTTTCGACATTTATCCGGTCAATCCCTATTCGTGGTGTCCGGGCTGGGCGTCATACGACAAACCCGGAGGTTACGATTATGGTCCGGATCCACAATTCAACTGCACCAATGTTTATGCCCTGCAACAGGGCGCCATCTGGCAATACCTCAAGTCGGCGGGCGTCTATCGCTGCCCCGCCGATGACCGGAGCCTGGGCGGACTGCCGGTGGTCCGCAGCTATTCGATGAATTCGTGGATGAATGGCCGGAGTTCTGGCGACCCGACCGGCGCCTCTGATTTTACGACGCCCGACGGGGACGCGACGCTGACCTACGTCTTGTTCCGGAAGGAAGATCAAATCACCCAGCCCTCCCGGATGTGGTATTTGATTGATGAGGACGGCAGCACCATCAACGATTCCCTGTTTGTGGTGGACGTGGGAGAGCAAAATACCATTCCCGACCTGCCAGCCACCCGGCACGGCGGCGCTTATGAACTGACCTTTGCCGACGGCCACGTGGAATCGGACAAATGGCTCGCGCCGAGTTCCGCCTGGAATGATGGAACCGACCCGGAACCGGATTGGGAAAAATTGAAAAGTGAAACCACGGTTATAAAATAATAGAACTCACCTGCCATGCCGCGAACCGGATCAACAACAGCATTTACTTTGATGGAACTGCTTGTCGTCATCGCCATCATCGCCATTCTGGCGGCGCTGCTCCTGCCGGTGTTGTCCGCCGCCAAACAACGCGCGTGGACGACGCAATGCCAGTCCAACCTCCACCAGATCGGCCTCGGCATGAAAATATATGCGGATGACAATAATGACATGTATCCCGAATCCGGCGGCACCATCCGGTGGGATCAAAAGGATTCCACCACGGGCAACTATAGCTGGCTGCAGCAGATCTTTTCTTACGTTCAAAACACAAACGCCTATCACTGCCCGGCGGATTTGCCGTTGCAGTTCGGCCCCTTCAATTATTTCAACGGCGTGCGCGCCGCGTTTGTGGTTACAAACGGGTTCGCCCCGGTCAACGGCAGGCAGATTCAATTCCCGGACGCTTACGTCCTGTCCGGCGACACCATCGGGTCCACGTTCACCTTGGACAACGCCGACAAGGACGATTACACCTACAACTGCGTCGGCGGCGATGATAACGGAATGCCGTCCGAGGAATGGCAGGTTCACAGCAAGGGCCAGAACCTCCTTTTCGAGGAAGGCCACGTGAAATGGTATAAAGGTTACAACACGAACGAAATGACCTTCCGCTACGACTTGATGCACGGTTGGGAATGATCATGAAACGTTCCGCCTTCACGCTCATCGAATTGCTGGTCGTCATCGCCATCATCGCCATTCTCGCGGCGCTGCTGTTCCCCGTGTTGAGCCGCGCCAAGGACAGGGCGCGAAATGCCACCTGCATTTCCAATCTCAAACAATGGGGCATCACATGGAGAATCTATGCCGATGAAAATGAAGGCTTGTTCATGTCCGGGACGAAAACCGACTGGCCGCGCGGTGAATGGGTGCTCGCATTCACCAACGGTTATCCGCAGAAACCACCGCTGCTGCTCTGCCCCAAGGCAACCGACCGGCGCGGATTGGGCGACCAGGAAGTCCACACCACGCTCGACGACCCGAACGCGGTGGCTTGGGGCGGCCCCACGACCGCGTATGATTTTCCCATCAACGACCCGGCCGACCCCAGCCATCTGCTGATTGCCAGTTACGGCCTCAATTGCTGGGCGTTTAATCCCAACACCGACAACATTCAAGGGCGTGACGCCAGTTTGCACTGGAGGAATTATGAAGCCGTGGCCGAACCCTCGGTCACGCCGCTGTTTTTGGATTCGATGTGGCGTGGCGGCGGACCGAGTCCGACAGATACGCCGCCGTCGTTTAACGGCGAAGACACCCTCTTCAGTGGCGCCGGCTTCAATGGGGACATGGAATTCTTTGCCATCGCGCGGCACGGAAAGGGTGTGAACATCCTTTTCTTCGACAGCTCCGTCCGAAACGCGCGCGCAAAAGATTTATGGAGTCTGCCTTGGAACCGGCAATATGACATCAATGCGGCAACGAACATCACCTTTCCCGGCTGGATGAATTGATGGACAAATTTTGTTGAGACCATGAATCCGAGACGCGCATTCACGCTGATTGAACTGCTGGTGGTCATCGCCATCATCGCGATTCTGGCGGCGCTGCTGCTGCCGGCGCTGTCAGCGGCCAAACAGAGGGCCAGGGCCGTTGACTGCCTCAACAACATGAGGCAGATGATGCTGGCGACGAAATTATATCTGGATGACAACCGCGGGGTGATGATTCCGTTGTGGGTGGAACAGGGCGCTCCCGGCTGGCCCGCTTGGAACTACGATGCCGCAACCTTCGTCATCCAATACCCGGACTTTCTCTGGTGGCCGGACAAACTCCGGCTGGACGGCTTCATTCCGGCGCAAAACACTTTTAATTGTCCCGCCTTGACCCAGCCGGCCACGGACGGCGGCGGCGGGTCAGTCAGCACCAACCACACTCTGGGCATCGGCATGAATTACCCCGAATACGGATGGTTGTCGCCGCGACAGGGATTCCCCAATCCTGTCTATACCGCCTCCCAGGAAGACCAGGTGACCAGTCCCGGCCAGTCCATCGTGTTCGCGGATGCCGGCGCCATTTCGAACCCGGACGAAACCGATGCGGACAACTGGCGGGAACTCCCGGCCACGGGCTGTGCCTATTTCCGCGTGCCGAGCGATTCCTATTACGAGTCTTTGAACGGCGATTTGCGCTCGGTTCCAAGACATGCCGGGCAGGTGAACGCCGCGTTTTTCGACGGCCATGTTCTGAAACTGCGCAACAGCGCCATTCGTTACGATCTGCCCAGAACCAACGCCGCTGTTCTGTGGTCCAAGAACAACAACGGCGTTAGTCCTTGATTGGAAAAATTAATCTGGACAAATTATGGTGCAGCAGGTCATTGAAATCGAACCCATGAACGTTCCAGCGCCGGCAAGAAACAGGCGGGCATTCACCTTGCTTGAACTGCTCGTCGTCATTGCCATCATCGCGATTCTGGCGGCGCTGCTGTTGCCGGTGCTGTCCGCGGCCAAACAAAGGGCCAAGGCCACCGGCTGCCTTAACAACATGAAGCAGATCATCCTGGCGACAAAATTATATCTGGATGACAACCGCGGCGCCATGGTTCCGTTGTGGGTGGAACAAGGCGCTACCAACTGGCCCAATTGGACATTCGATCCCGCCACCTTCATCATCCAAAAACCGACTTATCTCTGGTGGCCGGACAAATTCCGCGTGGACGGCCTCATTCCGTCGCAGCAGGTTTTTAGTTGCCCCACCCTGATCCAGCCCGCCACCGCCGCTCACGGTCAGTCATTCAGCACCAATTACACCCTGGGCATCGGCTTGAATTATCCCGAATACGGACGTGTCGAGCCCGCGGCGGGAAACGTGGACCCGGTCTATGCCTCCGCCAATGAAGGGCAGGTGAGCAGTCCCGACAAGTCCATCGTGTTCGCCGATGCGGGATTTATTACCAATCCCGACGACGACTATGACAGTTGGATTGAAGAACCAGCCACGGGCTGCACCTATTTTCGCGTGCCGAGCGATACTCATGATTGGAACAATGTTGATTTTACCCGCTCGGCTCCGAGGCATGGGAAACGGGTGAACGCCGCGTTTTTCGACGGCCATGCGATGTTGCTGCGCAACGGCGCCATCGGCTACGACCTGCCCCGGACCAACACTGCCGCCCTGTGGCCAAAGAACAACAATGGCGATACGCCTTGAAATCCGCGCGGCCCGTGACCGCATTTCAAATTCATTTCCCCTTTGCGTTCTGGACGGCTTGGCGGTTTAATGGACGAACATGAACAACGTCAGGGCATTCACGTTGATGGAATTGCTCGTCGTCATCGCCATCATCGGCATTCTGGCGGCCCTGCTGATGCCGGTTTTGTCCCGGGCGAAAGCGAGGGCGCAACGCACCCAGTGCCTGAGCAATGGCCGGCAGCTCGGACTGGGGTGGCAGCTTTATATTACCGATGCCAACGATGCGCTCCCCTTGAACGACTGGGATTACCGTTCCTCCAGCGTCGCGGAAAGCCCGTCGAATTCATGGGTCACTGGCAACGCGGTTTTGGACGCGGATTTCGCCAGCATCACCCGCGGCACCATGTATCGGTTTGTCAAAAACGTCACCGTCTACCGATGCCCTGCGGACCACGGCAAGATTCAAGACACCAGCGTCGAATTGCTGCGGAGTTATTCCTTGAGCTGTTACATGGGCGGGCCGCAATCGGACACCGACAATTGGGGTGTCAAGCCGCTGAAAATGGCCAGCCCAATCCGCCGGACCGACGCGACGCTCACCTTCATTGACGAAGATGATTCCACGATTGACGACGGCCATTTTCTTTATTCGTCCACGGTCAACAACTGGTTCAACGTCCCCGCGTGGCGGCACCAGAACGGCACGATGCTGACATTCGCCGACAATCACGCTGAATATTGGGAGTGGCACAGCGCGCTTCCAGTCGACACTTACTTTAGCACTTCCAGCGAACTTACGGACCCGGATGCGCTTGAGGATGTCCAACGTCTGCAAAAGACGGCGCCGGATGCGAAATGAACGCGGGCTTCTGATCCCGCGCTGACCCCGGCGGTTTCATTTGGCGTGTCATACCAACCTGCGTTCCAAATGCAACAAATTGGCACTATGGGCAGCATCTTGATTTGGACTGCGCAGACATGTCTGCGCTTTGGAACGACGCGACATGTCGCGTCGAAGAAAGCGGCGTCAAGCCGTCGCAGTCCAAAGTTCGTCGCGTTTTGAAAGCAAATCAGTGTCAAACCGGCCTCTGCCTTCAACATTGCTCGAACTGCTCGTCGTCATCGCCATCCTCGGTATTCTGCGGCACTACAGTAGCCGGTATCAGCCGCCACCCTCTGGCCGAAGAGCAACGACGGAGACACGCTGTGAAGGAGACTTTCGCCGGCCGGAGAGGCTGCATTTTTGAGTTCATTTCCACTTTGCGTTCTGGACTACTTTTGTGGATCAAGGAAAATGCAACACCGGGATGACATTGCGCTGCGCTGTAACAGATGGCTGGAAATGATTTGAGTGTCAACCGGAAGATTTCCCGCCGGGAATGCGCTTGAAAACCTGCTGGGTTGTTTTATTCTCCGGCAAAATCGCCAGAAGGAAAAAACGATGAAAAAAATATTTACACTCGTTTCCGCTGGAACCATCTTCGCCGGTTCCATTGCTTCCGCCACCGTTTTTACCGTCACCAACGTCAATGACAACGGCGCAGGTTCGTTGCGACAGGCCATCCTGGATGCCAACGCCAGTCCGGGCGCGGACACGATCAATTTCAACATTCCCGGCAGCGGCGTCCAAACCATCGCGCTCACGGACGCGCTGCCGGCCTTCACCGGCCCGGTGGCCATCAACGGCTTTTCGCAGCCCGGCAGCAGCGCCAACTCGCTGGCGAATGGCGATAACTCGGTTCACCTGATCCGGCTCGATGGAATCCGCATCACCAACAGCCTGCCGGCGGGCTTGAGTTTTGCTGCCGGCTCGGACGGGAGTTCGGTGCATGGCCTGGTAATCGTGCGCTTCAGCCAGGCAATTGCCGCCAACGAGATTTCCAATCTCACGATTGTCGGCAACTGGATTGGCATGGACGTGGACGGCGTGGCGCGCGGGACGACGTTTGAAGCCATTTACATCACCTCGTTTTTCAACCAGGCGAACAACATCGTCATCGGCGGCACCGCGGCGGCGGATCGCAACGTGATTTCCGGGAACAATTACGGCATTTGGTTCGAGCACATGACCACCGGCAATTCGGTCGTGCAGGGCAATTTCATCGGCACGGATCCGACCGGCACGTTGCCGCGCGGAAATGCGTTCGCGGGCGTGTATCTGTTCAACTGCACGAACATCACCATCGGCGGCGCCACCACTGCCGCGCGGAATGTCATCAGCGGCGCGACCGCCGCCGGCGGCAGTGGCGTGTCCATCCAAGCCGGTGGCGGGCACACGGTCCAGAATAATTTCATCGGCACGGACGTGAGCGGGCAATATGACTTGGGAAATATCTCCGACGGCGTTTACATCACCGGCAGCTTCAGCAATCGCGTCACCGGCAATCTCATCGGGAACAATCGCCAAAACGGCATCAATCTCTCCTACACCGGCACGACGATTGTCGAGGGGAATTACATCGGCACCGATCTAGCGGGCACCCGGCCGTTTGGAAACGCGCTGGCCGGCATCACCATCTCCGGCAGCACCAACCGCATCGGCGGGTTGACCGCGGGACGGGCAAACGTCATCGAGTTTAATGGCCGCGCCGGGGTGGAAGTGACCTACGTCAGCGCGAAGCAGAATGAAATTTCCGGCAACTCGATTTACGACAATGGCGGACTGGGTATTGATCTTTATCCCGCTGGCATCAACACAAACGACGTTCTGGATGCGGACACCGGCGCGAACGGCCTTCAAAATTATCCCGTGCTGACGAACGCCAGCATTTTATTCAGCGCATTGACGGTGGAGGGAACGTTAAACAGCCAACTCGGCGCGGCCTATCGTCTGGAATTTTTTGCGACACCGGCGTGGGATGCGTTGAACATTCCCGAAGGCAGAATTTTTCTCGGTTCGACAAACGTGACGACGGATGGCAGTGGCAATGCCGCCTTCACGGCCATTCTAGCGACGGCGCCCGCCACCAATTTGCTCATCACTGCCACGGCCACGGATGCAAATGGCAATACATCGGAATTTTCGGCAGGCGCAGGCATCACGACCAACGGAACCGCCAGCCCGTCGCTGACCGTCGCCAAAAGCAGCAGCGGTGGCGGTGGCAGCACAACAACCATGACCACCGTTTCGTGGCCCAGCGCGGCCACGTTCTTTGCGCTGGAAACCACCGATTCGCTCAATCCACCGGTGCAGTGGCAGGCCGTTACTTCCGGCATCATGGATGTTAGCGGAACGACAACGTTCACCGCGACCAACAACGCCACAAAAAACCAGTTTTTCCGCCTGAAAAAACCTTGAGCGGCGACCGGATCCAGGTTCATTTGCCCTTTGCGTTCCCAGCGGCCTGGCAGTTTAATGGACAAACATGAAGATCCTTCGGGGATTCACCTTGATTGAACTGCTCGTGGTCATCGCCATTGTCGCCATTCTCGGCGCGCTGCTGCTGCCGACGTTAAGCAGTGCCAAGCATCAAGCCGCCAAAACCGCCGGCTTCGACAATCTCCGCCAGGTCATGTTCGCCTTGCACGTTTATACCTATGACAACAATGACGTGCTGACGTGGCCTAACTGGGATTACGGCGACGCCATACCGGATGGAACGGCCCGCGCCGGCTGGCTTTACAGGCCGGACCTTTCGGCTAGCGGCACGAACGTTTTCAACGGAAAGGCCGGCCTGCTTTGGGACGCTTTCCACGGTGGGAAAGTCCTTTTGTGTCCGATGGACCAACCGGACAAACTTTATACCACGAAATCCGGCAAAGTGGTGCAACGTGCGCAACAGCTTTCCAGCTACATCATGAACGGCGCGGTCATCGGTTTCCGGTCGGGCTTCCATTCAAATGCGCCACCGGTGAAAATTTCGCAAATGCAACCGGGCGATTGCGTGCTGTGGGAGGCGGACGAACACAATCCGTATAATTATAACGACGGTTCAAGCTGGCCGTTGGAAGGCATCACCAAGCGGCATCTGAACGGCGCGACGCAAGCCGCCGTGGACGGTTCGTCGAGTTATGTCCGATGGATCGATTGGCAGAAAGACGTGGCAGACACGAATAAAAATCGATTGTGGTGTTATCCCAACACCGCCAACGGAGGTGATCCGGTTTACGGGCATAAACCGTGATTTCATTTCCACTTTGCGTTTCCGGCGGCTTCGCGGTTTAATCATCCCGATGAAGTTGTTCTGGCCTATTCGGGCGGCCTCGCCCAGTTGACGCTGCTGTCGAACGACGACTGAAGATTTATCAGGCAAGACATTTGTTGCATTGGAAAAATGAAGGATGCCAAGACCGAAGAAAAGAAAAGGGACAGGAATAACCGCGATGTTTTCGGGCAAGCCCGTTTCGCCGACAGTCAAAACGGCTTCCGTCGCAGAAGCTGCCGCATTGAAATCCGCCGCTTATCCGGTTGGTTTGGCTGACCGCTGGCTGGTCTTCGGGATTTGCATTTTTCTTGCGGCGATGGTCTGGTTGGTCTTTGGCCAGACGGTTCATTACGCGTTCGTCAATTACGACGACGAATTGTATGTGTATGGAAATCCTGCGGTCACGGGCGGGCTGGGCCTGAACACAGTCAAGTGGGCTTTTACCCATACCGTGGTTTTGAACTGGCATCCGTTGACGATGCTGTCACACATGCTGGACTGCCAGTTGTATGGGCTGAATGCCGGCGGGCATCATTTGACAAACGTCCTGCTGCACACCGTTTCCGTGATTCTCCTGTTTCTGGTGCTGCGGCAGATGACCGGCAAGTTGTGGCGAAGCGCCGTGGTGGCGGCGGTGTTTGCGATTCATCCGTTGCGGGCGGAATCGGTGGCGTGGGTGTCGGAACGCAAGGATGTTTTGAGCGGTTTGTTTTTCATGCTCACGCTCTGGGCCTATGCGTGTTACGCGCGGCGTCCATTTTCCCTCGGCCGCTATTTGAGTGTGGTGGCGCTGTTTGCATTGGGATTGTTGTCCAAGCCAATGCTGGTCACACTGCCGTTCGTGCTGCTGCTTATGGACTACTGGCCGTTGGGACGGTTTCAATTGACGACCCTCCGCGCCACGTTACGTGCCCTTCGCCCGTTGGTTTGGGAGAAGATTCCCTTGTTTTTTTTGGCGGCGGTTTTGAGCGTCGTCACGTTTATTGCACAGGGAAGTTCCAAGATAGCCCTTGAACATTTGCCGGTGGCGCGGCGGCTTTCGAATGCGCTCGTCAGTTATGGAACTTATGGGTGGGAGATGGTCTGGCCGCGAAATCTGGCGGTGCTCTACCCGTTCATGTCAGCGGTGCCGCTCTGGGAGATTGTGGGCGCCGGCGCACTGTTGTTGACAGTTACCGTGCTGGCGATCTGGGCGGCCCGGCGAAACGCATATATTCTGGTTGGCTGGCTTTGGTATCTCGGAATGTTGGTGCCGGTGATTGGATTGTTGCAGGTGGGATCACAATCGCATGCGGATCGTTACACGTATCTGCCGCAAATCGGCCTGTATTTGTTGCTGACTTGGGCAGCGGCTGATTGGTGCGCCCGGTGGCGTCATTGCCGCGTGGTGCTGGGCGGCTGCGCTGCCGTCATCCTTGTTCCTTTGATTTTCTGCGCGCGCACCCAGGCCTCTTATTGGCGGAACAGTGAATCGTTGTGGACCCACACACTCGCCTGCACTTCTGACAACTCCGTTGCACAGAACGGTCTCGGCAATGCTCTCCTCCTTTTGGGAAGGGATGGCGAAGCGATGGCGCATTTACAGCAAGCGCTGCAAATCAAACCTCGCAACGCGGAAGCCCACGAAAATCTCGGCAACCTTTTGCATCATATGGGGCGGGACGACGAAGCGATGGTGCATTTACAGCAAGCGCTGCAAATCAGACCTCGCTACGTGGAAGCCCACATCAATCTCGGCGTTGTATTGTTCTCAATGGGTCGCTTGGATGAGGCGATGGTGCATTTACAGCAAGCGCTGCAAATCGAACCCAACGACGAAAAAGCTCAATACAATCTCGGCGTTGCATTGCTCTCAATGGGTCGCTTGGATGAGGCGGTTCTTCATTACCAGCAAGCGCTGCAAATCAATCCTCGCTACGCAGCAGCCCACTTCAATCTCGGCACTGCACTGTTCTTAATGGGCCGCTTGGATGAGGCGATCATTCATTACCAGCAAGCGCTGCAAATCAATCCTCGCTATGCGGAAGCCCACATCAATCTCGGCAAAGCTCTCCTCCATATGGGGCGGGACGACGAAGCGATGGTGCATTTACAGCAAGCGCTGCAATTGAATCCCCGCTCCGTGAAAATCCAAAGCGACCTGGCGTGGGTGCTGGCGACTGCTTCGCCCGCAGCGTTGCGCGACGGTCGCCGGGCCGTGGCACTGGCCGAACAGGCGAATCAAATTGCCGGCGGAGAGGATCCAGTCGTTCTCCGCACGCTCGCCGCCGCCTACGCCGAGGCCGGGCGATTTGACGATGCCGTGCGCAGCGCCCAAAAGGCGATGGTCCTGGCGCGGGCGGCGGGTCAATCCAGCCTCGTCGGGCAGTTGGATGGCCAGCTGAAGCTCTACGCGGCAAAACTCCCGTTTCATCAGGAAAGCAAACGGTTTGAGGATTGAGGGAAGAACCGGGCCAGGAAAAGCCGTTGCGTTGACTTCAGGCGCGCTCCGGAGTTATTGTTCATTTCCACTTTGCGTTTCCGGCGTCTTGGCGGTTTAATATGTCCGCATGAAGATTGTTCTGGCATATTCGGGCGGCCTCGACACCTCGGTGCTGCTTTCGTGGATCAAAGAAACCTACAACGCCGAGATGATCGCCTTCTGCGCCAACATCGGCCAGGAGGAGGAATTGCGCGGCCTGGAGGCGAAGGCGAAGAAGACCGGCGCGTCCAAAATCTACATTGACGATTTGCAGGAAGAATTTGCCCGTGACTTCATCTATCCCATTATTCACGCCGGAGCGATTTACGAGGGCCAATACTTTCTCGGCACCAGCATCGCCCGGCCGCTCATCGCCAAGCGCATGGTGGAAATCGCGAAAAAGGAAAAGGCCGACGCCATCGCCCACGGCGCGACAGGGAAGGGGAACGACCAGGTCCGCTTCGAGTTGACCGCCGCCGCGCTCGCGCCGGATTTGCAGGTCATCGCGCCGTGGCGGGACGCGCGGTATCGCAGCGAATTTCCCGGCCGCGCGGAGATGATTGCGTATTGCGAGAAGAAGAAAATTCTCGTGCAGGCCAGCGCGAAGAAACCGTTCTCAAGCGACCGGAACCTGCTGCACATTTCCTACGAGGCGGGCATTCTCGAAGACCCGTGGATGGACGCGAGCGACAAAGAGTTTCGCGGCTCGTTTACCACGCTCTCCGTGTTCCCCGAAGACGCGCCGGACAAACCGGAATTCGTCACGCTGGATTTCGTGAAAGGCAATTGCGTCGCGGTGAATGGCAAGAAGCTGAGTCCGCTGGGCGTGATGAAGGCGCTCAACAAGCTCGGCGGCAAACACGGCGTCGGGCGGGTGGACATGGTGGAGAACCGCTACGTGGGCATGAAATCGCGGGGCGTGTATGAGACGCCTGGCGGCGCCATCCTGCATTTCGCACACCGGCAGATGGAGACGCTCACGATGGACCGCGAAGTCATGCACCTGCGCGACTCGCTCATCCCGCGCTACGCGGAGCTGGTGTATTACGGCTACTGGTTCGCGCCGGAACGGCTGGCGTTGCAGGCGCTCGTGACCGAGAGCCAGCGGAACGTGACCGGCACCGTGCGCGTCAAGTTGTATAAGGGCAACATCATGGTCGCCGGCCGCAAATCCCCGGTGAGCCTCTACAACCCGCACATCGCCACGATGGAAGCCGACCCGACGAAGGCCTACAACCAGGACGACGCCACCGGCTTCATCCGGCTCAACGCCCTGCGCCTGAAAGTCGCGGCGAAGGTGCATGGGAAGAACAAATGATAATCTTTAAGGTCGCAATTTGCGATTTTAAACAAATTGGTGATGGCAACTTGAAGTCCCAAATTGGAACTTCAAGTTGAGTTCTGAACCGGTCGCAAATTGCGATATCAAAGCACCTGAAGGTCTCGGCAAAAGCTCATGGAGTAAAAAGAAAAGCCAGGTAATGATAAAATCCATTTCCCTCCTTTGCCTTTGGGCAGCCGCGGTGCTGGCGTTTGCCATCGCGCTGACTGCGGCGGCCCAATCGCCAACCAACCGAATCCCGATCACCACTGACCGACCGCCTTCAAACTACGATTGGATTCTCCATCGCAATTGCGGCATCCACATGACGGTTCGCGACGTTGACTGCAAAGATTTCGACGTCGAGGCGATGGCGAAGGAGTTTTCGCGGCTGCACGTGGATTTCTTCACCTTCTTCGCCGCCGGATATGTCACCACCTATCCGACGCGTCTGGAGTTCGAACGCCTTAGCCCGTGGCTCGGCGGCCGCGATCTGGCGGGCGACATCATCGCGGCCGCCCACCGGCACGGCATCAAGGTCGTCCCGGCGATTGACCTTGGAATGCTGCCGGAGTCCGCCTTCAAGGCGCATCCCGAATGGGCGGCGGTGGACGCGCAAGGCAAACCCATGATGCGCGCCGACGGTCTTTACACCAGTTGCATCCTGGCCGGCTACGTGCAGGAATATTCGCGGGAGATGATCGCCGAGTTGCTGACGCGCTATGACGTGGACGGCATGAAATTCGGCGGCTCAAGTTACGGCTTCACGCGCGACCCATGCTATTGCGCCGCGTGTCGCAAGGCTTACGCTGAAGCGACCGGCGGCAAGGAGATTCCGACAACGCGCGACTGGAACGATCCCGACTGGCGCGAGTTCATCCACTGGCGCGCCGCGCAGACCGCCCGCGTGGTGCAACACCTGTGCGACATTGTCCATTCCATCCGGCCGGGGATGCCGGTCATGGGCAACTCGACGGACTTCGGCGATCCCGACTGGACGATCACCAGTTCGCTCGACATCGAGCAACTCACGCAAATCCAGGACGCCGTGCAGGTGGAAGTGCAGACCAGGGCCAGAAACGCGCAACCGTCGGCGACGGCGGACTGGCAATACCTGCGCTGGCCGGCGGAAACGACGCGGCACCTGACGAGTGTCAGTGACAAGCCGATTTGGGTGGTCGCGTCGTATTTTTACGCCTGGCCGTGGCGTCGGATCGCCGTGCCGGTCGCCGAGCAAAAGGTTTATCTCGCGCAAATCGCGGCGCATGGCGGGTCGCTCATGGTCAATCTCTCCGGCGGACCGCCCGCCGTGCATGAAGACAAGCGCGGTTTTCAGGCGATGGAGGAATTATACGGCTTCATTCGCAAACACCGCGATCTCTACGAAGGCGACAAGTCCGCCGCGGAAGTGGCACTCGTGTTTGATCAGGACAGCCTGATGCTCTACGGCAACGACGATGCCGACAACCGCGTCGTCCAGGAATTCCGCGGCATCGAAGAGTCCCTGGACCGCGCGCATGTTCCCTTCGACATCATTTCCACGCGCACGCTGACGCCGCCAATCCTCGCGCGTTACCGCGCGCTGGTGTTGCCGAACGCGGCGTGGCTGGCGGATGGAGCGGCGGACGCCTTGGCGGATTACGTCAAACACGGCGGCGGTCTGGTCGCGACTTATCAAAGCGGCCAGTTCAATTCGGACGGCAACCGGCGGGACGATTCAAAACTCGCCGATCTGCTGGACGTTCGGTTCCAAGGCGACCCAAAGCCGGCCATCGGCGAACAACGCGGCACTGTTCAGGATTACATGAAGAAAAGCCTCGACCATCCGGTGCTCGCCGATTTGCGTGACGTGGACTTGTTGCCGCTTAGCGGAATGTTTTGTCCCGTGACAACGCAAGCTCCGGCGCAGACGGTCCTCGCCCGCACCGCGCCGTTTCAGACTTTTCCCGAAGGCTGGTCGTATCCGAAGGAAAAAGACCCGGATGATCCGATTTTGATCGTGAACCAGAATCCCGGCGCGGGCCGCACCGCTTACTTTGCCACGCACATCGGGCGCTCGTTCTGGCAATCGCGATTCCCCGACCTGGCGACGCTCATCTGCGACACCGTCAAATGGGCGGCCAACACCAATCCGCCGTTGCGGGTTGAAGGGCCGCCGACGCTGCACACCTCGCTGCGGCGTTCACCCGGCCGGGTCATGGTTCACTGCATCAACCTGACCGGCGGCGAGCGACTGTTTTCCGAATTGGTCCCGCTCCACGACATTCGCATCAGCATCCGCTGCGACAACGGCATGACGGTTCGCCGCGCCTGGCGGGCCTCGGACGGCGCCACGCTCAAAATCAAGAAGCAGGGCGTCTATGTCACCGTGCAACTTGACAAACTGACGGACTACGACGTGGTGGTGTTTGAGACAGGGAAGTAGCGTTACCCGATGTCGCATTGTGCACCCGATCTCGAATGCCATGATAGTGAGTGACAGTCACTGGCTTGACGCCAGTTGATCCGCTCGGGCGGTCAACGCCTCTATTTGGGCCTCCAAATCGGCTGTTTTCTGCATGTCCCGGTGCGTTCGTTGGAAGTTCGCCGCGATGATCGCATCGAACTGGTCGGTTTTGTTTTTCATTTGCCACGCTAACGCTTCGTAATTGGATTTCAGCTCCATGTGTGCGCGGTAAGATTGCATCAGCGCAGCGGCAAACAGCGTGACCAGCAATATTTTCAAGATGTTTTTCATAATTTATGTTTTTATTTTAGGGAACCTCAAGTTCCCGTTGATGGAAATACCCGGCAGCCAGGCAAAAGTTACAGAAAAATTTGGCAGTGTCCGGATTTGGACGGAGCGCGGGTGTCCTCACCCGCAGCACGAGAAACACGACCGGATGCCGCAGATTTCAAAGGAGTTACCGTTGCCACCCGCTGCGGCTGGGACAGCCGCGCTCCGAAAAACTGTAAAGTGGGACACAACCAAAAATTCCCAACCCCGGCGTCGGATTCGCACCGTTTGCGAAATTCGCGGATTGATTTTTATTTTGGCCCCTCCGATTGACCTTGCCAAAAAAGGGCAACGGGGGTTTGCTGAATGCCACGATGGAAGCCAAAACCAAAGCCTGCAATCAGGACGCCGCTACCAGCTTCATCCGGCTCAACGCGCAGCGTCCCGCCAGCGGGATCGCGGCGAAGGTGCACGGGAAGAAATGACGCCATGACCCAAGACGGTGTTTGTATCGAATACGTTCAGAACCAGGTTCCCTTTAAAGAACTTGAAGAATTCGTCGTTGTTTTCAACGGCTCTAAGGAAACTTTCGACCTCACTGGATGGAGGCTTGTTTATGAAAATATCGATTCTGGTGAAGAAATTCACACTCACCACTTTTATAAACTCAAGGGCTCTTTTAGCCCAGGCGAGCGGCTGTGTGTAATCAGCAATGAAGGCACAGACGGTTTCTCTGCTGAAGGTGAGGAAGGTAGATTTTGGGGAGCGCACTGGGATCTCTTCACGGATCATCCTCTTATGCTACTCAATCATCCGCGCGTTCGGATTACACTTTTCAATCAGAAGGGTGTGATGTTGGACTCCGCAAATGTTGAACGAACCCATCAGCGAGTTGAGGGCATAAATGCCGTAAAGGTTTTCATAGGACATGGTCGCAACAACCAATGGAAAGAGTTAAAAGAACACCTGCAGGATCTTCACCAAATTAAGGTCGTCGCCTACGAGATCGGCCCACGAGCCGGATTAAGCATCAAAGAAGTGCTCCAGCGAATGCTTGATGAAGCGTCAATCGCATTCCTGATTCTTACAGGAGAAGACATACACAACGATGGTGAGCTGCATGCTCGGGAAAACGTTATTCATGAGCTTGGTCTTTTTCAAGGTCGCCTCGGCTTTACGCGAGCAATTATCCTTCTCGAAGAGAACGTAAAAGAGTTTTCCAATATCCACGGCTTAAACCAGATTCGATTTACTGCTGGAAAAATCCGAGAGGGTTTTGGCGATATTATTGCGACAATTGACCGAGAATTTCCTAATCGCCGGAAATAATCATGCCCACCGACCTCATCCATTGCATCGGCATTGCCGCGCCGGCGGAAACGATTTATCGCGCCATCACCACCGAGGAAGGCATCCGCGCGTGGTGGACGACCGCCGTGAAGATGGACGATAAGGCCGGCGGCATGGCGGTCTTCAGTTTCTTTGAGCATTCGACCGCCTTTCACATGCGCATCGAGCAATTAACCCCGCCCTCGCTCGTGCGCTGGAAGTGTGTCGGGGGCAGTTCGCCGGATTGGGTCGGCACGACGCAGGAATTCGTCCTCGACCCTCGGCCCGACGGCGAAGTGCTGCTGAAATTCTGTCACGGCGGCTGGGAACGCGGTGGCGACCATTGCTATTTCTGCAACACCACGTGGGGACACCTGCTCGTCAGCCTGAAGAACTACGCCGAGCACGGAGTGAAAAATCCTTACTTCACATAAATTCAAATGAATTTGGCATGGAGCAGTTTTTGTTTTTTACTACCTCCCTCACCCTGACCTACTCAAACCCTCACCCGGCTTTCAGCCACCCTCTCCCATCCGATGGGCGAGGGAATTGGAGAGGGAACAGACGCGCCCATTTTCCGATTGCTTGACGCGCATTCGCCTATCACCACCTTACGACATTCCAAGAAGCCGGCGAACGATACTCCTTCTCCCCGGGGGGAGAAGGCTGGGATGAGGGCGGGCGTTCAAACTATTCTTGCCCATTTCATCCGTCAACGCAGGGCTGATTGATTAAATTCCGTCGGGATATTTTTCCGCGCCTCACCGCCAGCCTGCGAGCATGATGGTGGCGGGTGAAAGGGACGGGTTGATGTCGAACATCCGGCTGGTGTCCGTGATGTTCTGGTCCGGCAGTTCCGGGACGGTAAAGTAATAGAACGGCAGGTTCGGAAGGGTGACCAGTTGCGGATGGAATCCTTCGCTGGCCGGCCAGCGAGCCAGAATTTCATCATAGGCCATGGCCAGCGCGCGGGAACCGTGTCCAAGGACATAATCGTGCCCGACGTATCGGACCTGCACCAGGTAGCGGATACGGTTTTCCAAAATGACCGGATAGACCCATTCATCCGCCGGCTTGAACAAGGAACTGACCGGCTGCCCTGCGTATCTCTCCCGACCTTGCTGCGCAATCCGATAAACGGGGATGGCATCGCCCAGCTTGGCAGCCGCTAATCTTTCGGAAGGCAAGAACCCGTAAGTGTCGGGATAGTTGCGTGCCTGATCCAAGACATCGGCGAAACCATCCTGCGCGAGCTTCAACCGCTTTTGCCCGGCGGTCAGCGCTTGCGGCTCGTGGAGGGACGTAAACATGGCTGCGGTCTGGATCGTCACTCGTTTCGCCGGCTTGGCAGTTTCTGTCACCTGTCTGGGTGCCGGCTGCATTTCCTGCTGGACAGTTGCCCCTTTGGCGGATGGCGAGAGGGCTGACATCATAGAATCGGCGAAACCAACGGTGGCGGCTTTTGTGGCAATCTGGTGGTCGCCAGTCTTCGGCGAGCTGGCTGCCAGTTCCGGTTTAACGGCCGCTGGAATGGTGGCGGCTGGAACGGTGCGGCTGGCCGTTGCCGGCATCTGGATATGCCTGAAATAATTGAAATGCTGCCAGTAGAAAAACCCTGCAAAGGCGAGGGCGAACACCAACAGGCCGATGGAAAAATTCTTGGCGACTTTCCGTTTGGGCGTCGAAACGGCGCTTTTGAAAGTTATGGCTGTGGCCTGAATCATTTGTTTCGCAGTGAAACCGTCTTGTTGGACCTGATTCCCTGCCTCTTATTATTGAAGCAACTGTCAAGCCAAAGGCATCGCCTGCTCAGTTTTAAGCTGATTTCGTGAATTCCCGGTTCATCAGTCCGTTGACTGGCGGAATTATGTCTCAAAAACGTCGGCCTGATGTTCAGAAAATGGACACAAACATATCCAGTGCGGTGAACAAGGTTGCGGAAATGGCTTCCCAAGATGCTTCAATCGTTCCCCAGTTCTGGAAAGTCTTCCACCAATTGAGCATCAAGTCACAAGCCTCCAGATTCGGCTCTGCGCCCATGCTGCTTTGCGCTCATCATCTGTTCGTCTCCATGAAATTCAGCCGCATTAGTCTTCTGCTTTTCACGGTCATGGTCGTCACCATTGCCACGTCTGCTGCGCTGCCGGAGGTGAAGGTTTGCCCGTCGGCCCGGGAACGCCTGACAAGATGACGATGGAAGCTGACCCGCAGCATTTCTTGGCACTACAACACAGTATTTGATGTAACCCATCGTGGCGGATTCCGTCTTTTTCATCAGCACGCCCCGCAAAATCAATCTGATTGGCGAGGGCGTGGTTTATATTCAAACACCAACCATGATAATGCTCATTTCTGACGGCCCGCGCAGGCTCCTTGCATCTGTCTTCATTGCTCTGACCCTGGCCATGCCGGTGACTCGCGCCAGTGGAGCGCCGGTCGTCGCCAAACCCAAAACCGACGCTGCCGTGACGGTCACCGACAACGGCCGTTCTTGGACGCTCAACAACGGCATCGTCAAGGCGACCATCGGCAAGAGTGACGGCTCCTTGTGGTCGCTCGTTTATCAAGGCGTCGAGACCATGGGCGGAGGCGGATATTGGGAGCAAACCCCGCAGAACGCTCCCCAATTGACCGACACAGTCATGATTGACCCGGCGGCAAACGGCGGCGCGCGCGCCGAGGTCGCCGTCAAGGGCGTCACCGGCGGCACGGTGATGCTCACTCCCGGCGCACCCGGGGGCGGGACGTATTGCGACATCGAGGTTCGCTACGCGCTTGGCCGCGGCGACAGCGGCATTTACGCCTACGCGATTTTTTCCCATCCAACCAATTACGCCGCGATGGGCATTGGCGAAAGCCGATACATCACCAAGCTCAATCACACCTTTGATTGGATCTCGGTGGACGCCGATCGCAACATGCTCGAATGCACGCCGCTGGACTGGGGCAACGGAGTTGTCATCCATGCGAAGGAGCAGCGCATCTTGACCACCGGCAACTACAAAAATTCCGTCGAGCACAAATACAGCTACACGGCGGTTCAATACAAGGTTCCCGCCTTTGGCTGGTCGAGCACCAGGGACCACATCGGCGTGTGGTTCATCAACCCGACCATCGAATATTTGAGCGGCGGCGCGTCCAAGCAGGAATTGGTCTGCCATTTCGACGCCAACGATGACCCCGACCCGATCATCCTCGATTACTGGCGCGGCACCCATTTTGGCGGCGCGCAATGCAGCATCGCCGCGGGCGAAAACTGGAGCAAGGTCATCGGCCCGATTTTTGTTTATGTCAACTCACTGTCCAGCTTCAAGACGCCCAGCAAGGCCAACCTTGCGACGCTGGCCGCTACGACCGGCAATCCCACTGTCCCGGTCGCTTGGAAGGACAACGCGACAGTTTTGTGGCAGGACGCGCTTCGCCAGGCTAAAACAGAGACAGCCCAGTGGCCCTACGACTGGGTCAACGGGGTGGACTACCCGCATAAAGACGAGCGCGGCACCGTGACGGGACAGCTCGTGCTCGACGACCCGCAGGCAGCCACCACCAAGCTTCCCCACCTGACCGTGGGCCTGACGCACATGGATTACACTAACAGCTTCGTGCGGGGTGGTGGGTTTCGCGGCGGCACAAATGGATTCGGCCGCGGACGGGGAGGTTTTGGGCGTGGTGGCGGCACAAACGGATTTGCCGGTGGCACGAATGGGTTTGGCGGACGAGGTGGTTTTTTTGGGCGCGGCAACGGGATGGTGGACTGGGCGCACGACGCGAAGTTCTACGAATTCTGGAACGATGGAAGCAAGAACGGCAAATTCACCATTCCCAACGTCCGTCCCGGCACCTATACATTGCACGCGTTTGCGGACGGCGTGCTGGGTGAATTCGCGCAGACCAACATCACCGTTGAAGCGGGCAAGTCGCTGGATCTGGGCAAGCTGGACTGGAAGCCCGTGCGCTACGGCAGGCAGGTCTGGGAGATTGGCTACCCCGACCGCACGGGCGGCAAATTCTTCAAAGGCGATGGCGCGAACTACTGGCTTTGGGGCTGGCCTCTGCGCTACGGTGATTTGTTCACAAGTGACATCACCTACACCATCGGCAAGAGCGACTACCACAAGGACTGGTTCTTCGAGCAGGTGCCGCACGCATCATCTGATGACTGGAAAAATCCAAATGCGAAGGATCCTCTGAACCAGCGCTTTGGCTGGATGAAAACCGGGACGCCCGGGGAGGACATGTGGCGCACCGTTGGCCGCGGCCGCGCGACCACCTGGACCATCAAATTCAAAATGGCCAAGGCATCGAAGGGCCAGGCGACCCTTCGCGTGGCGCTGGCTGGCGCCGACGGCTTCGGCGGGCTGGCCATAACCGTCAACGGCCAGAGCGTCGGCACCATCCGGACAATGGCCACCGAGGCCCTCCGCTACAATACCGACAAGGGCCTCTGGCAGGAACGCACCCTGACGTTCGACGCCGCGCTGCTAAAGCGGGGCGGAAATGAAATGCAACTCACCGTGCCCGCCGGAGAGGTCACCTCCGGCGTCGTCTATGACTACCTGCGCCTGGAACTCGACGAGAATCACAAACCCAGTGACATCCCGCTTGCGCTGTCCATCCTCAATTGATGGGAATGAGTTGCCAACCGAAGCCTTCGCGCGAACGACAATGCGATCGCAAACTTGATGACCAAAAATACTGTTCGCCATCACAAGAGTTAAGGCCGGGATGAGAACGGGCGTTCAAACTGTTTTTGTCTCCTCCAGCTCCGTGATAGGCGGAATCTTTGTCGCCATCCGATTCATTGCATGATTCATTCGGCGAGGTTACAATCGTGCAAACCAAACCCTGTCCATGCTAAAATTGAATTCCACTTTCAGATTGGCCGCCGGCCTTTTGCTTTTGTCCACCGGCATTTCCCGCGCACAAGTCGCGACCGCGCCGGGCATGGACGTTTACGACGGCTTTGAAACGGCAAGCTTGAGCAAGGCCTGGGACACCAGCCGGTTCGTTCCCGGCGCGGTGGAGATGCAGACGAACGTTTTTCGCGCGGGCTGCGGCGCGGCAGAAATTACGCTTCGCGCCCGTGACACGTATGAAGCGGGCATCAACGGCAGCAAGGACAGCGAGCGGGACGAATTGATGGAGGCCAAAAAGCTGACCTCGAAGGAAAACGAAGCCTACGAGTTTTCCTTCAGCATGTTCCTCCCGACGAATTTTCCCATCGTGCCGACGCGGCTGGTCATCGCGCAGTGGAAACAGGCTTGTCCCGCCAACGGCAATTGCCAGGACGACAGCCCGGTGGTGGCCGTTCGCTATGTTTCCGGCGTGCTCAAAATCACCCATCAGATTGGCCCGCATCAGACGACGCTTTTTGAAACCAAGGAGGAACTGCGGGGCCAATGGCTCGATTTCAAATTTCAAATGCGCTTCTCGACGAACGAGAACGGACGAATCAAGGCGTGGCTCAATGGCAAAGCGGTGGTTGATTACACGGGCGTCAATGCCTATCCCGAAAACACGACCACCAGCTATCCGAGTCCCAGCCGGTTTTATTTCAAGATGGGATTGTATCGCGACCTGATGGCCGGGCCGATGACGATCTACATTGACGAGTATCGGAAAAAGCAGCTGCCCGAAAATAGTCTTTGAATGTAATTTACCAAAGCCCCCTTATGAAAAAAATTCTTTGTGCGTTTAGCCTGATGCTGTCGCTCACGGCTTTGGCCGGGTCTGTGAAGGTCGGGCAATTGCGCTGCGAACATCTTGAAAATCCCGTCGGCATTGGCATGCAGCAGCCGCGCCTTTCGTGGAAGCTCAAGTCTGATCGTGCCGGCGAAATGCAAACGGCATATCAAATCCGCGCCGCTGCTTCGGCTGCCGGTTTGAAGAACGGTCAGCCTGATCTCTGGGACTCCGGCCGAATTGCGTCCGATCAATCGGTTCTCGTTCCGTGGGCGGGCAAACCGCTTGGCTCCCGTTCGCAGGTTTTCTGGCAGGTCCGCGTTTGGGACAAGGACAATCAACCTTCCGCGTGGAGCGACACGGCTTTTTTTGAACTGGGTTTGCTTGCACCGGCCAATGAGTGGAAAGGAAAGTGGATCACCGCCGATCTTCCGCGATACGACATTGAGCAATCGGCCCTGGCAAAATCGTTTTGGATCAACGCCGGTTCCACCGCGAGCCAGGTTGCGGCCATCCGGCTCGCCGTCGAACTTCCGGCCAAGGCAGTCATTCGCCGCGCATTCATTGATGTGGCGGGGGACGGCCTCATCACCAATTACGTCAATGGTCATCCTACCCACCCGGGCTTCACCAGTCTGACGGCACCGTTGCACGTGGAGGTTGGCGAGCAATTGACCCCCGGCAAAAATATCATTGCCATCAGCTCCGCCGCGGTGCGGGGCGCCATCCGGCGTGACCGCGGCGAGGCCGGAAGAAATGCCATCGCCGCCCGCGGCGTCATCGAGTTGGCGGACAGGCAACGCATTGAGTTCAACACCGACGGCTCATGGAAAGCAGCCGTGGCGCCCGGCGGCAATTGGTTTGCGCCCAATTTTGACGATTCCGGCTGGGCGACGGCAACGGTCGTCGCGCCTTATTCCGCACAACTTTCAAAATATTACGACATCACCATCGGGCCGGGCCGTTATCTGCGGAAAAATTTTGCGGCGAATAAACCGGTTGCCAGGGCGCGTCTTTATGCTACGGCGCTGGGCGTCTATGAAGCTTCCATCAACGGCCGGCACGTCAGCGATGATTTGTTGGCGCCCGGCTGGACCGATTACACGAAGCGCGTGATGGTTCAGACCTACGACGTAACAAAGCTGATTCATCCGGGAGAAAATGCAGTGGGCACCGTGCTCGGCGACGGCTGGTATGCGGGCCGGCTCGGCTGGATGGGCGCCGCGCAATACGGCACGCGCCCGGTTTTCAACGCCCAACTCGAAATCACCTACGCCGACGGCTCGATGGACGTCATCGCCACCGATGATTCGTGGAAAGCCGGTTCGGGTGAAATCATCGGCTCGGACGAGCAATGGGGTGAAATCATTGACGCGCAGAAGGCCGTCAAAAATTGGGACCAGCCGGCCTTCAACAATTCTGCTTGGAGCAACGCCGTCGTCGAGGAGCATTCCGTCGCACTCGTCCCGCAACTCGGCCCGCCGGTGCGCGCGCTGATGGAACTGGCTCCGCAAAAAATCACCCAGCACGGCGATACTTGGATTTATGATTTCGGCCAGAACCTCGTCGGCCACGTCCGGTTCACGGCAATCGGCGCGGCCGGCACAACCATTACCGTCCGCCATGCAGAGATGACCAATTCGGATGGTTTGCTCTACACCGAAAACCTTCGGACGGCGCTGGCGACCGACAAATTCACGCTCACCGGCACGGGCCGCGAAACCTTTGAACCGCATTTTACTTTCCACGGTTTTCGTTTCATTGAAATCACTTGTCATCCCGGCGATCTCACAGTGGAAAACCTTCACGCCGTCGTCGTCAGTTCCGACACGCCGCCGACGGGGACATTTGAATGTTCCAATCCCGATTTGAACCGGCTTTACCAAAACATCGTCTGGAGCCAGCGCGGAAATTTCTTGAGCGTGCCGACGGATTGCCCGCAGCGCGACGAGCGCCTCGGCTGGATGGGCGACGCGCAGGTGTTCGCGTCCACCGCCGCGCGCAACGCCGACGTGGCCGCCTTCTATGCCAAGTGGATGGTGGACGTGAACGACGGCCAGAGTTCCAACGGCGACTTCGCGGATGTCTCGCCGCGCGTCGCCCGGCCGCAACCGGCCATGCCCGTGTGGGGCGACGCCGGCGTCATCATTCCGTGGGCGATGTTCAACGCTTACGGCGACAAATCGTTTCTGGCGGACAATTATCCGTTCATGGCGCGATGGGTTGACTTCAGCACCAAGCGTTCCCGCAACCTGATTTTGAACGGCGGCGTCGGCGACCACCTCGCGCCGGTGCGGACTCCGACCGAAGTGGTGGACACGGCTTACTTCGCCAACTCCGCGCATCTCGTGGCCAAGGCAGCGACGTTGCTCGGCAAAACGGACGACGCGGCCAAATACGACAAGCTCTTCCACGACATTACCGATGCCTTCAACCAAGCCTTCGTCTCCACCAACGGCATGATTCAAGGCGACACACAGACGGGATACATCCTCGCGCTGCAATTTGGTTTGCTCCCGGAAAATCTCCGCGCCGCCGCCGCACAACGCCTCGCAGACAACGTCGCCCAGCACGGCCATTTGACCGGTGGATTCGTCGGCAACGGGCTGATTTGCCCCGTGCTGACGGAAATCGGCCGCTCCGATCTCGCGTGGCAGTTGGTTTTGACCAACACCTATCCCTCGTGGCTGTTTTCCGTGAAGAACGGCGCCACCACAATTTGGGAACGCTGGGACGGCTGGACGCCGGAGCGCGGCTTCCAGGATTCCTCGATGAATTCGTTCAATCATTACTCGCTGGGTTCCGTCGGCGCATGGCTTTACTCCGGCGCCGCCGGCATTCAAGCCGACGAATCACAGCCCGGCTACAAACATTTCTTCCTGCGTCCTCAGTTCACAATGCGGCTTTCTTACGTGAAGGCTTCGCTCGATTCGCCTTATGGAATCATTTCTTCGCACTGGCGCATAAAAAACGATCAACTTGTTTATGATGTGACAATTCCTCCGAATACCTCCGCCGAGCTTGTCCTGCCCGTCTCGCCGGAGAATGTCCGCCAGTCCGGCAAACCGCTGGCAGATAAAGGCGAAAGCGCCACGACCACCCGGCTTCCGCTGGTTGCGGGCACCTATCGATTTTCTTTCCCCTGGCAGTCAATCAAGCAGCCCAATGAATGAAAGCGAAATTACCTTTACTTTGATTTTCCCCGCCGCAACTTTGCGATCAAATCATCCCGCTTGTTTATATGAAAATTCAGCGCGCACATATTTTATCCTTCGTTGTCGCAGCCATTTCTACTGGACTGCCGGTTGTTGCAGCAAAAGCACAGTCAGCCAACTCTCCACCAGGAACATTTCTGGGCGTGAAGGATTTGCCCGTCCGCAAGCAAATGCCCGACGCGATGACGATGAACGACGGCACCAAGGTCACGACGGTCGCGCAATGGCGCGCGCGGCGCGAGGAGATGAAGGCGATTCTGGAGCATTACGAACTCGGCCATGCGCCGCCGCCGCCGGGCAACGTCAGCGGACAGGACGTCCAATCGCGTCTTGTGCTGAACGGCACGGCAAAATTTCGGCTGGTCCACCTCAAGTTCGGGCCGGAGGAAAAGTTGGGGCTCGATATCGCGATTTTTACACCGACCAACGCCGGGCCATTTCCGACCATCATCAATCCGTCATTCTTCGGAACGCCGGGTGTCGGCGTCACGAACAATTCCGTCGCACAGGTCGCTGAAGTTTCTACAAACGCCACGACGACAAATTCAGCGGCGCGCGGGCGTGGATTTGGATTCGGCGGACCGGTTGATCCCGAACGAGGAGCGCGCGGATTCACGAATCAACTTAATCGCGGTTACGCCGTCGTAACTTATCGCTACACGCAGTGGGGCGAGGACAACACGAACTATCTTAACTCGTCGTTTTATCCGGCGTATCCGGGCTACGATTGGGGCGTCGTGTCCGGTTGGGCGTGGGGATTGTCGCGCATCGTGGACTATCTGGAGACGCAACCCTTCGTGGACAAAGACAAGCTGATTGCGCTGGGACATTCACGGCTCGGAAAACTGGTGATGGTGGCGGCGGCTTTTGACGAACGCATTTCACTCGGCGCGCCCGCCGGTTCGAGCGGCGCGGGCACAGGCGCGTATCGTTTCTGCGGGCCGGGTCGAGGCGGCAAGGAGGGCATCGAGGACATGACACGAAAATTTGGTTACTACTGGGTGCCACGGCTCAAGGAGTTTACCGGTCAGATGGACAAGTTGCCTTTTGACGCGCATTGGTTCGTTGCGCTCACTGCGCCGCGCCCGTGGATTTCAGTGGAAGGGACGGACGACCAGAATTGCGTTCCGAATGCCGTCAAACAAACCGTTCTCGCCGCCAAGCCGGTCTATGAATTTTTGGGCGTGAGCGCGGATCGCGTGGGCGTGAATTACGAACCGCACCGGCATGGATTGACGGCAGGTGATTGGACGGCAGCGTTGGATTTCGCCGACCAGCAACTTCGCGGAATTGACCACCAGCGAAAGTTCGATCAATTCCCGCCGGAACCAACTCCGCAAATGCCGGAAGCATCTTCAGCGAAAACAAACACCGTTGTCCCGCCGTGAAATTATTTTCCATTTCAGCAATTGTCCTCGTGCTTGCGGCGACGGGATGCAGGAGCATGTGCCACCTGCCAATCGTTCGCCTGCCTCAAAACGTCCGAGATTTCGGCGCGACAGGTGACGGCACGAACAAAGACACGGTTGCATTTCAAAAAGCGCTCGACACTTGCGCGGTCAACGGCGGCGGTGAGGTGCTCGTGCCCGCCGGCAAATATCTCATCGGCAGTGTTCAAATGGGCAACCGCACGATTCTCCGGTTGGAAAAAAACAGCGTCATTGTTGGCAGCTCTGATCCAAATGATTATCCGATGATGGACATACGCTGGGAAGGCCGCTGGCAGCCGGGCCGCCGCGCGCTCATCTATTCCGCGAACGTTGACCATACCGGCATCATCGGGCCGGGGCGCATTGAGGGAAATTCCGCCGTCGCCGCGCCGCAGAATCCGCGCGGCGTGGTCGTGCTTGAACCCATTTCCTGCAACGACGTCCGCTGGGAAGGTTTCACCGTGACGCAAGGCGGCAATTGGGCGACTCACCCCACCTACTGCACCGGGGTCGTAATCAAAAACTTGAACATCAATGGCAGTCGCGATGGCATTGATGTGGATTCCTGCAAGGACGTTCGCATTGAAGGCTGTGACATTGAGACCGGCGACGATTCCATCAGCCTAAAATCCGGTCGCGGACTGAACGGAGCGCGCCTCGGCAAACCGACGGAGGACGTGCTCATCACCAGTTGCACGTTGGTCGGGCGACGTTTTGCCTGCGTCGGCATCGGCAGCGAAACTTCCGGCGGCATCCGCAATGTGCGGATTGAGCATTGCAAGCTGACCAGCCGCACTTTTGGCGTGTATGTGAAGACCCGCATCGGTCGCGCCGGGGTCATCGAAAGCATTTCCGGCGACGACCTTGATGTTCTGGGCGGCGGTTTTCTGAAGATCAACCTGACTGGCGCGGGCAACTTGAATACGGCGGATGATCCAGTTGAAGGACTCGCCGGTTATCCGATCGGCAGGAACTTTCACTTTACTAATGTGCGTGTGACGAATTGCACGAAGTTGGTTGATGCCAAAGATATTTCCCCGCAGAAACCGCTTGAAGGCCTGTCGCTGTCAAACATCACCGGCAATTGCACGAACGGCATTTCGCTCGCGAATATTTCCGGCGCAAAACTGCGCGGCATCCGTGTGAACGGCTACACCGGCGCGTTGCTTACGCTGACGAATGTGCAAGGCAGCCGACTGAAGCACCCAAGTGATTAACCGGGCGCTTGCCAAACACCTTGGGTCATCATCCGAAAGATCATCAACTCCCAACGGGGTTGCATTTTTCCTCAACGCGATTATTGTTGCCGCATTATGGAACCGACAATTGCCCAAAAATCTCCGTTCGCCCAAAAAGTTGAATCCGGCACTTATTTCTGGTGCGCGTGCGGCCGGTCCAGGGGCCAGCCGTTTTGCGACGGCTCGCACAAGGGCACGGGCTTCGTGCCCTTGAAAACAGAAATTGCCGAGGCTAAAACCGTCGCGTGGTGTGGCTGCAAGCACACGAAGAACGCGCCGTTCTGCGACGGGAGCCACGCGAGGCTGCTGTGAAGCGTTGCACCGTTGAATGGTTGAACCGCGCATCACTTCCGGCTTGACGATTCGCCAGTCAGGATTGGAAAGTTTTCCGCCAGTGTGGAATTGTCTTGAATTGTTTTGGCATCGGCGTTAGCGATGGTGCATCAGAATGGAAATGCGAGACAAAATTCTGGTGCTGGACGACGAGGGTGACTGGTTGGAAGTGTGCCGCGAATTTTTGTCGCGGCTTCCCAGCAAGCCGGATATCCGCACGGTGTCGTCGGGCATGGGGGCGTTGTCGCTTCTTGACGCGGAGCCGTTCCAATTGTTGGTGTGCGATTTGAAGATGCCGCAGATGGACGGGCTGCAGGTGTTGAGCATCGTGCGGCGGCGGTTTCCCGAATTGCGGACGGTGGCGGTGACGGGATTTTCGGACGAGGATTTCCGCTCGCGCGCCTATGCGCTGGGCGCGGATATGTTCTGGTTGAAGTCCGACATGAGTCAGAATCCGCAGATGTTCCTGGATTGCATCGAGTCGCTGCTGGGCCGGGAGGAGGACGTCGGTTTTCGCGACGCTCAAAACAAAAATCTTCTGGACGTGATCAAGATGGAATCGGCGTTGCACAATTCAAGCGTGCTGCGCATCACGTCCGGATGGCAGGTGGCCCAAATCTGGATCAAGGACGGACAGTTGATTGATGTCCGTGCGGAGGGGGCGGACGGCGAGGCGGCGTTCCGGTGCCTTTTGAATTGGAAATCCGGCACGTATGAAAGCCTGCCTGCCGAACACGGCCACGTCCAGACCATCAACAAATCCCTGGACGCGCTCCTGCTCGAGTCCGCGCAGGCAGTGAAGAAAGCCGAAAACCCGACCCCCGCGCAGGAGGAGGAAGAAACAAAGTTCGTCACCCGGTTGACGGCGGTGGCTTGCGAGGGCGCGGAATTCGTCGTGACTGTTCCTGCCCAAAAAGGGGACACTGCCAAAGGATGGGGCATCAAGGACGTGGACCAGATGGCTGTCTGGGTGCGGCAGGCCGAAAAGACGGCGCAGCGGCTCGGCGAGAAGTTCAAAGCCGGTCCGGTGACGCATATCACGGGTCATAATCTGGAACGGCGACTGTTGTTGATACAGGAGAACGGCAGAATATTTGCCATCGGCTGGCCGCTGGAGGCAGACCCCCGCCGTTTGTTTGAGCAAAGCAAAAAACTGGCTGAAACATGGGCATCTTGAATTTTTTTGACAAGAGCGCGGCGGGCGTGCAAAAGCTGACGGAGGGAAGTTTCACCGTGGATCGCCATGGCAACGTGATGACGACCACCGTCGGTTCCGCATATCCGCAGTGGCTGCTTGACGACACCGCGCGCGAGCTGCTGTCGCTCTTCCTCGCTGCGCGCGCTGCCCAGATGCCACTGACCGGTCTTGATCTGAATTTTGCCGGCCTGCACATCGCGGCGCGGGAGATGCAAGGCGGCGCCATCATTTTTTTTACGCCTCAAAATGCGCTTGCGGCCCCATCGCCAGCCGAAAAGGACCGCGCATGAGCGCCAGCCGTTCCGACCAGTTGATCGCACGGATTGAGGCTCACATCGGGTGCTGGAAACAGTTCAATTGTCTGGCCAACGCCGCCCGCGCCAAAAGGATCGGGCCGGAGGACGAGTCCCATTTCCTCGAACTCAAAAAAATCATCGCGCTGGACGCGGAGATTATTTTCAACTCCATCGAGGTTCAAATACCTGCCCGGGAGGAAATCACCGTGCTCATCGGTCGCGCGCCGTCGCTGCGCCACTTGAGCGAAATGGGAGAGGGCGATTGGCGCGGCATCGAAAACGCCTGGCACAAGATTTGCATCGGCTGGCATTCCATTTTGGGACAGTTCAAGATCAAGCAGCGCAACGTTGAAACCCCTTTCATTGGCTGGAAAAAGTAAATTTGCCGCGCCCAATCTTCCCCGTCTGCCGCGTGGATTTTACCCGCGCTTCATTTTTTTTTGCTTTTTTTGCGAAACAGGTTCTCGCTGTCGGCGATGTTGAGGGCCGAAAGGTCGTAGCCGCCATCGGGATTCCGGTTTATCGCGGCAACCAGTTGCGC
>Ga0265337_1000035_pt1 | contig 58448 bp, 50 predicted proteins | sample 42122metaG_FD_192441 | JGI IMG/M metagenome (GOLD analysis project Ga0265337, IMG submission 192441) | Rhizosphere microbial communities from Carex aquatilis grown in University of Washington, Seatle, WA, United States - 4-21-22 metaG | ecosystem: Host-associated > Plants > Roots > Rhizosphere >... | reverse complement strand
TCCGGGTCGTAACACGTTTTGAGCGCCTCCCAGATTTGCTTTTCCAACTGCTCCTGCGTGACCGGCCCGGAAATGCCCGTGGCCGGCGCGGATTTGATTTCAAGACCGAGCGCGTCGGCGTCCTTGCCGTCAATGCGGAACATGTTGCCGTTGACGATGACGGTGAACGCGCCGCCAAGCGATTGGGTGACGTAAGCCTGTCCGCCCTTTTGCAGCGTGACCTTCGTGCCGACGGGCACCACCGAGGCTTCCACGTCGCGCGTCAAAATTTTTGGCTCGTTTGAATTCATAAAGCGAAATTTAATTTAACTGCCTAACATCATCGTCGCAAACGCGGGCGAAATCAATCAGGTCTGTTCGTTTTCCGTGCTCACCGGCTTGGCGTCGCCCTTCAACGCCGCCATCACGGCGTGCCACGACAGAATCGCGCACTTCACACGGGCCGGATATTTGTGAACACCCGCGAAAACCGCGAGTTTGCCCACGTCGCCTTGCACGTTGCCGGTCATGACCATTTCGTGGACCTGGCCGAACATTTTTTCCACATCGGTTCTCGTTTTGCCTTTCGCAAATTCGGTGAGCAATGAGGCCGATGCCTTTGAAATGCAGCACCCGGAGCCGACAAAGCTGATGTCATTGATTTTGTCACCGTCCAGCGAGACAAACAGTTTCAACTGGTCGCCGCAGAGCGGGTTGTGACCTTGCGCCGAGCAGGTCGCCGCCGGCATCTCGTGGAAATTGCGCGGCTTCTTGCAGTGGTCCAAGATGACCTGCTGATAAAGGTCGTTTAAGTCGTCGAACATGATTCAAATTTAGACAGAATGAACGAAATTTTCAGAATGGAATTTGCCAGATGAAACTGGTTTCTAATTATGATAATTCTGTAAATTCTGTCTCACTTCCCCAGCAAATGCGGATTCGCCTCGAGGCGATCCCACACGAGCTTGTCAATCACCTCGCGCGCCGGTTCGCACTTGATGCGCTCGATGATTTCGCCGGCGAAAGCGTGGATCAACATCCGCCTGGCCGTCTTGGTGTCAAGGCCGCGCGAACGCAGATAAAAAATGGATTCCGCGTTCAACTGGCCAATCGTCGCACCGTGCGTGCATTTCACGTCATCGGCGTAAATTTCCAGTTGCGGCTTCGTGTCGGCGGTCGCATCGTCGGAAAGCAGCAGGTTTTTGTTCGTCTGCTTCGCGTCGGTTTTCTGCGCGATGGGATGAACGTAAATTCTGCCGTGGAAAACGCCTTTTGATTTGTCGTCTAGGATGCCGTTGAAATACTCGTGGCTGGCGCAATGCGGCTGCGCGTGCTCGACGATCATGTGATGGTCGGCAAGCTGCTCGCCGCGCGTGAGGTAAAGGCCGTTCAGAATGCATTCGAGCCCTTCGCCCGCGAGTTTCGCGCGGATGTTGGTGCGCGACAGTTTTGCGCCGAGCGCGAACGAATGGACGGTCACGTTGCTCGCGCGGCCAAATTCACCCGCAATCGTCGCGATGTGAAACGCGTCCGCCGCCTCGTCTTGAAGCTTGATGTGTTCAACGGTGGCATTGTCGCCCGCGAGAATTTCCGTCACCGCGTTCGTGAAATACGCGACGTTGCCGGTGCTGATGTAGCTTTCCACGACCGTCAATTTGCTGTTCGCCTCCGCAATGACGAGGTTACGCGGCAGAATCGTTTCGCCGTTTTGCTTCGCCGACGAAATGTAAATGAGTTGGACCAACTCGTCCATTTCGACGCCTGCGGGGACAAAAATAAACGCGCCATCGGCAAAGAACGCCTGATTCAGCGCGGCAAAGGTGTTGTTCGCCGTGTGCGCATATTGGCCGAGATGCTTTTCGATGAACCCGGAATCTTTCGCCAGCGCCCTGGAAAGATTTTCAATCCGCGCGCCGCCGGCAACCGGCTTGATGCTGGAAAGTTTCGCCGAGAAAAATCCATTCACGAACACCATGCGATGTCCGGGCAGCCTGGCGAAAACAGATTCCTCGAGCGCCGCGGTTTCCGCACCATTGACGGCGATTTCGCCGGCGAGGTGAAACGGCAGTTTCACAATCGGCGCGACATTCGTGAAACGCCAATCTTCGTCCTGCAGCGTGGGAAAACCCTGGTCGGCAAAGCTGGCGATACCCGCCTTGCGGAGCGGCGCGAGCCATTTCGGCTGCGCCGCCGCTTCCGCGAGGCTAAATTGTTTCAAAATCGGTTCCACCGCGCCGCCTGGATTATTTTTGGTCATGCTCAAAATCAACTTCCTATCGAACGGATAGTCTTCCATGCAACCGGGTTCCGTGCAAGTCTGCGATTTGGCATTGTCTGGCTTGACGCGTTGAAGGTGAGTGTTCAATCTAAACGCCGTTGGAGGGAATCGGACTTATTGGAGGAGTCCAAACCAAAACAACTTTGCCGCATGAAAAACAGGAATGAATTGAAATTGACTTCCCCCATCCAGGATTTTCTGGAGGAACTGCATCGCGAATGCGCCGCCGTGAATGATGGGCAGATGGCGACTTACATCCCCGAACTGGCGAAGGCGAATCCCGACTGGTTCGGCATCTGCCTCGTCACCGCGAACGGCGCGGTTTATGAAGTAGGCGACACGCGGCAGGAATTCACCATTCAGTCCATCTCCAAGCCTTTCGTCTATGGCCTTGCGCTCGAAGACAACGGTCGCGAGGCAGCGCTGCAGAAAGTCGGCGTCGAGCCGACGGGTGACGCATTCAATTCCATCAGCCTCGATCCCGGCACGGGGCGGCCGCGCAACCCGATGATCAACGCCGGCGCGATTGCGACCACCGGATTGATTGCGGGAAAAACTCCACACACGCGGTTCAAACGCATTTTGGAAGCGTTTTCGCTCTACGCCGGACGCGAACTCCGCGTGGACGAAACCGTTTATCGTTCCGAAAGCGAGACCGGCCACCGCAACCGCGCCATCGGCCATATGCTCCGCAATTTTGACAAGCTCGCCGGCGATCCTGCGCCGACGACGGAAATTTATTTTCAGCAATGTTCCATTTCCGTGAACTGCCGCGACCTCGGCGTCATGGCGGCGACGCTGGCCAATCGCGGCGTCAATCCGCTCACCGGCAAACAGGCCTTGCGCGGTGAATATGTCGAGAGCGTGTTGAGCGTCATGGGGACGTGCGGCATGTATGATTACGCGGGCGAATGGCTTTACAACGTCGGCATCCCGGCCAAGAGCGGCGTCGCGGGCGGCGTGCTGGCGGTGCTGCCGGGGCAGATGGGCATCGGCGTATTTTCGCCGCGATTGGACGCGCACGGCAACAGCGTCCGGGGCATCCGCGTCTGCCAGGATTTGTCGCGCCATCTCGACCTGCATCTGTTCAACCGCCCGGTCACCGGCAAATTCAGCATTCGATTGAAATTCACCGGCTCGGAATTCAATTCCAGCCACGTCCGCACCGCGCTGGAAAATCAAATCCTCCACGGGTCGGCGAACGCGATTCAGGTTTATCAGTTGCAGGGCAATCTGATGTTCGCCACCACCGAGTCCGTGTTGCGCGAGGTGCTGGAACAGGCCGGTGGAATAAAATTTCTGGTCCTCGATTTGAAGCGCGTCTTGAGCTTCAACGAAAGCGCGGGGCATCTGCTCCATTCACTCGTCGGCAAGCTGAACGCCTGCGGCAAGACCGTCCTGTTCACGCATTGCGAACATCTGCCGCTGCTGCGGCGCATGATGAAAACAAAACTCGCCGGAAAATTTGAGGAGCTGTTCCGCACGTTTGCCGACAACGACCTCGCGCTCGAATGGTGCGAAGACCGCGTGCTGGAAAATTCCCTGCCCGCGCACACTTCAAGCCACAGGGCGAAACTCGCCGGCTACCTGCTGTTCCAAGGATTTTCCCGCGCGGAACTTAAGGCCATCCAGCCATTGTTGGCGTCTCATAATTTCAAACGGGGACAAAACATCATCAATGCCGGAGACGCCGCCCGCGAAGTTTTCTTTCTCGCGCACGGAAACGTCAGTGTGTTTCTGCCTGGCGAGAAACGGCATCGCCTCGCCACGTTTTCGCCGGGGATGTCCTTTGGCGAGATGGCCTTTATTGACGGCGCGACACGCTCCGCTGACATCGTCGCCGACACGGATGTCGAATGTCATCTGCTCACGCTCGACGACTTTGAGCAGCTTGGCAAAACGCATTCGGCGATAAAAATCAAGTTGCTCGAACGGCTCTGCCTCGACCTCACCGGCAAGCTCCGCAAGGCCAACCGCGAACTCAACGTCTTCGAGTAGGAAGCAACTTGCCTTCGTGCGCGCCGCTGGCAACCTGTCCGCCATGTTGTCACAGGAAGAAATTCAAAACGCGCTAAGAGCCGTCAAATATCCCGGCTATTCGCGCGACATCGTCTCCTTCGGCCTCGTCAAAGAAATTTCCGTCGCCAACGGCGCGGTGAGCGTCGCGATGCAATTGACCTCGCCGAATCCTGAAGCCGCGCAGCAAATCAAAACGGAAGCCGAGCGCGTTTTGAAGGCTTTGCTCGGCGTGAATCACGTTCACGTCGAGGTGCGGCAACCCGCCGTTGGGAAACCGGCGGGCGGAACAAATCCATTTGCCGGTCAAAAGGGCGTTCCCGGCGTGAAGCGCGTCATCGCCATCGCCAGCGGCAAGGGCGGCGTCGGCAAGTCCACCTGTGCCGCGAACCTCGCCTGCGCGCTGCAACATCTCGGAGCGCGGGTCGGTTTGCTGGATTGCGATATTTACGGGCCGAGCATTCCGTTGATGATGGGCGTCCACGACAAGCCGACCATCAGCGCGGAATCACGCCTTGTTCCGCCCGTCGCGCACGGGGTGAAAGTGATGAGCATCGGATTGTTGCTGACCGACGACCAGCCGGTCATCTGGCGCGGGCCGATGATCGCGAAGACGATTGACCAGTTTTTGACGGCGGTCGAGTGGAGCGAACTGGATTTTCTCCTCGTGGATTTGCCGCCGGGCACCGGCGACGCGCAGCTCTCGCTCTGCCAGACCGCGCCGCTCGATGGCGGCGTCATCGTGACCACGCCGCAGGAAGCGTCGCTCGGCGTCGTGCGCAAGGGCATCGCGATGTTCAACAAGGTCAACGTGCCGATTCTCGGCATCATCGAGAACATGAGCTACTTCACCGCGCCGAACGGCGAGCGCGTGGAAATTTTCGGCCACGGCGGCGGCAAGGAGGAAGCCGCGCGGCAAAATGTCCCGTTCCTCGGCGAAGTGCCGCTCTTCACGGAAATCCGCGAGGGCGGCGACCATGGAATGCCGATTGTGGTTTCCGCGCCGGATCATCCGGCCGGGAAGGTATTCATTCAAATCGCTGAAACCTTGCATCAAAAATTGTGTTGAAGCGGACTGGTTAATTTGCGCCTTGCAACCTGTTTGTTCACAGGCAGTTATTTATGTTGCATGTCGGGCCTTGAAGTTTTAACTTTGAGCTAACAATTGAATTTCACTATGTCGAACGCTGGAAAAGAATCATCGTCGGCGAACGATTTGCTGAAGAACTCCTCGCTCTACCGCGAGTTTCAGGCCGAGCGCGAGGAAATCCTCCGGCACAAATGGATCGAGTCGGAAAAGGCCGGGCATGACATCGGCTTCGAGCGGGCGTTGACGGATTGGATCATCAAGCATCGCTCAAGCTGGCGCAAGGCCCGCCACGCCGCCGCGACGAACTGACAATACCGTTCCTTTAACGCCGCCCAGCGAGGCGGCAAAGGGAAAATGAAAACGAAACGCGTGACGCGAATCGCCTCCGCCCAAGGGCGGGGTGGGTTCGCGGTTTTTTATGTCTGAAACGACCGTCATCCTCGACGCCACCGCGATCCAGCGCGCCCTCACGCGCATCGCGCATGAAATTGTCGAGCGCAATGAAAACGGCGCGGAGGTCGTGCTGGTCGGAATTCCAACCGGCGGCGTGCCGCTTGCGCAACGGCTCGGAAAAATTCTCGCGGAAATCTGGAAGCACGCCGTGCCGACCGGCAGCCTCGATGTCTCGATGCACCGCGACGATTTGGATCAACGCGCCGCGCCGAAAATTCACCCCACCCTCATGCCGTTCGACGTGACCGGCAAAACGGTCGTGCTCGCGGACGACGTGCTGTTCAGCGGTCGCACCATCCGCGCGGCGTTGGATGCGCTCAATGATTTTGGCCGCCCAAAAAAAATCCAACTGGCGGTGCTGGTTGACCGCGGACATCGCGAATTGCCCATCAAGGCGGATTTCGTCGGCAAGAACGTGCCGACGGCGCTGGATGAAAAAATTTTGCTGCGGCTCGTCGAATCCGGCGCGGCGCAGGACGAGGTGCTTTTGAAAAAGCAATGAGCTGGACCCGCAAACATCTGCTCGACATCGAATCGCTCACGGCGGATGAAATCACGATCGTGCTCGACACGGCCCGCGCGTTCAAGGCGGTCGGCCAGCGGGCGATCAAAAAGGTCCCGGCCTTGCGCGGCAAAACCGTCGTCAATTTGTTTGTCGAGCCGTCCACCCGGACGCGCATCAGCTTTGAACTTGCCGAACAACGGTTGTCCGCCGACATCATCAATTTTTCCACCGAGGCCTCGTCGTTCAAAAAGGGGGAAACGCTCAAGGACACGGCGCTGAACCTCGAAGCGCTCAACGCCGATTTCATCGTCATCCGGCACAGCGCGTCGGGCGCGCCGCATTTTCTCTCCCGCGTGCTGGAGGCCCACGTCATCAACGCCGGTGACGGCGCGCACGAGCATCCCACACAGGCGCTGCTCGACACATTCACCGTGCGCGAGCGGAAAGGCAAAATCGCCGGTCTGAACGTGACGATTCTCGGCGACATTCTTTACAGCCGCGTGGCGCGCTCCAACATCTGGGCGCTCACGAAACTCGGCGCGAAGGTGACTCTTTGCGGGCCGTCCACACTGGTGCCAAGAACCTTTGAACAGATGGGCTGCCGCGTCACTTATGACGTGGACGAGGCGATTCGAGATGCCGACATCATCAACCTGCTGCGCATCCAGCATGAACGCCAGCGCAAGACGATGTTTCCCAGCATCAACGAATACACTCAACTTTTCGGCCTCAACAAGGCGCGGCTGGCCAAAACGAAGCCGGACGCGCTCATCATGCATCCCGGCCCGATCAATCGCGGCGTGGAGATTGACAGCGAAATCGCCGATTGCGACCGCTCGTTGATTCTGGAGCAGGTGACCAACGGCCTCGCCGTCCGCATGGCGGTTTTGTTTTTGCTGAACGGCGGCAAAGGCCCGCAGGGAGTGGCAGGAAACTGAACTGGTTCACTCCCGCTTCCAAAAAATCTGGGCCACGCCGAGAATCGCGAGCACCAGCCCGCCGAGGTGGAAATACATCGCGCGATCCGTCGGCGCGCCGGTGAAGACTTGCTGCACATGCGATCCAAAGGAATCCGCGATTCTGCGGCCCTACAACAAGAAAAAGACTCCGACGACCAGACACAAGACGCCAATGATTTTTTGCATGATTGTTATTTTTGTCCGCCGCATATCTTCGGCTGGAATTTCAAAAAAGGCAACGAGCCTGCTCACTTCTGGCCGCTCAACCAGACCGCCGAATTTCCGCCGCCGCGATTTTCACGGGCGTAATTTGGGATGGCCAGCAACGGGCTGCCGTCGGCCCATGTCCCTTTGATGGCCATCACGCCATCCAGCAAATCGCCGCGCCATTCGGCGGTAAGCGGAGTGGAGCCTAGCGCGAGGTTGATGTCCGGCTGGTCGGCGTGCTCGACGTTGTAAATCAACGGGCCATAGCGCAGCGCGACGCGACCGCGGTCCGCCGCGATTTTGTCGCTGGGTTTCACGACCTGGACTTCCATCGGCAGCGCGAGATTGATGGTGTCGCCCGCGTTCCATTTGCGCGTGATGGCGGCGTAGCCGTTTTCAATCTTCGGCGAAACTTTCTTGCCGTTCACCGTGATCGACTTGAGGCCGCTGACCTGCGGCGTAGGCGTGTAAAGCGCGCTGGTCGTGCGGTTCGGCACGCGGACATAAACCGTGAATTTTTTTGATTCTTTCGGATTCACCGTGATGGCGACGTTGCCGCTCCACGGATAATCGGTTTTCTGCACCATCTCCACGTCCGTGCCGGCGATTTGCCCGGCATTGATGGTGCTGCCGATGAACAGATTGACGTAAATGCCGTCCGCGCTTTTCGCGTAGGTCCACGTCGGCACCATCAGCAGTGTGCGCGGGATGTTGCCGACGCAGCACGGGCAGACGTGCCACGGATAGCGCGCCGTGCCCTCGACGAGCGGATTGTCGTAGTAAAAATTCTTGCCGTCCAAGTCCGTCGCGCCGAGCAGTGCGTTGTAAATCGTCTCCTCGTAAAGGTCGGCGTATTTCGCGTTGTGATAGGCGAGGTTCATTTTGTATTGGAAGAAAATCGTGCCACAACTCGAACACGATTCACAGTAAGCCTGGTTGCGCAGCGAATAATCTCCGCCGAAACCCTCCGACGTTTCGCCGCTGCCGATGCCGCCGGTGACGTAATATTTTTTGTTCACGAGATTGTCCCAAAGCGACATCACCGCGCTCTGATAATCCGGGTCGTGCGTTTCCGCCGCGACGTCCGCCATGCCGGAGTAAAGATACACCGCGCGCACCGCGTGGCCGACCGCCTCGTATTGTTGCTGGACCGGCGATTGGGTCTGGTCGTAATCCGCGCCGCCGTTCCGGCCCCGGCAATCGAGGAGAAATTTCGACAGCGCGATGTAACTGTCTCCGTGGCCGTGGCCTTCCATGTCATTCACGAACCGGCCGAAGCGCACGAGCGCCTGCTCCATTTCCTCGTGGCCGTCATACCATTCCTTTTTGCCCGGGCCGAGGTTTGCCACCCAGCAATCCGCCAGTTTTTTCGCCGCGTCATAAAGGCGTTTGTCTTTTCCGCCGGTGAGCGTGTAATCATTGATGGCCGACTCGATGAAATAACCGGCGGTGTAGCCTTCATGATTGCCACGGGCTTGCGGCGACCAGCGCTCGCGCCAGCGGTTCGTGCTGCGCAGCGTCCACGCGGTTTGCAGATAACCGTCCGGCTCCTGCGCGGCGAGGATTTTCGGAATCCAATCGTCCAGCGTCGCTTTCATTTTGTCCTGTGCGGCAATGATGTCTTTGTCGCCCTGCGGGTCCACCATCAACGCAATGCACATGGACTCGACCGTCTGATGCACCCACGCGTTCGCGAATACATAGCCCTTGTGCGGGCCGTGCGGCTCGCCGCGCAACGCCTTCGCCGCCTCGATAAAATTGTCAATGCCGCCGTCGCCCTGGTTGCGCGCGATGTTCGTGCGGTTGATCTGGTCAATGCAATGCGGAATCCAGTTCACGATGAGCGCCTTCACCCGCGCGTTCCACAGCGGGCTGTCAATCTTGTAACGCGTCGTGTAAACCACGTCGAGCCGGTCTGCAGGCGGCGGGGTCGTAACTTTGACTTTCATTGTCGCCGACGCGGCCAGCCTTCCCTTGCCCGCTGTCAGTTTCAAAACATAATCGCCCGATTTGGTAAACGTCGCCGTGGTGACGTTGGTGTGCGCGTTTTCAAATTTCACCCGGCCCGGCCCGGAATCCTTGCTCCACGAAACGATCGCCGACCCGCCCGGTTTCAGAAATCTCACCGAGCCGGACAAATACGTTTTGCCGCCCAGCATCACGTCGCGGTCCACGCCGGCGCGGACCAGCGGCGGAAAATCCGGCGACTTGCCCGAATCCAAAACGCGCCATTCCAAAATGCCCGTGGAAAAATTGGTGTCACTGTCCATCTCCAGCCGGAGCTTCGTCGTCGTGATTTCGTCAAAGGTCGTCACGTTGATTTTGTCTCGGTCCACGCCGAGGCCGCTGGCGTTGGGCGCCTCGACAAATTCGGTTCCGTTCCAGTATTTCAACCGGCTCGCCACCGGCAGGCGCACGCCCTGGCGGTCGTCCCACCAATACACCTCGATCTGCTTGGTGCTGACGGGCCGGCTCCAGTCGTATTCCACCCATTGCGTGCCAGTGCTCGGCCAGTTGCCGTAGGAACCGCGCCGGCTGTCGCGCGAATTGCGCGGCGCGAAACCGTCGTTCAGCGCCGCCAGCGACGTGTCGCCGGAAACAGTGGAACTCGAAGGCACTGCCACGGCCGCCAGATTCACCGGCGCGTTGGATTCCTGCGCACGGATGGATTGTGACAGAAAAGCCAGTGTGCAACCGGCCATCACCAACCGCGCAAAATCGGCGGCGAAATTTTTCAAAAAGATTTTCCCGAGTAGATTTCTGTTCATATATTTCGTTTCGTTTTGTCGCAATTGAATCCGCTTCAGTCGGCCGGCCAAACGCCGTCAGCGCCTGCAATTCACCCTCGCGCCGCATTGTGGGCCATTCCAAATGGCTCGCCGGGTTCTTCATTCAATATCAGCCGCGTTGGATTTCCGCAAGCCCGCTGACAATGGCGACACTGGCCGAGGTGCCGAGGCGCGTCGCGCCAGCCTCAATCATCGCCAGCGCAGCCTGCGTGTCGCGGATGCCGCCGGAGGCCTTGACGCCGAATTCCGGGCCGACCGTGGCGCGCATCAATTTAACGTCGGCCACCGTCGCGCCGCCGGCGCTGAAGCCGGTGGAGGTTTTCACGAAGTGCGCCCCGCTTTCAACGACCATCCGGCACGCGCGGATTTTCTGCTCATCCGTCAGCAGGCAGGTTTCCAAAATCACCTTGACCGTGTGTTCGGCGGCGGCCTCGACCACATCGCAAAGCTCGCGCAAAACATATTTGTCGTCGCCGTCCTTGAGCCGGCCGACGTTGAGCATGACATCAATTTCCTGCGCGCCCTCGTCAATGGCCGCCTCGGTTTCAAAACGCTTGGCGTCGGTGGACATCGCGCCGAGCGGGAGACTGACGGCGCAACCGGTCTTCACATCGCTGCCGTCCAGAAAATGGCACGCGGCGATGACCCACGAACCGTTCACGCTGACGCTGTGAAATTTGTGTTCGCGCGCCTCGGAACAGAGTTTTTCGATGTCCCGGATGGTGGCGTCCGCCCGGATCAGGGTATGGTCAATGAACCAGGCGAGGGCGTCGGGAGTGGCTGGCAACGACATGAGGGAAGCTTCAGCCATCTTTCAAACGCCAATGGGATGCCACGCGGTCTTGAATTCGACCGTGTCGAGAATCCAATACGGATTCTCAACCTTCGCGGCGAACCAGTCGGCGGGCGCGAGCGGGCGCTTCGCGTAACGCTTGAGATTGATGGCCGTGCCGGCTTGCAATTTCGCACTCAACCCGGCATCGCCCGCGCCGTCCACAATCGCATTCACGTCCATGTGACTGGCAATGTGCGGGACGAGTTCAGCGCGCTTGCCAGTGAGGATGTTCACCACGCCGCCCGGCAAATCGCTCGTGGCCAGAATTTCGGCGAACGTCGCGGCGGGCAGCGGAAATTTTTCCGAGGCGACAACGATCGCCGTGTTGCCGCTCAGAATTACCGGAGCAACAAGCGACACGAGCGCGAGCAAGGACGGCTCGTCCGGTGCGAGCACGACCGCCACGCCGGTCGGTTCGGGCGTGGTAAAATCGAAGTGCGATGTCGCCACGGGATTCACGCTGCCGAACACCTGCTGATACTTGTCCGTCCAGCCTGCGTAATGCACGAGCCGGTCAATCGCCAGCATCACCTCGCGTTTCGCTTTCGCGGCGCTGACGCCGGTTGAGCGCGCAATTTCCGCGACGAGTTCGCCGGCGCGGTTTTGCAGCATTTCGGCGGCGCGATAAAGAATCTGCCCGCGATTGTAAGCCGTGGCCTTGCTCCAGCCATCCACCGCCGTGCGCGCGGCAACGACGGCATCGCGGAAATCCTTGCGCGAGGCGTGGGCGAAGTTGTCGAGATGCGCGCCCGCCGGGGATTTCGCGGGCAGATAGCGTCCACTCTCGCTGCGCGGAAATTTTCCGCCGATGTAGAGCTTGTAAGTTTTTTTGACGTCGAGGCGTGTGCTGTTCATGACAGCGCAAGCTTCTTGGAATCCAAGATCAAAAACAATTCAAAATCGGGACGAACTTCATGTAAGGAATCGCCCGGACGGCCCGGCGCGGAGCAGGCCATCAGAAATTAAAAAAGTCTCGCCGGCACTTTGCCTCCCGGTTAGGGTGTTCTTATGAAAGCCTCCTGCCTTTCGTTGTTTGCGGCTCTCGTTTTGGCCGTCCCCACTCGCAATGCACCCGCAGCCGATATTTCCAGCCCTGCACTGGAAGCAAACAAAAATCGTGACGCCATCAACGCCATGCAAGGCCAGACCGCGCCCGCGTTGTCCGTCACCAATTGGATCAATTCGAAACCGCTTACGCTCGCCAACCTCAAGGGCAAAATCGTTGTCATTGATTTCTGGGCGACATGGTGTGGCCCGTGCCTTGCCTCCGTTCCACACAGCAATGAACTGCAAAAAAAATACGCGGACAAAGGCGTGGTTATCATTGCTGTGTGTGCACCCAACGGCGGCGAGAAGATGGCGGTCACCGTAAAAGAACGCGGCATCGAATACGCCGTCGCGCTGGACACCGGCGACAAAGGTAACACCTTTGCGGTCTACAAAGCCGACAGTTATCCCGACTACTTCATCATTGACCGCAAAGGCAATCTCCATTGGGGCGACGTTGTGAACGATGACGTGGAGAAAGCGATTCAACTGTTGCTGGCCGAGAAAGAATAGCCATCCGGTTCAATCCAGCCGGCAATACGCCGCCAGTCCCTGAATTCCGCCCTCGCGGCCGAAGCCGCTTTCCTTGTAGCCGCCGAACGGACTCGTCGGGTCGAACTTGTTGTAGGTGTTCGCCCAGACGACGCCGGCGCGGAGCTTGTTGACGATCTTGAAAATCTTGCTGCCCTTGTCCGTCCACACACCAGCACTCAAACCATAGGGCGTGTTGTTCGCGCGCTCAACGGCCTCCTCCGGCGTGCGGAAGGTCATCACGCTCAACACCGGCCCGAAAATTTCCTCCTGCGCCACGCGATGTGACGCGGTGACGCCGGTGAGGAACGTCGGCGGATACCAGTAGCCGCGCGCGGGCAGCGTGCAACTGGTTTGCACCACTTCCGCGCCTTCGTCCACGCCGCTCTGGACGAGTTCGCGGATTTTTTCGAGCTGCGGCTTGTTGTTGATCGCGCCAATGTCGGTGTTTTTGTCGAGCGGATTGCCGATGCGCAGCGTCTGGATGCGGTCGCGCAATTTGCGGACGACCTGCGGGAAGATGTTCTCCTGCACCAGCAGCCGCGAGCCGGCGCAGCAAACGTGGCCCATGTTGAAATAAATCCCGGCGACGATGCCCTCGATGGCCTGGTCAATCGGCGCGTCGTCAAACACGATGTTCGCCGCCTTGCCGCCGAGTTCGAGCGTGATCCGCTTGCCCGAACCAACGATCATCGCGGCCAGCTGCTTGCCGATTTCCGTCGAGCCGGTGAACGCGATTTTGTTCACGTCCGGATGCTTGACGATGGCCGTGCCGGTGTCGCCCGTGCCGGTGACGACATTGACCACGCCTTCCGGCAATTCCGCCTCCTGGAAAATCTGCGCCAGCCGCAGCAGGGTGAGGCTGGTGGTTTTGGACGGCTTGATGACCACGGTGTTTCCGCAGGCAATCGCCGGCGCAATCTTCCACGCCGCCATCAGCAGCGGGAAATTCCACGGAATAATCTGGCCGGCCACGCCCAGTGGACGCGGCGTGCGGCCGGGAAAGGCGTATTGCAATTTGTCCGCCCAGCCGGCGTGATAAAAAAAGTGCGCGGCGACGATGGGCAAATCCACGTCGCGCGTTTCCTTGATGGGCTTGCCGCCGTCCATGCTTTCGAGCACGGCCAGTTCGCGCATCTTTTCCTGGATGATGCGCGCGATGCGGTAAAGATATTTGCCCCGCTCGCGTCCGGGCATCTTGCTCCAGACCTTTTCGTAGGCGCGCCGCGCGGCCTTCACGGCGTTGTCCACGTCCACTTCGTCGCCGAGCGCGATTTCGGTGATCTTGTCCTCGGTGGCGGGATTGATGGTGTCAAAATGCTTGCCCGAATGCGGCGCGACAAATTTGCCGTTGATGAACAATTCGTGTCGCGGCGCAATGACGTAATTCTTGGAATCTTCCGGCGCAGGCGCGTAATCCCATTTGCCGCCGAAGTTCAAACGGCGGTCGTTCAGCGGGACGACAGCGTGGGTGGCAACAGTGGCTTGTCGCGCCGAAGCGGAGCGAAGGCGGACGGAAAGTTTCATGGGTTTGAGTTTGGTTTTCATTTCAAATTTATTGTAGCAGCCGACGTGAGGAGGCTCATTCCCAATTCGGACAAAAAGTTAGAGCCTCCTTACGTCGGCTGCTACGAGTTGCAAGGTTGATTTTCACGGCAAAGAAAAATAATCCGCGCCCTGATAATTGCCGTCCACGTTTTTGGCGATTTGCATGAGGACGTCGTTGAGAAGCGTGCTCGCGCCGAAGCGGAACAGGCCGGGCGTGAGCCAGTCGTCGCCGAGGGTTTCCTTCACCATCACAAGATAGTGGAGCGCCTGCTTGGAATTGCGGATGCCGCCGGCGGGCTTCATCCCGATGCGGATGCCGGTGGCAAAAAAATGATCGCGGATGGCCTCCAGCATCACGAGCGTGACGGGCATGGTGGCGGCGGGCGAAACCTTGCCGGTGCTGGTCTTGATGAAATCCGCCCCCGCCTGCATGGCGATTTCGCTGGCGAGGCGGACGTTGTCGTAGGTGACGAGCTCGCCGGTTTCGAGTATCACCTTGAGATGCGCCGGACCGCAGGCTTCCTTCACGGCGGCGATCTCGTCGAACATTTTCGCGTGGTCGCCGGCGAGAAACGCGCAACGGTTGATGACCATGTCAATTTCATCCGCGCCATCGGCCACGGCGCGCCGGACTTCATTGAGCCGGGTGGGCAATGGGAATTGTCCGCTGGGAAAACCTGTGGCGACCGAGGCGACATGCACCGGAGAGTTTTCGCCGAGAAATTTCCGCGCGTATTTCACCATGTTCGGATAAACGCAGACGGCGCCGCAGGACGGCACGTTGTATTTCGCCTCGGCGGGCTGAATCGCCTTGCGGCAGAGATAGGCGACCTTGCCGGGCGTGTCCTTGCCTTCGAGCGTCGTCAAATCCATCATGCTCACGACCATTTTCAGCCCGGCCAGCTTGGCGCTGGTCTTGATGCTGCGCTTGGTGAACGCGGCGGCGCGCTCCTCGGCCATGATCTGGTCAACAGAATTGCGAAGGACGAAGGGCGAATGGCGAATGGATGGGGCGGTCGCGCCCGTTTTCATCAACGCGGTGGCTTTCATAATCGGGAACTAATCTGGAGACGGAACGGCGCGGCGTCAATGCACTTTACAGCACAGGGCGAATGAAAATAATGGCTGACCGGGAACTGCTCCGGTGGGCTTCAATCAACGTCCGAATGAAATACATTTAGTCCGGTTCGTTCATCCCCGGAATTGTGTCAGGGAAAGCGTGTTCCCGTCCGGGTCTTTGAACCACGCAATCTTCCCGCCGGAAGGGGATGTCCAAATACCCAATTCATCCTGGGGAAGACCATCAAAACGTTCAAATCGAATCCCCTTTTTCGTCAACGCCTCAATCTCTGCACAAATGTCATGCACCTCCCAGCCCAGAACGGTATGGCGTGCGGGCCGCAGTTCCGGAACTTTCTGCACGCGCAACATCGTGCCATTCACATCGAACACCACGGCGAAAGGATCCTCGCTGATAAACGCCAAACCCAGAACCTCTTCATAGAACTTTCGGGCACTCGCAGCATTTCGCGTCGCCACGAAACTGATGATTTTTGAATCAATCATGAATGGTCGCACTTTCCGGGTGTAACGTTGTCTAAAAGCAAATGTGCTGCAAACTTTGCAGCCTGTCTCGTCAAACCTGCAAAAGTTTAATCTGCTCGCTGTCCTTCTCCACGGCTTCGCCGAGCGTTTGCGCCTGGCGCTTGCGGCTCTCAATGATGTGTTTGTCCAGCACCGGGTCGTAGGGCACGGGATAATTACCGTTATAGCACGCCATGCAAAAGGATTCCGTCGGTTTGCCGGTCGCCTTCACCATGCCCGCCTGCGACAGGTAATGGAGCGAGTCGGCATTCAGGTATTTGCGGATTTCGTCCACCGTATTGTTCGCGGCCATCAATTTGGTGCGGTCGGGAAAATCAATGCCATACACGCACGGGTTTTGATGCGGCGGACAACTGACGACGACGTGAACCTCCTTTGCGCCTGCTTCTTTCAGCGTCTTGACGCGCATCCGGCACGTCGTGCCGCGCACAATGGAATCGTCCACGATGACGACGCGCTTGTCTTTGACGAGCGAGGCGATGAGATTCAGCTTTACGCGCACGTCGAAGTCGCGGATGAGCTGCGTCGGCTGGAGAAAGCTGCGCCCGACGTAATGGTTGCGGATGAATGCCATTTCGAACGGGATGCCGGATTCCTCGGAATAACCCATCGCCGCGATCACGCCGCTGTCCGGCACCGGAATCACCAGGTCGGCCTTCACCAGATGTTCGCGCGCGAGCTGCCGGCCCATTTCTTTGCGCACACCATAAACGCTGCGCCCGCCAATCGTGCTGTCGGGCCGCGCGAAATAGACGTATTCAAAAATGCAGAACGCGCGACGGTTGTGTTCGGGAAACGCCTGCACGCTGGTCAATCCCTTCTCGTTGATGATGACGATTTCGCCCGGCTCCACGTCGCGGACGAATTGGGCCTGAATCTGGTCGAACGCCACTGATTCGCTGGCCAGCACCCACGCGCCGTTCACGCGGCCCAGGGCCAGCGGCCGGAAACCGAACGGGTCGCGCGCACCGATCAACTCCTTCTCGGTCATGATGACGAGCGAATACGCGCCCTCGATGCGCCGCACCGTCTGCACCAGCGTGTTCTCCATGCCGCCAAGCGTCGGCTGCGCCAGCATCATGATGATGATTTCGCTGTCCACGCTCGTCTGGAAAACGAGGCCGCGGCGTTCGAGTTCGTCGCGGAGCTTCGCGGCGTTGGTGAGGTTGCCGTTGTGCGCCACGGCGATTTCACCGCGCGTGCAATCCACCGTGAGCGGCTGGGCGTTGCGCAAGTTGGACGAGCCGGTGGTGGAATAGCGCGTGTGGCCGACGGCCACTTTGCCGACGAGGTCGTGCAGGATTTTGGGATTGAACACCTGCGGCACAAGGCCCATGCCGTGATGCTTGAAAAATTTCCCCTCGTGGCAGGTGACGATGCCGGCGCTTTCCTGTCCGCGATGCTGGAGCGCGTAAAGGCCGTAGTAGGTGAGTTCGGCGGCATTCGGATGACCGAAAATGCCGAACACACCACAATAATGTTTGGGATAATTTTGCTGTTGCATCGCCCGCGCCGCTGAACTGTCGCAAACGAGGATGAAGGGCGCAAGCCGGAAGCGCCTCGGAAAAATTATTTCACAATTCTTAATTTGAATAAATCGGACAAAATTGTGCGGGCTTTCTCGTCTGAATTGGTGACATAGTATTTCCCTTGCAAGTCATAATTCCCAGGCGCGATGCCCTTATCAAATTCAATATGCTCAGCCCAAGTGCCTGTTTCTCCGGGAATTATTCTCCAATAAGAACCTGGACCAGGACCGCCAACAGGCCACAGAGGATTTTTGTATGACTTAACTTTGTAAATTTTATTTGAGCCGCCATCAATCAAATAAAGCCGATTCCCAATTGCTGGATCGGCATAAATATAATCTGGCGTTTGATTATTAAGTTTTGCAGTAAGAACGATTATCGAACCGGCTTGCACAACGTTTGTTCCCATCCATAATGACAAACGAACATCACCTTCAGGTTCGCTCTGACGGTTGGTTAATTTGGATACCCCGATACCAATCAACACACCGACGCCAATCAATATTGCCAGACCAAAGATTGCTCCGAGCAATTTCTTAATCATGTATTTGTTAGATTCGGCTTTTTTGAAGGGTGTTCAATCAAATACGGCTTCAGTTTTGCGGCCAGTTCCTCCGGCATTCGCTTCGGCTTTTCGTCAACGCCCGTGCAGGCGTGGAAGGTCTCGGCTTCGAGAACAAGTTTGCCATGCTGGTTCGTGACGCGATGGCCAAAGTTCAACCGCACGCGCTCGATGAGCGTGGGCCAGACTTCAATCGCCAGCAAATCATCGTAGCGCGCGGGCGATTTGAAGCGCAGCCGCGCCTCGATGACGGGGAAGATCACGTCCTTTTCCTGCCAGTGCAGGACGGTTTGGCCGAGCGAGCGGATGAATTCGCCGCGCGCCGCCTCGAGCAAGTCGAGATAGCGCGAGTGGTAGACATGGTTGCCGACGGTGCATTCGGCGTAGCTGACGCGGTGCGCGTGGCGGAACGTTCCAACGGTCATGGCGCGAGGTTAAGCCGGCAAACGTGAAGTTCAAGGCCGAAACCAGAGCCAATTGTGCCAAACGTTTCTTGGCATCAAAAAGCCAAAAAATTCCACGTTGCACAAATGCTTTTTGCGGTTATGTTGCAATGTGAAGTAACGCAAGCCGTTCGCTTGCCAAAGTGGTTTTTTGCGGTATTGTTTTCATCATGGCCGTAACCAAAGTCAGTTCGACGGTGCATTTTGTCTCACGACGTTCGGCGGTTAGCGGGCGCGGCGGCGCGGCCAGTGGCCATTGGGTGCCGAACACGGACGTCTACACGATGGACACCGGGCTGGTGGTGAAGGTGGAACTGCCGGGCATGAAAAGCGAGAACCTCGAAATCACCATGGAGGGCAGTCGCCTGCGCATCAGCGGCAACCGGCCGGACACCTGCCGCGCGCCTCATTGCAGTTTTCTGGTCATGGAAATCAGCTACGGCCCGTTCGAGAGCGTGCTGGACCTGCCGTCGGGCTATGATCTGACCCTGGCCAAGGCGATTTACGTGAACGGCTTTCTGCGGATTGACGTGCCGGCGGCGCATCAGACGCAGTCCAAGATGACCAAGGTGCCGATTGCCGACGGGAATTGACCGCGCGTGATTCTTTACGGGCGCGGCTGCATTTAACAACTGATGGATACGACGATGACATCGCCGGAGACTGAATTTGTCAGCATTCTTGGCGCCGCTGAAAAAGCGGAAACGCCGCCGCGCATCTCGGCACATTCGCTGCCGGACATGCTGCCTGTGCTCGGCCTTTCCGACATCGTGATTTTTCCGGGCGCCGTCGTGCCGCTGCTCGTCGAGACCGGGCCGAGCCTGAAGCTGATTGACGACATCGTGGCCGGCGACCGCCTGTTTGCCGCGGTGTTGCAGCGCAAGCCGGAAGTCGCCGAGCCGGTCCCGGAGGATTTGTATGATGTCGGCTGCGTCTCGCGCCTGTCCAAGATGGTGAAATTCCCCGATGGCACGGCGCGCGTGCTGGTCGAGGGACTCTGGCGCATCCGGGTGAAAAATTTCACGCTGCCGATGCCCTATCTGCGCGCGGCTTACGACCTGTTGCGCGACGAAACGGAAAATTCCATCGAATTGCAGGCGATGCTGCGCAACGCGCACAAGCAGTTTGATGAAATCGCCAAGATGTCCACCGCGCTGCCCGACCAGGTCAAAATCGCCGCGCTCAACACCGATCATCCCGGCCATTTCGCCGACCTCATCGCCGCGAACCTGAATTTGAGCCTCGAAGACCGCCAGCGGCTGCTCGAAACCATTTCCGTCCGCGAGCGGCTCCAGAAACTGCTGCCCCTGCTCGGCCGCGAGCAGGAGGTGCTGACGTTGAGTTCCAAAATCCAGAACGACGTCGCCTCCTCGATTGCCCGGTCGCAGCGCGACTTTTTCCTGCGCGAACAAATGCGCGCCATCCAGCGCGAATTGGGCGACGCGGACCCGAACGCGAACGAAACCAAATCGCTCCGCGAAAAAATCGAGCAGACGCCGATGCCCGCGGAGGCGCGCAAGGCCGCCGAGCAGGAACTCGAACGCCTCCAGCAGACGCCGCCCGCCGCCGCCGAATACGGCGTCGGCCGCAATTACCTCGACTGGATTTTGAACCTGCCGTGGGAGAAATCCACCGAGGACAAGCTGGATTTGAAGACGGCGGAAAAAATCCTGAACGAGCAGCACTTCGGCCTCGCCAAGGTCAAAGACCGCCTGCTTGAATTCATCGCCGTCATCAAGCGCCGCAAACAAATCAAAGGGCCGATCCTTTGCCTCGTTGGCCCGCCCGGTGTCGGTAAAACCTCCCTCGGCAAAAGCGTCGCCGACGCGCTGGGGCGCAAATTCGCGCGCATCTCCCTCGGCGGAATGCGCGACGAGGCCGAGATTCGCGGCCATCGCCGGACTTACGTGGGCGCGATGCCCGGACGCATCATCCAGACGCTGCGCCGTGTCGAAAGCCGAAACCCGGTCATCCTGCTCGACGAACTGGACAAGGTCGGCGCGGATTTTCGCGGCGACCCGGCGTCGGCGCTGCTCGAGGTGCTCGACCCCGCGCAAAACAACACATTCACCGACCATTACCTCGATTTGCCGTTCGATTTATCGCGCGTGCTGTTCATCACCACGGCGAACTGGCTGGAGCCGATTCATCCCGCGTTGCGCGACCGGCTGGAAGTCATCGAGCTGCCCAGCTACACCGAGACCGAAAAATTGCAAATCGCCAGGCGCTACCTCGTCCCGCGCCAGATTGAGGAGCATGGCCTGACCCGGTCGGACGTGAAATTTTCCGACTCCGCGCTGCGCCGGCTCATCCGCGAATACACCCGCGAGGCCGGCGTGCGCCAGTTGGAGCGCGAAATCGCCGCGCTCTCGCGCAAGGCCACGCGCAAAATCATTTCCCAGAACGGCAAGGCCACAACGGTGAAGCTCGACGCCGAAAATTTGAAGGATTATCTCGGCCACGCGCCGTTCGTCGCCGAAAGCGCCGAGAAAATCACCGAGATCGGCATCGCCACCGGGCTGGCGTGGACGCCGGTGGGCGGCGACATTTTGTTCATCGAGGCGACGCGGATGCGCGGGCGCGGCAACCTGATTTTGACGGGCTCGCTGGGCGAGGTGATGAAGGAAAGCGCGCAAACGGCGGTGAGCTATCTCCGCAGCCAGGCCAAAAAGCTCGATCTGGATTTTGACGATTACGGCAAACACGATTTGCACATCCACGTTCCCGCCGGCGCGACGCCCAAGGACGGTCCGAGCGCGGGCGTGGCCATCGTCGCGGCGCTGGCGTCGCTGCTGTCCAAGCGGCGCGTGAAATCCGAAGTGGCGATGACCGGGGAAATCAGCCTGCGCGGGCGTGTGCTGCGCGTGGGCGGCATCAAGGAGAAGGTCCTCGCGGCGCAACGCTTTGGCATGAAGCAGGTCATTTTGCCGGAGGGAAACAAGTCGGACTGGCTCGAAGCGCCGGCGGAAGTGCGCAGCAAATTGAAGGCGCATTTTGTCCGGCAGATTTCGGAAGTGCTGCAGCTCGCGCTCGCGCCGAAATGAAATTGGATTTTCAAGGTAAGGCGAGCGTCCCCGCGAGCCGAGGCAACTTTTTGCAAAAGACGGCTTGCGGGGACGCTTGCGGTGTTCCGAAGGAACGTTTGAAAATAGCCCGGCATTTCAATGCCGGGTTTTTATGCAAATCGCGTCAAGTCCCGGAGGGACGACCGATTATCGGACAAAGCTTCAGCCGTCCCTCCGGGACTCATCCGACGACGAACCTGTTCCCGGCGTTGAAACGCCGGGCTATTTTCGGGAAGTCCTTGCGGGACTTTGCCTCGTTTGCCATTGCCTCAATCCTGCTGGCCGCGATTGGCGCGACGGCGCAAACGACGAACACCTTGTCCGACGCGGAAATTCAGGGACGGCAGCTTGTCCAAAAACTTCTAGGCCAGCAACCGACGGAAAATTTCACAAACACCGGCATTTTGCAAATTCGCGATGGGAAGGGCAAACGTTCGGAGATTCCTGTGAAATGCGAGGTCATCGTCACAGTGACAAACTGGCAAAGCGCCTACGTGGCTGGGGCAACAAACCAAGTCGTGACGCTTTGTGTCATTCATGCTGGGGACCGGCCGACCGAGTATTTTTATCATACCAATTCCGCCGAACGCATTCCGCTGTTGACGGACATTCCCATGCTCGGGCATTTGTTTCGCAGCCATCAATTGACCGGCGCGGAATTGATGGTCCCATTCGCTGGTTCAGATTTCTGGATTGCCGATTTAGGCCTGGAATTTCTCCACTGGCCGGGGCAGAAAATTTTGCGGGGCGACACGGCGCGCGGACGGTTGTGCAAGGTCCTGGAAAGCACGAATCCCAATCCGTCCGCCAACAGCTACTCTCGCGTGCTGTGCTGGATTGACAACGAGACGCTTGGCATCGTCGAGGCCGAGGCTTACGATGCGCAGAACAAACTGCTCAAGGAATTTTACCCGAAAGATATCAAAAAAGTGAACGGCCAGTGGCAGGTGGGCAGCATGGAAATCCGCAACGTCCAGACCCGCTCGCGCACGTGGCTGGTGTTCGATTTGAAGAAGCAGTGAGTCTTAATCGTAATCATAATCGTCATCGGTTTTGTAGGTTTTAGATGCGAGTAGGATTAAGATTAAGATTAGGATGGAGTTGACATCTTTTTGCCGAACGCCCACGCTGCGCGCATGGTATGAAATCCGGCCTTTTCAGAATTTGTGCGGCGGCCTGCCTCGCCGCGTTGTTTGCGGTGCGAAGTCCCGCCGCAGATACCAATTCCACTCCTTCCACTACTGTAGCGCCACCGACAACGCAACCGGTGGACGCGGCGGCGCAGCAGAACGCGTTGAACGGTTATCTTCAAATCCAGTCGCAGCTTCATGACACGCAGATGGCGCTGGAAAAAAGCCGCGAGGAAGCGCGGCAGAACGCCGCCGACACCACCGCGCGCATCCAGTCGCTCGAGGAAAGTCTCGCCGCGCAGCGCGCCAGCGAACTCGAGACGGCGCAAAAAAACCAGGAGTCCATGTTCATGATGGCGGGCGCGTTCGGGCTGACGGTGCTGGCCGCCGTTTTGTTCATGGTGTATTTGCAATGGCGCGCGGTGACGCGGCTGGTGGAGATGTCCGGGCCGCGTCCGGCGGGATTTTTGCCGGCCAACGGCCGCGGCGCGTCTTCGCTCATGGCGGGCGCGGCGGTCGCGGACGCGAACACGCGGCTGTTCGGCGCGGTGGACCATTTGCAGAAGCGGATTTTGGAGCTGGAACAGGGTTCGCGCGCGGCGCTGGCGGAAACGAATTCCGCGACTGCCGGCGAAAACAAAAATGAAGCGCCGGCGGCCGCAAATTCAAATTCGAACGGCCACGGCGACCGCATCACGGACATGATTGCCGACGGCCAGACGCTCCTCAACGCAAACCAGCCGGAGAAGGCGTTGCGATTGTTCGACGAGGCGCTGGCGATTGATCCGAAATCCGCCGATGCGCTGATCAAAAAGGGCGGCGCGCTGGAAAAACTCGAGCGCTTCAACGAAGCCGTCGCCTGCTATGACCGCGTGATCGAGACGAGCAGTCCGGCGACGATGGCCTATCTCCAAAAAGGCGGGCTGTTCAACCGGCTGGCGCGCTACGACGAGGCGTTGAAATGTTACGAGCTGGCGTTGCAGGCGCAGGAGAAGAAGTCGGCGGCCGGAAAAGCCATCTGATTCAATTCGTAAAATCCACACGACCGCGCGCACGTTCGGATTCAAGCTGCTGACGGATCATCTCGATCTTCATTTGCAACAACTCGCGGTTTTCCTCGGTGCGCACCGCCAGTTCCTTTTCAAGCTTCTGGATTTGCATCTCGTAAACCTGCAACCGCTCGTGCATCGGCGTCTGCAACCGGTCCAGCCGCCGCACGAGGTCGGCAATTTCAGCGGCGGCGCACTGTTGCGCGGTAAGCAACTCGTGGCGCTGCGCGGCCAGTTCCTGCACCAGCGCTTCCTTGATCACCAGCGCCAATTGCGGCGCGAGTTCGGTGTGGATGGCGTTTGGATGTTCAACGCGCGCCGGCAGCAAATCATTTCGCCGCCGCGAGCGCGATTGTTGCCACACAAAAAAGACCGTTGCGATTGAAACCACCGAAACCACCGCCAGCGCGACCACGAGCCACTCGTTGCGCGTGCGGATTTTCTGCGCCTGATTCTGCAATTCGAGCGCGGCGGCATGTTCGCGCTGCGCCTGACTGCCGGCCTGGGCTGCCATGTCCTGTTCGCGCTGGATTTGAAGCTGTTGCTGCTGCACTTGCTCGCGCGCGGCGGCGATTTGCCGGTTCAGCTGATCGGGCATCAATTTTTCATTCAACGCATCCAACGCCGCCTTGATTTTCAGATCAATCGTCGCGCCGCGCTGGACGATGAGCTGTCCGGCGTCATAGTGGTCAACCACCACGAGCTGGCGGACGTCACGATCACGCGCCTGCTGCGTAAGATTTGCATCGGGCGCGCAATTCGGCTTGAGAAAGACCGACAGCGAGCGCGCCACGGCCTGTTCATCCTCAGGAAAATTACGGCGAAACAGCATTTGCAAACGCGAAAGCGGCGTCATGTTGTTTTGCGTGATGAGTTTGCCGCGCTGTTCAGCCTCGGCGAGCGTCACTTTGTCATTTGCGTTGTTGACCTGCACCAGCATCAACGTGTCGCCCAGCGCGAAACCGTCCGGCAAATCGTCGGCGCGAATCGCGCGGTGCGTCATCTGCAGCAACGCGGCGATGTAACGGTTTTCCGTGTCGAGTCCCGCGTCGCCGGCAGCCCAGCTTGCCGCAAGTTTGGCGCTGACGGGAAACGATTTGCTCCTGCCATTGAAGGCGGCGAGAAAGCCGCTGAATTGAGGCGAGGCGATGGTGTCGCTGTCGAGCGGGTTGGTGGGAAAGCCGGCTTTGAGCGCGGCGAGAAAACTCGACTGCGTGGCGGCGAACGCGGCTTGAAGTTCGCTGGCCATTGCGTTGGTGATGGCGGCGTCGGGATAACTGCGGAAAATCGCCGGCGTCTTCAGCGCTTCAGCCGATTTTCGCGCAGCAGTCGCGCTGGCATCAATCACGTCAAGCGCCACGGGCGTAATGATATCTTCCCCGACGGTGCCGCCGACATGATAGGCGGCGAGGTCAGCAGCGTGGAGGATCCCGGTGGAAAACAGCGCGAGGGCGCACGCAAAACGGAGTCCAGACGCAACCTTTACCATAAAAATGATTTTTGTTCGCCGAGCAACTGGTCGCCGTTCCAGAGCGTGACACGCCAGGCGACCAGCGAGCCGAACTTTCTCAAGTCATCGCCGCCGAGAGTCAGCGAAGTCCAACTGCGGAAAAAACCGGGCGTGACTTCCTTTTCCAGGACGGTCCGGCGCGGCAGGCCGTGTTCGCCAATGCCGCGCAGTTCGGCGCGCAGTTTTAATTTTGCGCCTTTCAGGTTGGACGCCTTCCACAAGACGTCGAAGCGGATGGCGGAAATTTCATTCGTGTGCTGGCGCAGGCGGGCCTGATAGGCATCGCGGTCGAAAAGGCTCGGTGAAATCGCGTCATGGCCCTTGAGATCGAGAAACAACGGCAGGACCTTGACGACGCGACCCGACTTCGCGGCGGGAGCCGCGGCGGCGCGGCTTGCGCCCGCGACGGCATCGGACGCGCCCGCCGTCGCAAACGAACCGAGCAAAACCGCGGTCATCAAGAGCAGGCGCATGGAGAAACAATAACGGCCGATAGCACAAACTCAATCCCGATTTCAATAGTTCCAGTAAAAGCTGACGACCTCGACGTTGCGGCCGCCGGCGGGCCGGTAGAGGATGGCGTTGAAGTCGCGCTTGTAACTGCCGATTTGCGCGGTGACGGTGACTTTGAACGCGGTGCTGCGCACGTCCGCGAGGCCGCCGATCCGCGCGACCGCCTGGGGATTGACACCGGCGGCCTGAAGCTGGCCGACGTTTTGAAACGGCGTGTCGTCTTCCGTGCCGTCCACGCCATCGGGGCCGGAGCGGTATTTGATGATGCTGGCGGCGGTGTTGGCATCCACGCCGGGAAGCAATTGCAGGACGTTTGCATCGGCGGTGTTGATGTTGATGCGGCCGGAGGAAAAGGGCGTGAACAGGTCCACCAGCCCGAACGGATAATTGGGCGCCTCGCCGGGTGCGTTCCCGAAACCGAGCCGGTGCTGAAACGACGCGCCCGGATGGTTCGTCACACTGCCGCCCCAGTAGATTTCCGGATGATCCAAGATTCCCTTGACGAGCAGCAGTTCCGACAGGTCATCCATCGGCGCATCCTTGCAGTTGTATGGCGGGTTCAGCCCCTGGTAATATTCATTCTTCGCGCCGGCAATGCGCGGCATGTCGCCCGGTTGCACCCAGTCCTGGATGGAATCGGACACGACGGATATTTCGCCGGCGTCCACGCCCATGATCGTGAGCGCCTGCTGGATTTCCGGCGCGTCAACGGGGTTGTTGATGTTCGCGAAACGTTCGAGGTCGGTGATTTTGACCGACACGGTTCCATCGCCGATCTGGTAATTGCCCAGGGAAATTCCGGCCAGCGCGCTGTTGGTCTCGCCCATGCTGCCCGTCCCGCCCGCCCAGATTTGATTCAGGGAATCGTAAGGTTGGGTTGTCGCCTCCAGCGCGAGGACCCAGCGCGCCAGTTCCGCGCCGGAGCGGCCGAGCCAGACCAGCCGCTGGTTGGTGTCGGTGCTCACCGCCAGCTTGCTCTCGACCTTCATGGAAAACGCCAGCCCCGCCGCCAGGATGGACAGCACGAAAATCGCGCACATCACGATGAGGAGCGCGATGCCGGCGGATTGGGGGCGGGTGGAAATTTTCATCGTCCGCGGTTGATGACGTTGCGCGGATTGTTCTGGTTGCCGCCGCCTCCTCCGGGCGTAACCCCAGGAACAGCTAGGTTGATTCCGGGGGGGCCGCCGCCCGGCCCGCCGCCCGGCCCGCCACCCGGCCCGCCGCCCGTCTGGACGACCGCCGGCATGGTTTGCGAGGGCACGGCGATGACGCGGGTGACGACCAGCGTCGGCGCGGCGTTGCCGAAATTATTATTCCTGCCGCCGAGCACGAGTTTGACGCGAATCAGCGACGGGATGGTATTGGTGTAGTCCCATGCCTTCGTCCATTCCGCGTGGTTGGTGTCCCAGCATTCGACCTTGAAGGTCTGCACGTTGCGCGCAAGCACGAGCGGGTTCTTTTGTTCGTCCTCGTCCATGTCCAGCAGGATCGGCTTCTGCCGCAGCACCAGGTCCTTTTCCGAATTCGCCCCGGCTTCGAGCGTGAATTGCAACTGACGCACGTTGAGATCGCCGAATTTCCCGTTGCGCGGAAAATTGTCGGGCAGCCGCGACGTGAAATCCAGTTCCGGCGGGTCATCGTTGATGATGAAGCTGTAATAGTTCATGGACGCCTGAAACGATTGGATGCACGTCAGCGCGTCCTCGATGGTGTGGATGGCGACGCGCTGGCGCTGCACCTGCGCCGCCGCCGCCTGGCTGACCCGCGAAGCGCGCCAGATGAGATCCCAGGACGAATAGATGGCCGCCACCACCAGGCTGAAAATCGTCATGGCGATCATCACCTCAATCAGCGTGAAGGCGGACAAGTGACGAGTGACAGGTGACGAGTGACATGAACGCGCGCCGCGCGCCGGCGCCCGACCCTCGACCCTCGACTCTCGACAAAACATTTTCATTTGAAACCCAGCCCTCCGTCGAGGCTGCCCGCCGGCGAATCCGGGCGGTAAAACAAGACGGTCATTTTCGAGACGACGGGCCGGTTGCCTTCATTGCTTTGCACAGCGATGACCACCTGAAACAATTTGTTCGTCTGCGCTTCATCAATGGCAAAATCCCATGTGTAGCCTTTGTAGGAGTCGCCGAGCAGTTCGCCGAGGTCGCCCGACGACACGCCCTCGACGAGTTTGTTGGTCAGCGAAATTTGCGATGCCACCAGGCCGGCGTCCACCATCGGCTTCTGCAGCCGCCGCGCGATGTCGAGCGACTGCGAAACCAGCGCCAGAATCGCGAACGTCGCCGTGCAAAACGCGACGACGGCGAACATCACCTCCAGCAGCGTGAAACCGCCGCGGGCCGTTTTGGTTTTTGCCGCGGGCAGCTTCATCGCACATTTCCGACGGATGCCAGCGCCGTGGTTATTTCGAGCGTGATTTTCCGGTATTCGCCGCCGGAGCTTAACACCAGCGTCATTTCATCGCTCGTGCCGTTGGCGAAGAAATGCACATACGCCTCGCCGTCCGAGTCGGTGTAATCAAAGTTGTTGATGCCCAGCCCCTCGATCACCACGCTGGGGTCGAATTCCGCCGAGTTCACCGCCGCCTTGCCTACGCGCGTGGAAGGCGCGGATTGCCCGGATGCGACCGCGCCGCTCAAGGCCACCTGTCGGAGGCGCGGGTGAAAAACCACGGTCATCGTCTGCTCCCGCAAAATCGCCTGCGCCCGCGCGTGGCTGCAAATTTCCACCACGTCGTTGACCGCCTTGCGCATCGGCGCCTCGCGGGTCACCGACAGGATGGCCGGCACGCCCGTGGCCATCATGAGGCCGATGATGGCGACGACCATCATGAGTTCGATGAGCGTGAAAGCAGCGTGACGAGTGACATGCGGCGAGTGACAAGAATCCGTTTCGCGCGCCGCCGTCGTCTTTTCACCTGTTACTTGCCAGTTACAACTCATCATTGTCCCCCTATCCCGGAGCCGATGTTGGAAATCATCGAGAACATCGCGCCCAAAACGGCGACCAGCAGGAAGCCGACCATCGCCGCCATGGCGATGATGAGCACCGGTTCGATCAGGTTGGTCGTCACGCGCAGGGCGATGTTCAGTTCGTTTTCATACGTCTGCGCCACGTTGTTCAACGCGTCGGCCACGTTGCCGGTGTCCTCGCCGATTTTCACCAGGTCCACCATCAGCCGCGGGAAGACCTTGCTGGCCGCCAGCGGTTGCGCGAGCGATTTGCCGTCCGTCACCGCGTCGCGCGTCCTGGCCGTGGCCTCCTTGATGATGCTGTTGGGGATGACCGCCTCGGTGATTTTGAGCGCGGTGAGCATGGGCACGCCGTTTTGGAGGAGCGTGCAGAGCGTGCGTGCGAACTGGCCGTAAAGGTTCAGGCACACCACGCGGCCCAGCAGCGGCGCCTTCATCTTCCACTCGTCAATCTTGCGCCGCCCCGTCGCCGTCGCCTGGAACCGCTTGAACAAGATGACCATCACAATGACAATCCCCGCCATCAGCCACCAGTAATGTTTGAACGCGTCGCTGACGTTGATCAAGATTTGCGTCATCATCGGCAGATGGTTGAACCCCACGCCGCTGAAGAGCGACATGAATTTCGGCAGCATCACCGTGAGAAAGAAGACAATAAGGCCCACGCCCACGCAGCACACCAGCGCCGGATAAATCAGCGCCGAGGTGAACTTGGCCTGCACCTGCGCGAATTTCTCGAAATGGTCGGCCATGCGCCGGAGGACGTCCACCAGCGCGCCGCTCGACTCGCCCGCCTTCACCATGTTGACATACAAATCCGAAAACACGCGCGGCTGCTTGGCCATGGCGTCGGACAAACCCCGGCCCTCGCTCACCTCCTGCTTGAGCTGGCGGCTCACGTCCGAGGGAATCCCCTTCGTCTCCAGATACGTCATGCTGTTGAGCGCCGTGGACAGCGGCATGCCGGCCTGGAGCAGGTTGGCGAGCTGCTGGGTGAACGTGGCCAGCTCCTGCAACTTCGGCTTGCGCTGCTGCTCGAAATGCGCGCGCAACGTCGGCGGGAGGAACGACCGCCAGTCGAAAGCCCGGCCCGCGCCCTTGTCGGCGACCGGCCCGCCCTTGCTCGTGTCCACGGCAATGGGGAACAGGCCGAGGCGCTCGATTTGCGCCACGGCCGCCGGACGGTCATTCACTTCCAGAACGCCCTCGACCAGTTCGCCGGAGCGTTTTCGCGCCTTGTAGGAAAATTGCGGCATGACTACTTGTATCTAAAACCGCCGGAGGATGAAAGTTTCAAATGACAATGGCAAAAACAGCGCCCACCCGCCAATTCAGGAAAGTTGATTCAATGCTTCACCCTGGCTTCTATCTCTCAAAACGCCCGAATCCCCCTTGAACGTTTGGCGCATTCGTGTTGAATCATTATTGTGGCCGAAGAAAGGCCGCGTCACAAACAGCCGCAATTTGCAGAATTATGAAACCCAGACGCAACCTGATTCAAATCTGCCTGCTGTGTGTGCTGATGCTGCAAGCATTCACCAGCGGCGCGCAACCCGTGACCAAGGTTGCCGGAGGCCAATGGCACAGCCTTTTTCTCAAGAGCGACGGCAGTCTGTGGGGAATGGGTGCTAATAATCTCGGACAACTGGGCGACGGCACTCACAATTTTAATACCAACCGGCCGGAGCAGATAGTGGCCAGCAACATTGTGGCCATTGCCGCAGGATACAATCACAGCCTGTTTCTGAGTAACAACGGCAGTCTGTGGGGTATGGGCGAGAACAATTATGGTCAATTGGGCGACCGCACTTACGCTGCCACCAATCGGCCGGAGCAAATAGTGGCCAGCAACGTTACAGCAATTGCCGCGGGAGATTACCACAGCCTGTTTGTCAAGAGTGACGGCAGCTTGTGGGCCATGGGGAGAAATAGCTCCGGCCAGTTGGGCGACGGCACTTACACCATGACCAATCAACCGGAACAGATTATGGCCAGTAACGTCACAGCGATTGCCGCGGGAGATAAGCACAGCCTGTTCCTCAAGTCCGACGGCAGCCTGTGGGCCATGGGTGACAACGAAGAAGGCGGATTAGGCGACGGCACTTACAACACGACCAATCAACCGGAACAGATAGTGGCTAGTAATGTCACGGCAATTGCCGTGTGGAGTAGAAGCTACTTCAGCCTATTTCTGAAGAGTGATGGCAGCCTCTGGGGGATGGGCGAGAACGTTGCTGGCCAATTGGGTAACGGCATTTATAATACGGTTTCTCCTTACGGAACCAACCAGCCGCAACAGATTGTGGCCAGCGGCGTCACGGCGATTGCCGCAGGGGTCGGCCAAAGCCTGTTTGTTAAAAGCGACGGCAGCCTGTGGGGTATGGGCTACAATAGCAACGGCCAATTGGGCGATGGCACTCTCAACAGCACCAATCGCCCCGAACAGATTCTTGCGGCTTACAATCAAATCTCAGGCCGCCTAATGGGCGGAACCAACATGCAATTGTCCTTTGTGGGCATCGCCAATGCGAAATACGCGCTGGACCGAGCCAGCAGCCTGTCACCGCCCAACTGGATTCCGCAGGTGACCAATCCCGCCGGTTCGTTCGGGGCGCTGGTGTTCACCAACCCGCCGGACGCCACCACGAACAATTTCTGGCGCATCCGCTCCGTGCCGTGACAATCGAAGGATTATTCCCTCGCCCCGCCCAAGCGGGGACTTGAGCCATTTGGGAAATGGCGAAAGGAGTTCGGCGAAGCCGAAAGCCCGATAGGGCCGGGCCGAGCGGGAGCGAGCGAGTCATTGGGACAGGGAGAGGGAATTTAATCCCGCCCCCTCTCTCCGTCTCTCTCCCCATTGCATCGGGAGAGAGTGACCAAGGCGGAGTAATTGGGGCCGGCTCAAGCCGGCTGCTGCAACCTCTGGCGCATCCGCTTCCGGCGCACCTCCGGATTGGGCGTGGAAATCCAGCCGTGCGGGGGAAAGCCCTTTATTCAAGCGGTGGTTTTGCGCTTGACGCCTGGCGGCCAAAAACCTATCTTATCCAGCAAAGATTGGTAAAGTCTGCTGGTTCGGCCAGCGCGCGAAAGTCGGAGATGAATATCTTCCGGCTTTTTTATTCGCCGGAAGCCGGCCCGCAGACGCCGTTTTAGCATATGAACGCAGATTTTTTGGCAGTCTTGGAATTCTGGGAGCGCGAAAAGGGCATCAACCGTGATGTCCTCGTCGGCGCTGTCCAGGATGCATTGTTGCAGGCCGCCAAGAAGGCCGTCGGACCCGCGCGCGAACTGCGCGTGGAGATTGACCAGAAAAACGGGGACATCAAGGCCTTCGCCAAGCTCATCGTCTCCGAGAAGGTCATTTCCGTTCACGACCAGATTTCCGTCTTTGACGCGCGCCGCATCAAGCCGGACGCGAAAGTCGGCGACGAACTCGAAAAGGAAGTCACGCCCACCGGCTTTGGCCGCATCGCCTCGCAATACGCCAAGCAGGCGCTCATGATGAAAATCCGGCAGGCGGAGAAGGCGCTCATTTTCACCGAATTCAAGGACCGCGTCGGCGACATCGTCAGCGGCACGGTGCGGCGGTTCGAGCGTTCGGACGTGATTCTGGATCTGGGCAAATACGAGGCGCTGCTGCCGAACCGCGAGCGCGTGCCCACCGAGGAATACCAGGTTGGCGAGCGCATCCGCTGCTATGTCAAGGCCGTGCAGGAAGGCGCGCACGGGCCGGAGATCATTTTGTCGCGCGCCGACCCGCGTTTCATCATCAAGCTGTTCCAGCTCGAGGTTTCCGAAATCAACGACGGCACGATTGAGATCAAGGGCATCGCGCGCGAGCCGGGTTTCCGCACCAAAATGGCGGTCTATTCGCGCGATTCAAAAGTGGATCCCGTCGGCGCCTGCGTCGGGATGCGCGGCCAGCGCGTGAAGAACATCGTCCGCGAATTGAACAACGAGAAGGTGGACGTGATTCCGTGGTCATCGGACATCAGAACTTTTGTCACGAAGGCGCTCGAACCGGCGCAGTTGAAAAGCGTTGAACTGGATGAAGCGGGCAAGCGCCTGAAAATTTTGGTGAGCGAAGACCAGTTGTCGCTGGCCATCGGCAAGCGCGGCCAGAACGCGCGGCTCACAGCCAAGCTCACCGGCTGGGAAGTGGACATTGACGCCGAGCACGTCGTCACGAAGGGTTTCGAGGAAAAAGTCGCGGAAGCCGTGGAACATCTGGCGGCTATTCCTGGCATTTCGCGCGAGCAGGCGGACGCGCTGGTGCATGCCGGCCTGACGCGTCTGGAGGATTTGCTGTCGGCGGAGGAAGACGATCTGGCCAGCGTGCCGCAAATCGGCGAGAAGGCGGCGGAGATTTTGAAGGCAGCGCGCGCCGAGGCGGAGCGCCACACGTTGAAAGTCGGCGAAGTGCCGGCAGCCCCCGACCCGCAGGTCGGGGTGAACAGTTGAGATTTATGACGCGGACCGGAACAACTTTTGTTCGCGCACTTTGAGCCATGAAGGCCCATTGCCCATTCCGGTCGGCGGCGGTAAAAATTTATGCCCGTTCGGATATACGACATTTCGAAGAAGCTCGGCCTCGAGAACAAGGAAATTCTCACCCAGGCCAAGGCGATGGGCATTGCCGCCGCCAAAGTCCCCTCCAGCTCGCTGGATAAAATCACCGCCCAGTGGCTCGAAGAGGAACTGGTAAAAATTCATCCCGAGGCCGCCGCCCGGCTCGCGCCCAAGCCCGCGCCCGAACCGCCCAAGCCCGCGCCCGTGGAGGAAAAGATCGTCCTCATCACCGCGCCGCCCCCCGAACCCAAGCCCGAACCGGCAGTCGTTGAAACAACAACGGCGACCGCGCCAGCGCCGGTGGTTGAAGCGTCGAAGCCGGTCGCGCCCATGCCGCCGCCGCCGCCCAAACCAGTCGGCCCGAAAGTCGGCGACAAGGTCGGGTTCATCCAGTTGCCAACGCGCCCGGCAGCGCGCCCCGCCGAAAAGGGCGGGGCTGTCAAACTGCCTCCGTCGCGCCCGGGTGCGCCGCAAAGGCCAGGCTCGCGTCAGCAATTTCAGCGTTCCCGCGATGGCCGCCAGGCGCCGCAGCCCGCGCGCGAGCCCGCCAAACCCGCCGCCCCAGCGGGCCCCAAGATCAGCTTGCCGGACACCGCCGAGCTCATCATCATCAAGCCGCCGATTGTCGTCCGCGAACTTGCTGAGCAGCTCAAGCAAAAGCCGTTCATCATCATCGGTGATTTGATCAAGCTGGGCGTTTTCGCCACCGTCAACCAGGCGATTGACGAAAATATCGCCCAGCAGCTTTGCGCGAAATACGGTTTCCGGTTTGAAGTGGAAAAGCGGGCGAAGGGCGAAGGCGTTGTTCACGCAGTCGAGAGGAAAATCGAACTGGACGTTGACGACAAGCCGGAACAGCTCAAGCCGCGCGCGCCGGTCGTGACCATCATGGGCCACGTGGACCACGGCAAAACCTCGCTGCTCGACGTGATCCGCCAATCGGATGTCGCGGCGGGCGAGGCCGGCGGCATCACGCAGCACATCGGCGCCTACACGATTTCCGTGCCGCATCCGGAACGCAAAAAGGAGCTGGCTCAAATCACATTCCTCGACACGCCCGGCCACGCGGCATTCAGTTCCATGCGCGCCCGCGGCGCAAACGTCACGGACATCGTCGTGCTCGTCGTGGCCGCGAACGACGGCGTCATGCCGCAAACTTTGGAGGCGTTGAACCACGCCAAGGCCGCGAAGGTCCCCATCCTCGTTGCCGTCAACAAAATGGATCATCCGAACGCAAACCCGCTGAAGGTCCGCCAGCAGTTGCAGGACAAGGGGCTTGTGCCGGACGACTGGGGCGGCGACACGATTTTCGTGGACGTTTCCGCGCTCACCAAGCAGGGCGTGGACAAACTGCTCGAAATGATTCTGCTCCAGGCGGAACTTCTCGAACTCAAGGCGAACCCCGACCGCAACGCCAAAGGCAACGTCATCGAGTCCGGCGTCGAGCCGGGCGGCCCGACGGCGACGGTTTTGGTTCGCAAAGGCACGCTGCGCGTCGGCGACATCATTTTGTGCGGGGAATTTTACGGCCGCGTCCGCGCGCTCATCAACGAGGAGGAGAAACGGCTCAAGGAAGCCGGGCCGTCGGTCGCGGTGAAGGTGCTCGGCCTGAACGGCGTGCCGGACGCCGGACTGGAGTTCAGCGTGGTCGAGGACGAGAAAGCGGCGCGCGACCTGGCCGAACAGCGCGCGATGGAGGCGAAAAGCCAGGACCTGGAAAACCGCTCCAAGGTCACGCTCGAAAATTTATTCGCGTCGCTCGAGGCGGCGCAAAGCAAGGGGCTCAAGGTCGTCGTCAAGGCCGACACGCAAGGCTCGGTCGAGGCCATCGTCGAGGCGCTCAAGAAAATCGAGTCGGACAAGATTTCGCTCGAAATCATCCACAGCGATGTCGGCACCATCACCGAAAACGACGTGGCGCTGGCGTCGGCCTCTCACGCCGTCATCCTCGGTTTTCACACGCGGCTGGACAGCACCGCCGCCGAAAAGGCGAAACATGAAAGCGTGCAGATCAAGCTTTACGCGATCATTTACGAGTTGATTGACCAGGTGAAGGACTCGATGGCCGGGTTGCTCGAACCGGACATGAAGGAAAACATCATCGGTTCGGCGGAAGTGCGGCAGATTTTTGAAGTGTCCAAGGGCACGCCGGTCGCCGGCTGCATGGTCTCCAGCGGCCGCATCGTCAAGGGCAAGGTGCGCGTGCGCCGACGCAAGGACGTGATTTACGAGGGCATTCTGCAATCGCTGCGCCGGTTTCAGGACGAGGTCAACGAAGTCCGCGCCGGCATGGAATGCGGCATCCGCATCGAGGGCTACAGTGATTTTCAGGTCGGCGACGCCATCGAGTGTTACGCGATTGAAAAGGTGGCGGCAAAATTGTGAAAATGGGGTCCGGGTTCCCGGGAACAATCCCGGACGCCAGACGCTAAATTTTTATGAACAATCTGCGGCATGAACGGGTGCGCGAATTGTTGAAGCGCGAAATCGGCGAGGCCGTCCGCCGTGAATTTCACGTCAACGACTGCGGCCTGATTTCCGTCAACGACGTGGACGTGTCCGGCGACCTCAAATCCGCCGTCGTCTTCATCAGCATTTTCGGCAACGCCGACCAGCAGAAGCACGGCATCCAGGCGCTCAACGAGCACCGCATCCGCATCCAGGGGCTTGTCGGCAAGGCCGTCGTCTTGAAATTCACGCCGACGCTGAAATTTGTCTTTGACGATTCCATCGTGCGGGGCAACAAGGTGCTGCAAATCATCGAGGAATTGGAAAAATCTCAAGCCGGGGAAAACAATTCGGAAGAATGAAAAACGTTCGCCATCGCCTTGGAGCGCCGGCGTCCCGCCGGCGTGTCGTGTTTTGCCGAACGGAGAAACTCGCCGGCGGGACGCCAGCGCTCCCGGGAATGGAAAATCACCGCCGATGAAAAGCTACCCCAAAGTCATTGACCGGATTCTAGAGGCCATCCGCGAGAGCAAAATCTTCTGCATCGTCGGCCACGTCCGGCCGGATGGCGATTGCATCGGCTCACAACTCGGCCTCTCGCTGGCGTTGCGAAATGAAGGCAAAAAGGTTTTTTGCTGGAACGAGGATGTTGTTCCGCAAAAATACAAATTCCTGAATCCCGACGGCCTGTTCCAAAAGCCGAAGCACGGCCAGAAGTTTGACTGTGTCATCGCCACGGACTGCGCAAGCTTCGAGCGGCTCGGCAAGGCTGGCGAATGCATCGCACACCGGAAAATGTTCATCAACATTGACCATCACGAAAGCAACACGCGCTACGCCGACGTGAACTGGGTGTCCGCGCGCGAACCTTCCTGCGGTGAGTTGATTTACCGGCTGCTCAAGGTCGCGCGCTGGCCGATCAGCCAGCCGATCGCCGACTGCCTGTTCACCGCCGTTTCGACCGACACCGGTTCATTTCGCTATCCGACCACGCGGCCCGGCACATTTCACATTGCCGGCGAACTCGTCGGGCGCGGCGCGAACCTCGCCACAATCTGCAACGAGGTTTATCAATCGTATCCGGTCTCCCGCGCGCGGCTGCTGAAACATATTTACAGCCGCTTTCGCCTGACACATCACGACCAGATCGCCTGGTTCTGGCTGAAGCAGGCCGATTTCGCCCGCACCGGCGTGGAAAGCGAGGACACCGAGGGACTCATTGACCACATCCGCAACATCGAGCCGGTCGTCGTCGCCTGCGTGTTTGAGGAAATCGAACCCGACATGGTCCGCATCAGCCTCCGCTCCAAGAGCGACAAGGTGAACGTGAACGAAATCGCCGCGCAATTCGGCGGCGGAGGCCATCCGGCGGCGGCGGGCGCGAGAATTTCCGGCAAGCCGCTTTCAGTGCAACGCAAGGTGATTGCCGCGATAAAAAGAGCGTTGAACGCAGCAAAGTAGTTTCCATGCAAGAATTTTCCGCACTCGACGGGGCCATTCTCATTGACAAGCCCGCCGGCCCAACCTCGCACGACGTGGTGGATGCCATCCGCCGCAAGTTTGGCATCAAAAAAGTCGGGCATTGCGGCACGCTCGACCCGAATGCCACCGGCCTGCTCATCATCGTGCTTGGACGCGGCACGAAGCTGTCGGAAAAACTGATGGGCGACGACAAGGTTTATGAAGGCGCCATCAAATTCGGCGAGACGACGGACAGTTATGATGCCGACGGCGAACTGACCGCCTCCCTGCCCGTCCCGCCGTTGACGCTCGACCAATTGAACGAGGAAGCGGCCAAGTTCGTCGGCGACCTGATGCAGATTCCGCCGATGGTTTCGGCCATCAAAAAAAATGGCGTGCCACTCTACAAATTGGCGCGCAAAGGCATCGAAATCGTCCGCGAGCCGCGTCTCGTCCACATTTACAATTTTCGGTTCACCCGCTGCGAGCCGCCGCTCGCCTGGTTCAAAATCGCCTGCACCAAGGGCACTTACGTCCGCAGCATCGCGCACGATCTCGGCCAGAAACTCGGCTGCGGCGCGCATCTGGCGACATTGCGCCGCAGCGTTTCCGGCAAGTTCGATGTGGCGGATGCGACGACGCTGGACGCGGTTTTGAAATTGACGACGGCGGAATTGGAAAAAAAGGTGATTCCGTATTTGAAGCTGGCGCAGCCATGAAAATCATCCGCGCCGCGAACGAACTCAAGCCGGGCAACCGCAAGGTCTGCCTGGCCATCGGCTTTTTTGACGGCGTGCATCTTGGCCACCAGCAAATCATCCGGCAGACCATCGCGGACGCACACCAGCACAACGCCATCGCATTGGCGCTGACGTTTGACCGGCATCCGAATTCGGTCGTCGCTCCCGGCCGCGTGCCGCCGCTGATTTATTCGCTGCCGCAAAAACTGCGCGCAATTGAATCGCTCGGCGCGGACAAGCTGCTGCTGGTTTGCTTTGACAAAAAATTCAGCGAACAATCCGGCGAGGCCTTCGTGCGCGGTCTGGCCCGCGACCTCGGTTCAATCCAGAGCATCTGCGTCGGCGCGGATTTTGTCTTCGGCCACAAACGCAGCGGAGATGTCGCGCTGCTGAAAAAACTCGGCGGCGAAACCGGTTTTTCAGTTCACGGACTGGCGGCGGTGTCCCTCGATGGCCGGGTCGTCAGCAGCACGCGGATTCGCGAGAAGATTCGCGCGGGCAAACTCGATGGCGCGAGCCAGATGCTGGGACGGCCTTACGCGATTGCCGGCCGCGTGATCGAGGGCGACAAATTGGGCCGCCAGCTCGGCTTCCCGACGGCAAATCTTGACGTGGCCGGTTTGGTCCTGCCGCCGAACGGCGTTTATGCCGGTTTGACGACCGTAAAAAAGAAATCCCATGGCGTCGCATTGAACATCGGGTTCCGCCCGACGATGGTTTCAGCCAAACCTGAACTTCGCGTGGAGGCGCACCTGCTCGATTTCAGCGCCGAGCTTTATGGCGCGGAATTGGAGATGGAAATCAGCGAAAAGCTTCGTGACGAGAGAAAATTTGCCTCACCAGCGGAATTGCGGGCGCAAATCGCCCGTGATATTGCCGCCGTGCGCGAAAGGGCCTGACACCCGATTGCAACCTGCTGGATTCCAGTTTGTTATATTGAAATACTGCCGCATTCTGGCGGTTTTCCAATTAGTCTCCGAGGTGACGATTGTGCTTGATTTCCGGGCAAAATCAGCTAGGATGAAGCCGCGTCGGTCTTCCGGTGTTCGCAGTCTCCATGACTCACGGGCAAGCGGTCGTGTGAACAAATTAGGATCGCCGCAGTCCGTTAACAGAGATCGCCCATGATTTTCTCTGAACCAAAGCGGGTAGTTCGGGTCTTATAATCTATGTTGAATCGAAAAGCAGCGGCGTCGAGCGCGGCGCGCAGTCGCCAGCACAGCGGTGGACGACACACCAAGGCAACAGCCCCGGTGCGGCGGCGCTTTGTCATTACCAGCAGTGCGCGCCGGAATGCGGCCAAGGCGGCGGATGCAAATGGAAAATCCAAAACGCACGCCATTTCCGTCGCCGCAGCCAAATTGCCGTCCAGCAACGCGAACGCGGCGGCTCCCGCGCCGGCGCAATCAACCGTGGATTTGACCGAGACGGTCAAGACGCTGCTCCATCTCGCCCAGGAACACGGCTATGTCACTTACGATGACATCAACGATGTTTTGCCGGAGAATTTAAGCCCCGATGACCTCGACGTGTTGTTGAGCAAACTGCGCGCCCTGGATGTGGAAATCGTCATGGACCAGGCCGAGGCCGAACGCGCCGAACGCACCAAGCAGCCGGAACAGTCGCAGCCGGAGGAAGCCGACGAGGACGCGCGCCTGGAGATCCTGGACGACCCGGTGCGCATGTATATGAACCAGATGGGCAAGGTTCCGCTGCTCACCCGCGAACAGGAGGTCGAGATTTGCAAGCGCATCGAGGAAGCCGAAATCGAGATGAAGCGCATCGTTTACAGCCTCGGTTTCACGGCGAAGGAACACATTGCCATCGCGGAAAAACTGTTGTCCGAGCCGCCCAAGGAACGCTTTGACCGCGTCATTGTGGACAAGAAAATCGCCAACCGCGAAGGCCATCTGCGCGACGTGCGCAAGCTGATCAAAAAAGTCCACACGCTCGACCAGAGCGTGGATGTGAAATATTCCAACTGGCAAAAGGCCCTCCAAAAGGGCCGCAAGGACAAGCTCCAGCGCGAGTTGAAGAAAATGAGCGCGAAGTTGCAGGATATTTTCCCCAAATTTTATTACAAGCAAAAGGTCGTCGAGGAAATGATTGTCGTGGCCGGCAACGTCCACGAAAAATTCCAGGCGAGCCTGCGCCACATTCAGGAACTGGAAGGGCAACGCACCACCGCCGAACGCCGCGCGACGCTGGACGCCGAGCGCGCCAAGATCCAGACCCTTGAACAGTTCGTGCGGATGCCGCGCGAGGAATTTGCCAAGGTGTTCAAGGAATTGAAGGCCGCCGCCGACCGCGGGCTGAAGGCCAAGACCCACATGGCCGAGGCCAATTTGCGCCTTGTCGTGTCCGTCGCCAAGAAATACACCAACCGCGGCCAGTCGTTCCTCGATTTGATCCAGGAAGGCAACATCGGCTTGATGAAGGGCGTCGAGAAATTCGAGTATCGCCGCGGTTACAAATTTTCGACTTACGCGATCTGGTGGATACGCCAGGCGATCACGCGCAGCATCGCCGACCAGGCCCGCACCATCCGCATCCCGGTGCACATGATTGAAATCATGAACAAGCTCTGGCGCGCGCAAAAGCAGCTCACGCAGGAGCTGGGCCGCGAACCGACGCCGGAGGAAATCGCCGATGAAATGCACATGCCGGTATCGCGCATCCACGCGCTGCTGAAAATGGCGCAACAGCCGGTGTCGCTCCACGCGCCCGTCGGCGACGACGGCGACGTGAGCGTCGGCGATTTCATCGAGGACAAGTCCGCGGAAAACCCGTCCGAAGTGACCAGCTACAGCCTGCTCCGTGAAAAATTGAGCGACGTGCTGACGACGCTGACCGATCGCGAACGTAAAATTCTTGAAATGCGCTTCGGCCTGCTCGACGGCTACGAACGCACACTCGAGGAAATCGGCAAGATGTATAACGTCACGCGCGAACGCATCCGCCAGATCGAGGCCAAGGCGCTCCGCAAGCTGCGCCATCCGACGCGCGTCCGGCATTTGCAGGGCTTCCTCGATACGCCGGAGCCGGTGGAAATCGCCGCGACGGCCTGAGGTGAGTGGGTATGAAAGTCACATACTACGGTCACGCGTGCTTCTCCGTCGTGGTCGGAGGCAAAGTCCTTTTATTTGACCCGTTCATTTCGGGCAATCCGCTCGCCAAGAACGTTGACGTGACAAAAGTGCCGGCGGATTTCATCCTCGTCTCGCACGGGCACGGCGACCACGTCGGCGATGCGGTCGAAATTGCCAAACACACCAATGCGCTGGTGATTGCCAATTACGAAGTCGCCACCTGGCTCAACCAGAAAGGCGCGCCGAAAATCCATCCGATGAACCATGGCGGTGGTTTCCAATTCGATTTTGGCCGCGTCAAATTCGTGAACGCCATCCATTCCAGCACGCTGCCCGACGGTTCCAACGGCGGCAACCCCGGCGGCTTCGTCGTCGAGAGTGGGGAAGGAAACTTTTATTACTCCGGCGACACCGCGCTGACGCTGGACATGAAACTCATCGGCGAATCCACGAAGTTGAAATTTGCCGTGCTGTGCGTTGGCGACAATTTCACGATGGGACCGGACGATGCGGCGAAAGCCGCCGAGTTCATCCGCTGCAACGAAATTCTCGGCGTCCATTACGACACATTTCCGCTGATTGAAATTGACCACGCCGCCGCGAAGGAAAAATTCAAGGTTGCGGGCAAGACACTCCATCTTCTGCAACCCGGCGCGACGCACGATTTTTGATCATACCATGATCGGCAGGATGAGCATCGGCCGGCCGTTGTGGTAAAGGCGGCGTTGCAGCTCAAAGACCGTGTGGTTGTGCAGCCAGCGCGTCACCAGGTTTTCATCCTTGAACACGAGCTGTCCGGCGAAAAACTGCGCCTGCGGGAATTTCCCGGCGATTTCGTCGCACAATTTCGCCGCCTCTTCCACAATGTCAGTGCCCAGCGCGAACCGCGCCTCGGCGTAGAATCCGCGCTTGCTCATGTAGTTCACGTAATTTTCCACCTCGAGCCGGGAGTGTTCGCGCAAATTTTCCACCTCGGACGCACCCTTGAAATTTCCCGCGTCCAGCACGCCGACCTGCACGAAGATGAAGTTGCGATACACCTTCGGGAACATCCGCACGACCGCCAGCAGCGTGTGCAGTCCGAGGCCGTTGAAACCATTGACGAGGAACACCGCCGTGCGCGCGTTGACATCGCAGGTTGCCGACGGCTTCTCGACGGTGGCGACCGCCTCGTCAGCCATCGCGGCGGCGACGAGTTCGTTGAGGCGGAACAGTTTTTTCTGCGTCTGCCGGTAATGGGCTTTCACCCAGAACGCCGCGCCGATGAGGACACCGGTGACCAGCAGGGTGACCCAGCCGCCCTGGAAAAATTTCACCACGCAAAGTGAAATCAGGATTCCGCCCGTCAGCAGCAGGCCGAAACCATTGATGAGCAGTTTGCTTTTCCATTTTGCCTCCTTGTCCCGGTCCTGCCACCAATGCCGCACCATGCCGAGCTGCGACAGGCTGAAGGTGATGAAGACGTTGATGCTGTAAAGCACGACCAGCAGTTCCACCGATGCCGCCGTGAACAGCACCACCACCAGCGCGGCAAGTCCCATCAGCACGATGCCGTTCTGTGTCACCAGCCGGTCGCTCAACGACGCAAACCGCGTCGGCATCCAGCGGTCCACCGCCATGTTGGCCAGCACGCGCGGGCCGCCAAAAAATCCCGTCTGCGCCGCGATGAACAGCAGTGCCGCGGACGATGCCATCGCCGCGATGACAAATCCCTTCGACACCAGCGGCGGCCAGCCGGCGGTGATTTTTTCAAACAACACGTCGTTCAGCGTCTTGCCGTCCACGTGTTCGACATGATACAGCAAATACGCCAGCAGCAATCCGCCGACGACAAACGACAGCGACGCGCCCATGTAAATCATCGTGCGCTTGCCGGTTTGCACACGCGGTTCGCGGAGCGCGTTCAGGCCGTTGCTCACCGCCTCGATGCCGGTATAGGTGCCCGCGCCGAGGCTGTAGGCGCGCAACACCACCGCGATGAGGCCGAACATGCCAACTTCTGCGGAATCCGATCTCACGTCGTTGACAACGCCGTGCGCGATGCCCGGCAGGTCGCCGAAGTGGTAGGAAATCGCCCAGACGATGGCGAACGTGTAGGTGAGCACAAATACGAAAAACACCGGCACCCACAATAGAACCGACTCCTTCACGCCGCGCAGATTCAGCAACGTGAGAAAGATCACGATGCCGATGGAAAACTTCAGTTTGAACGACAGCCATTCCGGCGGCAACATGCTGAACACCGCGTCCGCACCGCTCGCCACGCTGATGGCAATCGTCAAAATGTAATCGCCAATCAAGGCGCAGCCGGAAACCACACCCAGCGTTGGCGACAACAATTTGCTGGCCACCAGATAACCGCCGCCCCCGGTGGGAAACAGCTCGATGATTTGCGAGTAGCTTGCGCAGATGACGACAATGGTCAGCACCGATCCCGCCGCGACGAAGAGGCTCAAAAAAGTGTGTCCCTGTAGCGCCCTGAATGCCGCCTCCGGGCCGTAACACGAGGACGACAAGCCGTCCGCGCCCAGTCCCACCCACGCCAGCAATGCTACCAGCGACATGTTGTGAAACAGGGACTTGTCGGAAAGATTCCGCGCGCGCCCAACCAGCATGTTCTTCACCGGGCCAAACACATTCATATAATTTGCCGCGTGTTATCGGGGTGAACATGACGACCGCGGATTTCGCGGTTCAGAGGCTCGCCCTTCCAAATGCCGACGAGGTTAGCTGACGTCACCGGCGTTGAAAACATCATTGAATCACATCAGTTGTTCGGATCCACGATGTGCAGGTCTATGCCCGGCGCGTGGTGCATGAAAAATTCAATGACGTTCGGACGCGTGAACTGCCACCAATGCCGCTCGCTCGTGCCGAGCACGACGAGGTTGATGTCGTTTTCGCGGCAATACTTCAACAGCGCGGCACAGACATCTTCGCTTTCCAGCACCGTGACGCTGCCGCCGAGTTCGGTGGCAAGCTGGACGTTTTGCATGAATTGCCGTTGTAAATCCGATGGAATCCGCATCGGATCCTCCTTTTTGCGCCGCACATAAACGGCCATCCACTCGCGGTTCAATCGTCCGGCCAGCCGCGACGCCGCGCGCAACAGCCTTGCCGTCGTCACCGGATTCGTGCTGATGAATACGGCGATTTTTTCGCTGACCTCCGTCGGCGACTTTGCCCCGACACGCGGGCGCTGGTCGAGCGCATTGGCGGTTTCGCGCAAAGCCAGCTCGCGCAGTTCGTTCAGATTGTTTTCCGTGAAAAAATTTTCCAGCGCGGCGGCGGCGCGGTCCGCGAGATAAATTTTCCCCATTCGCAACCGCTCGCGCAATTCCTCCGCCGTCAAATCGAGGTTCACGATTTGATCCGCTTCGAGAACGAAAGGGTCGGGCACGCGCTCGCGCACGTCCACGCCGGTGGCGCGCAACACGGTGTCGTGCAGGCTTTCGAGATGCTGGATGTTCATCGCGGTGATGACGTTGATGCCTGCCAGCAACAATTCCTGCACGTCGAGGTAACGCTTTGGATTTTGCGAACCGGCGACATTCGTGAACGGCAATTCGTCCACGATGCACACCGTCGGCTTGCGTTCGAGAATTTTCGGAACGTCAAGAATTTCCACCGTGCTGCCGGCGTGCGGGATTTTTTTGCGCGGGACGATTTCCAGATCGCCGATGAGGTCGGTGGTTTCCTTGCGCCCGTGCGGTTCAACCCAGCCGAGCACCGCATCCACGCCTGCGGACTTGAGGCGATGCGCCTCTTCGAGCATCGCGAAGGTCTTGCCGACGCCCGCCGCGTGGCCGAGATAAATTTTGAGTTTGCCCTTGCGGCTTTTCTCGATGAGCCGCAGGAAATCCTCCGGCTTCAATCGTTCAACGGCGGGCAATTCCATGCCCAAAAGAAACTATTTTGCCGACAATTGGTCGAGCGCGAAGTTCAACGCACATTTACGCGGTTTTCCGGAAAAGGTAGCGCGGGCGTCCCGCCTGCCACTCCTCGCCCACGCCACCGTATCCTTAAAGAGACAGGGCGTGTTTAGACTTGCATCTGAAGGAGCGTTTGGTCTGATTATGACCAGCGTGCAGCGGCAACAAAAATATTCGGACGTCTGCCGGATTGCCAAATCAGCGATTGCTGGTTTGCTTCTCGTTTCTTGGTTGCTCACTACGGCGATGGCGGCCTGCCCTGCGCTGCACGAGTATTTTCACCATGGCGCAGGCAGTCCCGACCACCAATGCGCAGTAACTCTTTTTACGCACGGCCAGTTGATGACGGCGGACACCGCGCCGGTGCTGGCGGTTTTTGTTTTGCTGATGCTGTTTAGCGTTCCGCTGGTCAAGCTGGCGGAATTTTCTTCCATTGATCTCCGTCTCGGTTTCGGTCGCGCCCCGCCGCATTTCTTCAGTCTTCGCTGATTCATCCGCCGCGACTCCGTGAGTTGCGGTTTATTTCCCATTCGTTGTTAAACCGGCGTCTCGCTTTGCGGGATGCCAAAATTTGAAAGTGATTTTATGAGACTGAAAAAATGTATTTTGATTTTGTCTGTTTCTCTTTGCGCGTCCGGGCTGCGCGCGCAGGAGACAAATGAAGTAGTGCAGTTGAAAGAGCAGATGCAGCAGATGCAGAAGGGTTTTGAGAAGCGCGAGCAAGACATGGAAACGCGCTTCGAGAAAAAAATCGCGGCGCAGGATGCGGTGATCGAGTCGCTCAAGGAAAAACTTGCGTTCATGCCGACAAATCCGCCACCGCCATCCGTCGCAATCGTTCCACCCGCCGAAACGGTGACGCCGGAGAAGTTGAAGGAGTTGAATGAAAAGGTTGACTCCGTCGTCGAGGCACAAAAGAAAACCCTGATGAGCGAGTTCAATCCGGCCATCGGACTGGTGGGCGAAACAGTGTTCGGCTATCGCAGCAAGGGTTCGGATCAAACTGGCAGCGATCGTCCGGGCGGATTCGACATCTGGCAACGGTCGGTGGAATTGAATGTCGCGGCGTCGGTTGACCCGTTCGCCAAGGGCTGGGTCGTCGCCAACGCCTCGGCTGATTCGGCCACCGGCGAGGCGTCATTCGGCATCGAAGAGGCGGCGTTGCAGACGACTTCACTGCCGGGAAATGTTTCGCTGACGGCGGGAAGATTTTTTGGCGAGTTCGGTCGCTTGAGCAACATTCACGACCACGAGTTGCCGTTTGTGAATCGTCCACTTGCGCTCGACCAATTTATCGGCGGCGAGTCACGGACGGACGGCTTGCAACTCAACTGGCTGCCGCCAATCGATCATTATGTGAGCCTGACGCTGGGCGTCGGCGATCAACTCGGCGGTGACAGTCCCAAAAACAATCCCGGAACTTACCGTGCGTTCAACGAGTTGAATGTTTGGGGTCGCGTCTCGACTTACTTCGACTTGACGCCGAACTGGCAGCTCGAAGCGGGCGTGTCCGGCCTGTTGAATCCGCAGACGCAGGATCGCGGCGGCGTGCTCGTGCAACCGAATGGCAGCACACAGACCGAGCGTGCGCGTCGGCTCGCGGGCGTGGACATGAAAGTCAGTTACGTTCCGCTGGCGAACAATCAGTTCCGCAGTTTTACTTGGGGCACGGAGGTGCTTTTCAGCGACAACCGCTATCTGTTCGACCCGAACGGCAGTTTGAATCCCGCGAACGCCACGCCCGGTTTGGACGGCGACGAGTTCACCGGCAACGTTGGCTCGCTCGGTTTGTATTCGTATGTGAATTACAAATGGAGTCGGCAATGGAGCGCGGGATTTTTGTTTGACTGGGTGCAGAACGCGCAAAATCACAGCGACGAGACGTTCGCGTATTCGCCGTTCATCACGTTTGCATTGAGCCACTGGAATCAATTGCGGCTGCAATACACGCGCACCGAACCAAGTTCCATTTCTGGCATGAAACCCGACGATGCCATTTATCTGCAATGGGCTTGGATTATCGGCGCGCACTCGCACGGCTGGCAACAACGCTAAAATTGAAAGGAAAATTATTTTATGAAACTGAAATTATTTTTCGTTACGTTCATCACGCTCCTTTGTGCGGCGCAAGTTCACGCTGCAAAAATCCGCGTCGTCGCCACGTTGACCGACCTCGCGGACATCACCCGAAACGTCGGCGGTGAAAATGTTGAGGTATTCAGCCTCGCCACCGGCATTGAAGACACCCACGGCGTGCCGATGAAACCGAGCTTCGTTCCCAAAATGAATCAAGCCGACTTGTTGGTGCTTGTGGGATTTGGCTGTGAACATGCCTTTCTTCCCGCGCTGCTTGAAGCCAGCAAGAACCCGCGCATCCAATACGGCAAGGCCGGTTATGTGGATTGCTCGGCGGGCATCGCGCCGCTTGAAGTGCCGAAATCAACCGACCATTCCGAAGGCGACGTGCACCCCTACGGCAACCCGCATTATATGCTCGACCCCGTGCTCGCGAAGACGGCGGTGCAGAACATTTACAATGCGCTCGTTGCCATCGCGCCGGAACACGAAGCGGACTTCACGCGCAATCGTGACGCCTACCTTGCGAAGCTCGACGCCAAAATCGCGGAATGGCAGGAAGCGTTAAAACCGTTGAAGGGCGCGAAGTTTGTTTCCTACCACGAGCATTGGCCGTATTTCGCCAAGCGTTTCGGTCTGGAATACTTCGGCACGATTGAATTAAAACCGGGCGTTGATCCAACGCCGCATCACATCACGGAATTGGTCGCAACCATGAAGGCCGAACACGTTCCCATTGTCGTGCGCGAGCCGCAGTTCCCGGAAAAAGTTCCGACACTCATCGCCAAGCAGGCCGGTGCGACGCTTATCAAACTGCCCATCATGCCCGGCGGTGTGCCGAATACGGACACTTACATTGAGATGATGGATTACATCGTCCACACGCTGGCTGGCACCGTGTCGAAATAAAAATGAAAGATACATTCATCACGCTGGACAACCTCGGCATTGGTTACGACAACCAGCCGGTGTTGTCCGGCATTTCACTTTCCATCGCGCGCTCCAGTTTCACAGCAATTTTGGGCGCGAACGGTTCGGGCAAATCCACGTTGCTGAAAACCTTGCTCGGTTTGCAGCCGCCGGTCGCCGGACGGATTCAATTCGTCACGCCCCCGGTTTTTGGTTATGTGCCGCAAGCCATTCAATTCGATCCGCTCTATCCGTTGACGGGCTTCGATGTCGCGCTCATGGGAACTTACGGGCGTGTCCGCCCCGGTCGTTTTGTTTCGGCAGGCGAACGGGCGTTTGTGCGCGAATGTCTGCAAGCAACGGCGGCGGAAGATTTTTCCCGCAAACGATTCGCCGAACTTTCCGGCGGTCAAAAGCAACGTGTCCTCATTGCCCGCGCGCTTGCGGCCAAACCGAACGTGCTCGTGCTGGACGAACCGACGGCGGGCGTGGATGTCGCCGCAACACACTCGTTGCTGGAATTTATCTCGCAGATTCACGAAGAACGGAAGCTGACAATCCTGCTCGTCACGCACGATTTACCGCTCGTTCGCAAACACGCGCAACAACTCATCTGGCTGCATCAAGGAAAAGTTTTGAACGGCACGGTCGGGGAATTGCTCACGCGCGAACGCATGGCGGAAATTTTTGAAATGGAGATTGGTTGATATGGAAACGCTCAAACAGATTCTTTCGCCCGATTTTCTGCTGCGAAATTCGGTCTATACCAGCGTGCTTGTCGGCTTCGCCTGTCCGCTCGTCGGCGTCTTTCTTGTTTTGCGGCGCCTCGTATTCATGGGCGTGGCGTTGCCGCAAATCTCGTCAACGGGCGTGGCGATTGCCTTGTCCGTCCCAATGTGGCTCGGTGCAATCCAGCCCGAACACGCCGCTCAATACGAACATTTGCTGGCGTTCGCCGGTTCGATGACATTTTCGCTGGGTGCAATTCTCGTGCTGGCGTTTCTGGAACGGCGCGGGCGCGGTATGCCGGAAGGTCGTCTCGGCACCGCGTATGTCGTGGCGGCGGCGTTGAGCATTTTATTGCTCTCGAAAAATCGTTACGCGGAAGCGGGCTGGCTTGATTTGCTCAAAGGCGAAATCATCACGATTGATGACACCGACCTCGTCATGACGGCGGCCGCGCTTGCGTTCGTGCTTTCGGTGTTGGGATTGTTTCACAAAGAAATGTTGCTGGTGTCATTCGACCGCGCAATGGCGACCACGCTCGGCAAGAACATCGTCTTTTGGGACGTGCTGCTTTACTTGCTGATCGGGTTGACCGTCTCAATGGCCGTGTTGAGCGTCGGTCCGCTGATCGCATTTGGTTTTCTGCTCATACCGGCGCTGACGGCGCAATTGTTCGCGCGGAACATGCGGCAATTCATGATTCTGGCATCAGTGCTGGGCGGTGCAACCGCGTTCATCGGCTTTTGGATGGCCTACCAATGGGATTTGCCAATCGGTCCAACGGACGTGGTGTTGTTGGGCGTCATTTATGCCGTGACTTTTTGCGTCAAAAAAATGGTGGAAAAACTCGCCCGCGCAAAATAAAAGGCCATGGCAAAGGATTTCCTGATTTGCCTTCGAGATTCGCGGCAACGCCGCTGGATTTTGCGGAATGTTCATCTTCCAGCCAGTCCATCCAACGCGAAGTTCAGCGTCATCACGTTCACGCGCGGCTCGCCGAAAACGCCGAGGTCGCGATCACTCGTGTTTTGTTTCACCAGCGCGCGCACGCGGTCCTCGGAAATCCCGCGCGCCTTCGCCACGCGCGGAATCTGCAATTCCGCGTTCGCCACGCTGATGTGCGGGTCGAGGCCGCTGGCGGACGCGGTCACGGCGTCAGCGGGAACCGGCGCGTTTGTCTCAAGGCCGTTGTCGGAACGATAAGTGGCGATGTTTTGCGTGATGTTGGCGACCAGATTGGACGATGTCGGTCCAAGATTGCTGCCGCTGGAACTGGTGGCGTCATAGCCGTTCGCTCCTGCAGCCGACGGGCGCGGATGAAAGTATTGCGCGCCGGTGAAATTTTGCGCGAGCAACGCCGAGCCGCGCACCGCGCCGGATTTGTCCACGAGCAGACTGCCGTTGGCCTGATGCGCGAACAGCACCCGCGCCGCGCCATAAACGATGAGCGGATACAGGCCGCACAATATGACGGCAAAGAATACTGTCGCCACAATCGAGCGGCCGAATTCAGCAAAAATGTTTTTCATAATTTTCCTGTGATGAGTTACGCGAGATGCAGGCCGGCGACGATGAGGTCAATGAGTTTGATGCCGATGAACGGCAGGATTACGCCCCAGACGCCGTAAATGAGCAGGTTGATGCGCAGGATTTGCGCCGCGCCGAGTGGACGGAATTTCACACCGCGCAACGCCAGCGGAATCAGCGCGATGATGATGAGCGCGTTGAAAATCACAGCACTCAAAATGGCACTGCCCGGGCTGTGCAGGCGCATGATGTTCAGCGGCGCAATGACGGGGAACGTCGCCATGAGCATCGCCGGGATGATGGCAAAGTATTTCGCCACGTCGTTGGCGATGCTGAACGTCGTGAGCGCGCCGCGCGTGATGAGCAGTTGCTTCCCAATTTCGATGATCTCCAGCAGCTTGGTGGGATTCGAGTCGAGGTCCACCATGTTGCCGGCCTCCTTGGCAGCTTGCGTGCCGGTGTTCATCGCCACGCCGACGTCAGCCTGTGCGAGCGCGGGTGCGTCGTTCGTGCCGTCGCCAATCATCGCGACGAGGCGGCCGCCTTCCTGTTCGCGGCGGATAAGCGCGAGTTTGTCCTCTGGTTTCGCTTCCGAAAGAAAATCATCCACGCCCGCTTCCTGCGCAATGGCGGCGGCGGTCAACTTGTTGTCGCCGGTAATCATCACCGTGCGGATGCCCATCGCGCGAAAGCGTTTGAACCGGTCGGCCAGCCCGCCCTTCACGATGTCTTTCAAATGAATCACGCCGAGCGCGCGGTCGCGGGTGGCGACGACAAGCGGCGTGCCGCCGGAAAGCGAAATCGCCTCCACAGTTTTTTCGATTTCAGCGGGGAATATTCCGCCGGTGAAGTGCCGGATGGCGTTCGCCGCGCCTTTGCGGATTTGTTTGCCTTCAAAATCCATGCCGCTCATGCGCGTCTGCGCGGTGAACGGAATGAACTGCGCGCCGGGCAATTCGTGAATCATCCGCGCGCGGATGCCGAACTGCTTCGCGAGCACGACAATGCTGCGGCCTTCGGGCGTTTCGTCGGCGAGCGACGCGAGCTGCGCGGCGTCGGCAAGTTCCTGTTCCGTCACGCCGGGGGCGGGCAAAAATGCGGTCGCCTGCCGGTTGCCGAGCGTGATGGTGCCGGTCTTGTCGAGCAGCAGCACATCCACGTCGCCCGCCGCCTCGACCGCGCGTCCACTCATCGCGAGAACGTTGCGCTGGAGCAAACGGTCCATCCCCGCGATGCCGATGGCGCTCAACAAACCGCCGATGGTCGTCGGGATCAGACAAACCAGCAGCGCGATGAGCACGACATCGGGGAAATTCACGCCGGCGTAAATACCGAATGGCTTCAATGTGATAACGGCGAGCAGAAAAACGACCGTGAGCGCGGCGAGCAGGATTGTGAGCGCGATTTCATTCGGCGTCTTCTGGCGGCTCGCGCCTTCGACGAGTGAAATCATGCGATCCAAAAAACCTTCGCCGGGATTGGCGGTGATGCGGATTTTGATTTCGTCCGAGAGCACGCGCGTGCCGCCGGTGACAGCGCTGCGGTCGCCGCCGGCCTCGCGGATGACGGGCGCGGATTCGCCGGTGATGGCTGATTCGTCCACCGTGGCCGCGCCGAGGATGACTTCACCGTCGGCAGGAATGATTTCGGTGGCGCGAACCACCACGACATCGCCCTTGCGGAGCGAGTCGGCGTCCACGACTTCAATCCGGTCGCTGGAAATTTTATTGGCGCTGGTCCGCGTGCGGGTTGAGCGCAGCGCCTTGGCCTGCGCCTTGCCGCGGCCCTCGGCGACGGCCTCCGCAAAGTTAGCGAACAGCACAGTGAACCAGAGCCAGATGGCGATTTGTGTGACAAACAACGTCTGGCCGGGCGAGCGGAAGGCGTCCACGGTGCTGATGACCGCGCCGACCAGCGTCACGAACATGACGGGATTTTTCACCATCAGTCGCGGGTTGAGCTTTTTGAAGGCGTCGCCGATGGCCGGGAGGAGAATCTTCGGACCAAAAATGGAAATGGATTTTTGAGTCATAACAATTCGGGTTAAAACAGGTTGCCTTTCAGCATCAGGAAATGTTCGACAATCGGGCCGAGCGTGAGCGCGGGCAGGAATGTCAGTGCACCGACGAGAATCACCGTCCCGACGAGCAGAACGACAAAGGTGATTCCAGTCACGGGAAACGTGCCAGCGCTGGCGGGAACGATTTTCTTGCGCGCAAGCGACCCGGCAAGTGCCAACAGCGGCACGATCATGCCAAAGCGGCCCAGCAGCATGTCAATGCCGAGCGTCGTGTCCCACCACGGCGTGTTGGCGTTGAGGCCGGCGAAGGCGCTGCCGTTGTTGCCCGCGCCGGAAGTGTAGGCGTAAAGCATTTCGCTCAAGCCGTGCGGACCCTGGTTGGCCAGACTGGACGTGCCCCAGTTGCTCACCGATGCCCAGGCGGTGAAGCCGAGAATGATGAACGCCAGAATGACAAACGCCAGCAGCACCATCTTCACGTCGTAGGCCTCAATTTTTTTGCCGAGATATTCCGGCGTGCGCCCGACCATCAGCCCGGCGATGAACACGGCGAGGATGACGAAAATCAACATGCCGTAAAGCCCCGCGCCGACACCGCCGAAGATCACCTCGCCGGTCTGGATGTTAAAAAGCGGCACCAGCCCGCCGAGCGGCGTGAAGGAATCGTGCATGGAATTGACCGCGCCGCAGGAGGCGTCGGTCGTCACTGTGGCGAACAGCGCGGAGTCGAAAATGCCGAAGCGGACTTCCTTGCCTTCCATGTTGCCATCCGCAGCAGCGACGCCGAGCTGCTGATGAACCGGGTTGCCGCGCGCCTCCGCCCACCAGCAAAGCAAAAGCCCGGCGAGAAACATCGCGAACATCGCCGACCAGACCGTCCAGCCGTGCTTTTGATTTTTCGTCTCGCGACCGAGGTGATAGGTCATTGCGCTGCCGATGCACAACAGCGCGAGCATTTGCAGGAAGTTCGAGAGTGGTGTGGGATTCTCAAACGGGTGCGCGCCGTTGGCGTTCGTGTAACCGCCGCCGTTGGTGCCCAGCATCTTGATGGCGACCTGCGATGCCATCGGCCCCTGCACGATGGTTTGTGTGTCGAGCGTCTGGTTCACCATCACCGGATTGCCCTTGGCATCAAGGACGGGTTTCCCATTCGCATCCGTTTTCGCAACGGAAATGGTCTGCGATTCAAGAAGCTTGGCCGTCGTGTAAGGCTTGAAATTTTGGATCATGCCCTGCGACACGAAGAACAGCGCGAGCACCATGCAGATTGGTAGCAGCAAATAATAAATGATGCGCGTCAGGTCCACCCAGAAATTGCCGATGGTCTGCGCCGTGTGCCGCGCGATGCCGCGCACGAGCGCGCCCGCGACGGAAACCCCGACAGCAGCCGAAAGAAAATTATGAATAGTCAACGCGACCATCTGCGAGAGATACGACATCGTGCTTTCGCCGCCGTAACTCTGCCAGTTCGTGTTTGTCGTGAAGCTGACGGCGGTGTTGAACGCGAGGTGCGGCGACAGCGCGCCAAGATGTTGCGGATTCAGCGGCAGGAATTGTTGCAATCGCAGAATCGCGTAGGTGAACAGGCAGCTCACGAGGCTGAACAGCAGCATGGCGAAGGCGTATTGCTTCCAGCCTTGCTCCTTCTGCGGATCCACGCCGAGCACGCGGTAGGTGAGCTTTTCCAGCGGACGCAACACCGGGTCAAGCCAGGTGCGGCCATTCGGGTTGAGCACGCGGTTGATATACAAACCGAGCGGTTTGGTGACGAGAACGAGCGCGCCGATGTAAAGCGCCAGTTCCAACCATTGATGGGAGTTCATGGCAGTGGGTTAAAATTTTTCCGGCCGCACCATTGCGAGAATTAAATAACCGCAGAGCACGACGGAAATGATTCCGAGGATGAGGTTTTCCATAAAAGTTCCTAGAGTTTTTCGCAGCCGCGCGCGTAAAGCGCGAACGCCACGAAGAACAGCACGACGATTCCGATGTAAACGGCATCAAGCATAATCATTTTCAAACAGGCAGTGCTGCCGCGATGAACGCGACAGTGCCACGATTTTTATTTGGGTGAACTTGATGACCGCGGACTTCGCGGATCAGAGGATCGCCCTTCCAATTGCCTGCGAGATTAGCTGACGGGCTTGGCCTTGAAAGTGGCCTTGAAACCGGTTGCCCGGCTTCGTTCGCCCCGTCCTCAATCGCTTGAGGAATTTGGGTCTCCCGCATCCGGCTTCAGGAAGGAAGCCGGATTTAGGCTGCAACGGTGGAAGGAAATCATCTTTGTCTCGCTTTGTCAAATCTCTAATGAAATCATCTGCGCAACTAATTGATGCGTAGCGGAATAAAAATGCAGTTGCGTTTTGTCAAATCTTCGACGAAATCAGCCACAGAGTCACAGAGTCGCGGAGAAGATCAATTGGTTTCAAAGCGCCGGGTCTCTCCGACTTTACGGCAAATTTGTTTTGCCAATTGCCCCGCAACCAAGTCTAAATTTGCGCGCCATTCAATGACAGCCCGAATCAAAGTTTTGTCCGCGTTCACCTGGATGATGCCCGCAATGCTGTTTGCCACGGGCGAAATCTACCAACCCGTCATCGTCGCGCCGCCAGCAGTGCCGCGTGAATTTCGCGGCGCGTGGATTGCCGTCGTCGCTTCGAATCAGGATTGGCCTTCGCAACCCGGCCTGCCGGTCGCGCAACAAAAGGCGGAATTGATTTCGCTGCTCGACCGCGCGGCGCAACTTCATTTCAACGCGGTCATTCTCCAGGTCCGCCCGTCGTGTGACGCGCTTTACGCCTCGCCGATTGAGCCGTGGTCGGAGCGCCTCACCGGCACGATGGGCGTGGCGCCGCAGCCGCTTTACGACCCGCTCGCGTTCGCCATCCAGGAAGCGCACAAGCGCGGACTGGAATTGCACGCGTGGTTCAATCCGTTCCGCGCGCTGCATCCCCTGTCGAAATCAATCGTCGCGCCAAATCACATCACCAAAACGCACCCGGAACTCGTCCGCGAGTATGACACGCAATTCTGGCTCGACCCCGGCGAACCCGCCGTGCGCGAACACGTCCTGCGCGTGGTCATGGACGTGGTGCGGCGCTACGACGTGGACGGTGTGACGTTCGACGATTATTTTTATCCTTACCCGGTGAAAAACGCGCTGGGACGCAGGCTGGACTACCCCGACGATGCGAGCTGGCAGAAATACGGCCTGCGCAGCGGCCTGCCCCGCGACGATTGGCGGCGGCAAAACGTGAATCAATTTGTCCAGAGCGTCTATCAATCCATCAAGGGCGCGAAACCGTGGGTGAAATTCGGCATCAGCCCGTTTGGCATCTGGCGTCCCGGCGTAGTGCCGGGCATCAATCCCAAGGCGCTGGACGCCTACGCGAGCCTCTACGCCGACTCGCGCCTGTGGCTCGCCAGTGGCTGGCTTGATTATTTTGCGCCGCAGCTTTACTGGCCGGTGGACTCGCCGCAGCAAAGTTTTCCCGTCCTGCTCAATTGGTGGGCGACGCAAAACGTGAAAGGCCGCCATCTCTGGCCAGGACTGTTCGACGCCAACGTCGGCAAAGAATGGGGGACTGAAGAAATTGCGCGGCAGATGGCAATGGGGCGTAGGCAATCAACCGGCGGCGAAATTCATTTTCACCTGCGCAGTGTCCTGGACAATCCCACGCTCGCAAACATCGTCCGCGCCGAATACAGCCGGCCCGCGCTCGTGCCGGCGTCGCCGTGGCTCAATTCGTTTTCACCGGGCAAACCAAGAATTTCCGCCACGACCATGGGCACCAATCTGGTCGTGCGCTGGGCAATGGCGACCAATGAAATTCCCGAATCATGGATTCTGCAGTTTCGCGGCACGAACAACAATTGGACGACGCAGATTCTTCCGGCAAATCAAACTGGATGCATCTTTGCGAGGTCAGCGCCGGACGTGATTTCAATCAGCGCGGTCAATCGCTACGGGAATATCAGCCCGCCCGCCGCCGTTCAGAAAACCGCGCCGCCACCACCGGCGTGGAGCCTGCCACCTTCGACATCACCGCAGAAGCCGGCGCCGAGAATCCACCGGTTTGGCAAACAAGTCCTTTACGATTAGCGGGAAAATGAACGGAGGGACGAGTTCCACGAGTCCCTGACTTTTCCGATTTTTTGAAATGGGACTCGCAGAGCTCGTCCCTCCGAAAAATGAATTGGTTTTGGAAGGGCTGTAAGCCGAATTCTGTCTGCGCCCTTGCGAGCGGAGAGAATCATTTGTCTGGGCAGCCGATACCCGGAATCCGTCCGCTTTCGCGGAACTGGAGCGGGCCGCTCCGGGATTCCCTATTTGGCCTTGCACCCGATGGGGTTTTCCGTGCCGTCCCGCTCACGCGGGACGCGGTGGTCTCTTACACCACCTTTTCACCCTTACCGGCGTTTCTTGCGAAACCCCGGCGGTTTAATTTTCTGTGGCACTGTCCGTCGAAAAGCCTTTCAACTTTCCGCCCGCGTATATCCCAATCGAACGGACTTGGGTTACGCGGCATCGCGCCCTTTGGTGTTCGGACTTTCCTCTTTGGCTCGCGCCAAAGCGATTCTCCGCCCTTCCAAAACCAATGTTAAATTACCGGAAACCTTGAATATTTCAAGCGGCGAATCATCCCGTGCCGACGGGAAATGAAATAAGAACATTCCCTCTCCCCGCCCAAGCGGGGAGAGGGATAGGGTGAGGGGAATTTAATTTGAATTGCGCCACCTCACCCCAGCCCTCTCCCCCGTCGGCGACGGTGGAGAGGGAGACGCTGCGGACGCCCTACCAAAAACTATGGACAGGGCCAAAGCACAGGTTTAAGGTCAAAACGTGAATCAGAGTTTAACCGCAAAAATTCAATATGATACATAGTTAGACCGGAATACCTGCATGAAACCCCTCCGCACTTTTCTTTCGTGGTCACTGATTGCGGTGTTAGTTGGATGCGCAACTGATAAGTCAGCGCTGCGAACGGACGCACCTGCTGGCCTTTACTGCTGGACGACTAATACATTTGCGAGCTACGTAATGCAGCCAATTGATGGCGAGGTTAGCGCTCACATTCGCGAAATCACCACATTCACACCGCAGCAATTCGTCATAGGGGCTTTCCATCCCAATGCGGAGACTGCTGGGTTTTCCGTCGATATCAGTGGGCGGGCAAAGGAAGATAAAGGTATCTGGGAAGACTGGCATGATATTGTCATTGTCCATAATCAAAAGGTGTATTTCGGGATTGCGAAGCGAACTGGATCATCGGGTGAGGTTTTCCTGGCCACCGCCACACGAAAGCAAGCAAACGCAATTGTCTCTATGATGCGAAGGCGATATTCATCGCCACCATGATGTGGCTTCCTAACCCCGCGCTGGAGCCAATGGGGATTTATTCCGCCGTCGTCAAAATCATGTCGCGCGAGTAATAAAGAATGCGGCCGCAGTTGATGCAGGAGACGAGTTCCTTGTGCCCCTGGCAGGTGACGAGAATCTGCGCGGGCAATTTCATGTGGCAGCCACCACAAGCGCCATGGTCCACGCCCACGACGACGTTGTCGCCCTTGCTCTTCAATAGCCGTTCGTAGCGCGCCCGCGCCACTTCGTCCACCGCCGCCGCAAGTTCGGCGCGGCTGCTTTGCAAGTCCGCCAGTTCCTTCTTTAAATTCTCCTCGCGCTGGTTCAATTGTGCGACCTGCTCGTCCTCCAGCTTCTTCGCGGCGGCGGCTTCCTGCGTGGCACGGGCGACCTCCCTTTGCGCGGCCTCGGCCTGCTCCATCAACTCGATTTCCTGGTCCTCAATCTTGTTGATGTCGGCCTTGCACCCGTCAATTTCGTGCGCGAGGGCGCGGTATTCCTCGTTCTTGCGCGTCTGCAACTGCTGGTTGGCGTATTTTTCGATCTGGGTTTTTTTCGTCTCGACGTCCAGTTCGAGCCGTTTGCGTTCGGTCTCGGTATGTTTGATGCGGCCCTTGGCGGCATCGAGCTGCGATTGCGTCGCGGCGGCCCGGGCGTGCAAGGTTTCGCGTTCGGGCGCGATGTGGGCGAGCTCCTGCTGAACGCGGAGAATTTTCCGGTCGCGGTCCTGCAAAATCAAAAGTTTCTCAATCGTATCCTGCATCAAGCCGCGAAGTTTAGCCGCCGTTCACGGCCAAGTCAATGCGCGCAATGTTGGAGTTCAGGCTTCGGGCGCATCTCAATTTTTAGCGGGGTCGCCATGAGATGAATGAGGGAAGAGCAAATGCCAGCGTTTGTTGCGCCAGAAGGTTTCCAAGCACATCAAGGCCTCGTCTCCCGCACAACTCCAAAACTGT
>Ga0265337_1000030_pt1 | contig 65531 bp, 38 predicted proteins | sample 42122metaG_FD_192441 | JGI IMG/M metagenome (GOLD analysis project Ga0265337, IMG submission 192441) | Rhizosphere microbial communities from Carex aquatilis grown in University of Washington, Seatle, WA, United States - 4-21-22 metaG | ecosystem: Host-associated > Plants > Roots > Rhizosphere >... | reverse complement strand
ACGAGCGGCCGGAGGAAGTCACGGACATGGAACGCACCTGCAAAGGCGCGGAAGTCATCAGCTCCACCTTCGACGAGCCGCCGGAGCGTCACGTGCAGGTGGCCGAAATGGTCATCGAAAAGGCGCGCCGCATGGTCGAGCACAAGCGCGATGTGGTGATTCTGCTCGATTCCATCACGCGCCTGGCCCGCGCCTACAACACCATCCAGCCGCATTCAGGCAAGATTCTGTCCGGCGGCGTGGACGCCAACGCCCTGCACAAGCCGAAGCGTTTTTTCGGCGCGGCGCGCAATATCGAGGAAGGCGGCTCGCTCACCATCATCGCAACGGCGCTCGTGGACACCGGCAGCCGCATGGACGAAGTGATTTTTGAAGAGTTCAAAGGCACCGGCAACATGGAGGTGTCGCTGGACCGCGCGCTGGTGGACCGCCGCATTTTCCCCTCAATCAACGTCGAGCGCTCCGGCACGCGCAAGGAGGAATTGCTGTATCACCCGGACGAACTCAACCGGATAGTCCTGCTGCGCCGCGCGCTCACGGGCGTTCCGCCGGTCGAGGCGATGGAGCTGGTTTTGGGCAAACTCAAGAAAACGAAGAGCAACATCGAGTTCCTGCTGGGCATGGCCGTGACTTGAATTGGAACACCGAGTTGGTCCGAAACTCGCTATTCTGAACTTGATTTGAGCAGGTTGAACCGGAGGCTCAACTGCCGGCCATGTCCGGCCAACAACCAGCCGGCCAGCAAAATCAACAGGACGTTTTCCAGCAGTTTGCGGCAGATAAACTCTTCGCCTGTGCCGCAGCCGCAATCAAATTTCACGGCGCAAAACGGAATGTTCTGCGCCGCTTGAAGAAGCAAGGCCCGGTGGAGCACCACCCCGCTGAACGGCACCAACAGGAGCACCAGCGTCAAGGCGGTCCCGCGCACAGCGATGCCGGTCAACAACAGCAACCCGCAAAACACTTCGAACCAGGGCAGGGCCGCGCCCACTGAATTCAAGAGCAGTGAGCTGTGAGTGAGGTCATATTGCCGCAGTAATTTTAGAAAAGCCACGGGATCCAGCGCCTTGTTCAGGCCCATGTAGATAAATACCGCGCCAACCAACCAGCGTGCGAGCACAGCGGAAACGTCCACGACGAAGCGGTCTCGGGATGTCTGGTCAGAATTCATTTATTTGTGCCCGGCAGACTGGTTGCATTCGGCAAGGCGTTCGTTTTGAGCAGAGTTCCGCTATTCCGCGCGCCCGTTTCCACCGGTAGATTGTTGGTCATCCATTCCGTCATCCCACCGCCATAGACGAAAAGCTTCTGGCTTGAAATGCCGGCATCATCCCGAAGGAAAAGCGCTGCGGACTCGCTGTCATCGCAATCGCCACCGTTACAATAGACCACAATTTGCTCCGCCTGCCGGCAGAGCGGCAGAATCACGTCGAGGTATTGCCCCGGATGGTAAGAGTCAAATTCGTAGGCGCCGGGGATGTGGCCTTGCTGGTAATGCGCCTCGTCGCGTGCGTCAATAAAGACAATCACATCCTGTTGCCGGCGCGGGTCGTGGAAAAGCTGCCCCACCCGGGAGCCGTCCATCAATTGCAGTCCTTTTTCCTTCATCTGCGCCAGAAGAAATTCCGCCGCCGACGGCGTTGGGGAATTTGTCCCGGCGGGATGCGGTAACCCTCCGCCGGCAACCGGTCGCACCTCATGTGCGATCCCCGTTGGAAAATAATCACGCGTGAGCGCCAGTCCGCGCGGCGAAACCCGGTTGGCAGCGAACGCCAACCCCGCGCCGACGACGGCCACGAGCAGCGCCTCGCCCAAAACCCTCCCCGCCTTGGGCAGGCGGCCAGGAACACCGGATTGAGCTGGATTGGCTTTCACGCGAATCTTGCAACCAGCGTGGACGAGTCGGCCCCCATGAGACAATCACTTTTTCTCCACCCCACACGGAACCTGCGCCAGCATGGCAGTTTTTTGAGGGTCCAATCCTCTTTCAGCGATCATTCCCGCCACATTACTTCCGGACGGAAGGCCTTCAAGAACAATAATTATCAATATAAATGATTTAATTAAGTAAAAAGATTCCAGTAGTTAATACAATAATTGCCAAGCATTGGTCAAAATAGGGTTAGTCAATTTCCGGAGCTTCGACGAGTGTCTTGCGTGTGAAGGGCGCGACAACGGCGCCGACAACAATCAACCAACGAAGAGACGATGATGAAAAAAATAATAATGCTCGTAGCAGTGTTTGGTTTCGCCGCGGCGATTTCAGCCTCGGCGGCGGAGGCCAAGGAAAACTGGGACACGCTCTGTGCCAAGTGCCACGGTGCGGACGGCAAGGGCCAGACCAAGATGGGCCAGAAGCTCGGCGTGAAGGATTTCACGGACGCCAAGGTTCAGGCAGCCATCCCGGATGCTGATGCCACCAAGGCGATCAAGGAAGGAAGGAAAAATGCTGATGGCAATACCTTGATGAAGCCGTTTGACACGCTGACGGATGACGAAGTCAAGGCGCTTGTCGCCTATGTCCGCGGTTTGAAGGCGTAGCAGGGCTTGCAGACGGGGGTTGCTGGATCGGCAGTTTGAAAAGGCAACCCTCGTCCCCCTGAAAAGCAAAACCAAAGCCCGATATTATGCGTTCTTTCAAATTGCCACCGCAAATTCTGCGATTGGTTTTGCTGACGCTGGCCATCGTCGGGTCCTATCTGGCCGCGCGTTCTTTTCTGACACCGCCGTCATTCGGCCAATACGGCTGGTATCGCGGCGATGCGCTGGGCGAGATTGCCAATTCCCGTGAACCCTTGTTCGCTGGCAAGCAGTCGTGCGATGAATGTCACTCCGACATCCTGCACAAGATGGCGGCGGATGCGCACAAGACACTATCCTGCGAGGATTGCCACGGCGTGAGCCGGGAGCATACCGACAATCCGGACATCCTGCCGGTCAAGTCCACTGGCAGCCATTGCATCCGGTGTCACGAAGCCAATCTGGCCCGCCCGGCCTGGCTCAAGCAAATCGTCGTCAAGGATCATTACGGGCCAAAATGCACTGAATGCCACGTGCCGCATCAACCCACCAAAACCCCATGAAAACCAAATTGAGTCGGCGCAGTTCATTGTTGAAAATGGGCGGGGCAATCGCAGGCCTGCTTACAATTTCAGCCGCGCGCACTGCCAAAGCGGCGGTGCAAAAGGTGTTTGTTTCCACGACAGCGCCCAATGGCTACGACCCGACCAAGCATAAATGGCTCATGTGCATTGATGACACCAAATGCATCGGCTGCGGGCTGTGCGCGGAAGCGTGCAAAAAGGAAAACGGCGTTCCGGAAGGCCCCTACTATCGCACCTGGATCGAACGTTACATCATCCCCAAGCCGAAACCGGGTTCGGACCAGACCCGCGGCGAAGCGATCGTTGATTCTCCCAACGGCGGAATGCACGGTTTCCCCGAGCCGACCTTGCCGAAGGATCAGATTGAGCATGCGTTCTTCGTCCCGAAGCTGTGTAACTTGTGCGAGAATCCGCCTTGCGTCCAGGTATGTCCGGTTGGCGCTACGTTCAAGGCGCCGGACGGTGCGGTGCTGATTGACCCGAAATACTGCATCGGCTGCGCCTTTTGTGTTCAGGCCTGTCCTTACGGCTCCCGGTTCTTGAACCCGGTCACCCACACGGCCGAGAAATGCACGCTTTGTTATCATCGCATTACACGCGGGCTGAAGCCGGCCTGCGTCGAGATTTGTCCGGCAGAGGCGCGCATTTTTGGCGATTTAAAAAATTTGCATACCGATGATCCGATCCAGAAATTTTACGAAAAAAACCGGGTTCAGGTGCTCAAGCCGCATCTGGGCACCGAACCCCGCGTTCTTTACGCCGGCTTGGACAAGGAGGTAAGGTGATATGACTGACGCGGTAACTAATATCGTCGTGGAGGCACTGCCGCAGTTTGAGGGGTATGTGTATCCCAATGAAGCCAGCTTTCACCCGGTCTGGAGCACGTTGATTGTCATTTATCCCTACATCACCGGACTGGTGGCGGGCGCATTCATCATGGCCTCGCTGGTGCGTGTGTTCAAAGTCAAGGCGTTGGAACCGGTGTATCGGCTCTCGATGTTGACGGCGCTGGCGTTTTTGCTTTGCGCCACCTTGCCGCTGCTGTGCCATCTGGGGCATCCCGAACGGTGCTACGAGATCATGATGACACCGCACATGACTTCGCCCATGGCGATTTTCGGCTTCGTCTATGCCTGGTATTTGATGGCGGTCCTGCTGCTGGAATTGTGGTTTGATTTCCGTCAGGACTTCGTGAAATGGTCAAAAGTCACCTCCGGCTTTCAGGGAATCCTCTACCGGGCTTTGACCCTGGGCGTGACGGATGTCTCGGAAAAAAGTGTGGCTCTGGACATGAAGATGGAATGGATCCTTTCGATTGTCGGAATTCCGTCAGCCTTTTTGTTGCACGGCTATGTCGGTTTCATTTTCGGTTCAATCAAGGCCAATCCCTGGTGGGGCAACGTGTTGATGCCGATCATGTTTATTCTGTCAGCCATCGTGTCGGGCATCGCGCTGTGCGTGTTCAACTACATCGTTCTGACCTGGATTCGCCGCAAGACCGTGGACATGCGCTGTCTGGACGCCATGGCGATGTTTCTCTTCTACGCGCTGGTGGTGGATGCCGTTGTTGAAGGGTTGGACGTGCTCCATCGCGGCTACGCGGCGGAGGAAGGGTTCGCGGTTTTGCAGACCATGATCCGCGAGAAGCTCTTTTACACGCTGAATATCGGACAGGTTGGCATCGGCACGCTGCTGCCGTTGCTGATCCTGGGATCACTCCAGCTTTTGCGCCGGCGCGTGCCGGAGGCGGCCCGGCGGACCATGATTTTCTTCAGCGGAGCGATGATCCTGCTCGGCGTGCTGATGATGCGTTGGAACGTCGTCATGGGCGGCCAGTTTTTCTCCAAGAGCTTCCGCGGTGTGATGAGTTACAAGATGGAATTTGCGGGTCAGGAAGGCTGGCTTATCAGCGCCGTCATTTTGTGCCTGCCATTCATCATTCTGACGGTGCTGGTGAAACTGTTCTTGTCCGAGCGATTGCAACCCAGCGAACATGCTCCGCAGAACAGTTCCACAACATAGGCCTGGCGGAAAAGTCTGCTTTGGCAACGCCGGCCAAATAAATCAAATTCAACCCGCGCGAGCGGCTTGTCCCGGATTGCGGGAAAGGCCGCTTTTATTTGTTGGCGCTGTCCTCCACGATTTTGATTTCTTCCGGCGTCAGGGCGTAGAGTGCGTATACCAACTCATCAATCTCCCGCTCCAACGCGCTCACGTCCGAACCGGCGTCCCGCTGCTTCGCCGACAAAATCCGCTCCACGACGCAAGGCGGGTGTGCGCCGGAAATCCGGCAGCGTCAATTCCACGATTTATGGCGGGAGCGCGTCATGCCAAAAAATGACAAGGCTTCAGCAAGATTGGGAAGGTCAAGGCGGCGAGATGGAATGAGAATGTCCGGGCAAGTATCTGTTCGTCGGAGAATTCGGGCGAAATCAGTTCACTGGAACGCGCTTGAATGAAGAACGGAATTCCGCAAGAATTCCGGTGTTCCCGACGATGGGTAATGACCGGAGTCGGTTGGTTAACGAAATAAAAATAAGCTTATGAAAAAACTACTCGTTCTCGGCATCGCGGCAATGACCGTTGCCGTGCTGTCCGCTCGCGCGGATGACGCGAAAACCACCTACGACAACACCTGCGCCAAGTGCCATGGCGCCGAAGGCAAAGGTGACACCAAAATGGGCCAGAAACTTGGCGTCAAGGACTTCACGGACGCCAAAGTCCAGGCAGACATGAAGGACGATGCCGCGTTCAAGGCGATCAAAGAAGGGGTGAAGGACAAGGATGACAAGACCCTGATGAAGCCGGCTGATGGCCTGTCAGACGCCGACATCAAGGGACTGGTCGCATATATCCGGACGTTTAAGAAGTAAGTGACCCCGGCAGCCATTGCCGGGTGAATGACCCGGTCGCGAGTGCGGCGACAGGGTTGATTGCTTCAAAAAAAGCCGGAATGAATCCAGCGGCGCCGGACGGTAAATGTCCGCGCAGCCGGGAGCGGGATTATTCGCCTGCGGGAAAACCGACAAACGCAAAGACGGGCAAATTGACAATGGCACCTTGACCGATATATGAACACCGAAAACACGGGGAAGCCGCCTCACCGGCCGTCCCTGCTGCAAAATTGGATGAGTTTGGCCGGGCTGGTCATCGTGATCGGCGGCCTGTTCTCCTTCTTCCTGCTGTTCATGCTGGATGCCATCGCGCACTTTTCCAATCCTTACATCAGCATCCTGACCTGGATGGTGTCGCCGGCGTTTGTCGTTTTCGGATTCATTTTGACATTGATCGGTGTGCTGCGCACGCGGCACAAGCGCGCGGGAACCGCTTCCATGGTTTCAGCGGTGCAAATTGACCTTTCCCGCCCGCGCGACCGGCGCATCCTTGTCACCTTCGTCATCAGCAGCCTGCTGTTCATCATGCTTTCGGCGGTGGGCAGTTACAACGCCTTTAATTTCACGGAATCCGTCGTGTTTTGCGGCGAAACGTGTCACGGCGTCATGAAACCCGAACTGACGACCCACGACCACGGGCCGCACGCCCGCGTGGCCTGCGTGGCCTGCCATGTGGGGCCGGGAGTGGGCTGGTTCGTCCGGTCAAAACTTTCAGGCTCCTATCAGGTCTATTCCGTCCTGTTCAGCAAATATCCGCGCCCCATCGGCACGCCCATCAAGAATTTGCGTCCCGCACGGGAAACCTGCGAACAATGTCACTGGCCGCAAAAATTCTCCGGCAACCTGGACCGCACGTTCAATTACTTTCAGGGCGACGCCTCCAACTCGCCGTATTCCATCCGGCTCTCGATTAAAATCGGCGGAAATGATCCGACTCACGGGCCGGAGGAAGGCATTCACTGGCACATGATGATCGGCAACCAGGTGGAATACGTCGCCACCGATGCCGCCCGGCAGAAGATTCCCTGGGTGCGCATCACCGATTCGCAGGGGGTCGTCACGGTTTATCGCACGCCGAAATTCACGAATGACATTTCCCAAATGGAAATCCGTAAGATGGACTGCATGGACTGCCACAATCGTCCTTCCCACCGTTACGTGCCACCAGACCGCGCAGTGAACCTTGCGATGGCCGCCGGCCAGATTGACCGCACCATCCCATGGATCAAGACCAACGCCGTCTATGTGCTCACGCGCAAATACCAGACCAGCGACGAGGCGCGCGATGGCATCGCCACCCTGCTGGCGGCGCGTTATCCGGACGATCCGCGCATCCGCAATGTGATTCCGGCCATTCAGGAAATTTACACAAATAATTTCTTCCCGGAGATGAAGGCCGACTGGAGCGTCTATCCGGACAATGTTGGCCACATGCTCTGGCCCGGCTGTTTCCGCTGCCACGACGGCAATCACAAGACCGAAGACGGCAAACGGACCATCAAGGCGAACGATTGCAACGCCTGCCACACCATTCTTGCGCAGGGCAGCGGCGCCGAGCTGGAACAATTGACCCCCGGCGGGCAGCAATTCAAACACGTCGGTGGAGACTATGACCTTTCCTGCTCCGATTGCCACACGGGCGGACCATAGATCTTGATGACGGAGGGCATTATCACGAAAACGGTGAAGACCGGTGCGGATCTGTGTCCCTTGCTTGATCGTTTTCAAATTTTGTCCAGCCTGCGGGATTGCTCCTTGGCCGCGGATTTCTTGACTGCGCCGCGGTAAAGTTTGCATATCCAGACGGACCGACTGCCTTATCATCCCGTCCCAACGCCTCATTTTTGAACGGTAAAACCGCCGCGATCCGCGCCGATATGGACGATAAGTCATTAGTTTATACTTAAAATAAGACGTTTTAAGTATTTTAGCTAATATAAATATGCCATTCCAATGGCAAAAAATGTAAAGCGCTTGCCAATGAATGGGCAGCAGCTTTTTCCCCCGTCGTTTAGATTTGTTTCGTGAAGCAAGCATGCCAATTCCGAATCGCTTATCGTCAGGCGGGTAACGCCGGCGATGGCCGGACGTTTGGCCTCGGCTGCGCCATGATGACAGGAACGTGGCGCAACCATGCGTTCACAATGGGAATGTTCGCATGAAAATATTCGTTGCAGGATTGAGCTACCGGACCACGCCCGTGGAGGTGCGCGAGAAGATCGCGGTGCAGCGCTCGCGGCTGCAATGCTGCGGCTGCCGCCTGAAACTGCGCGGCGGACTTGAAGAGGTGGTCCTCCTTTCGACCTGCAACCGGGTGGAGATTTACGGCGTGTCGCCGTGGATTCACGGCCGCGTCCGGCAACTGTTCCAGGAGCTGGCCGGCAGTGATTTTGATTTCACCCCCTATCTTTATGTCAAGGAAGGCGCAGAGGCGGCGAAACATCTGTTCGCGGTCGCCAGCGGGCTGGACTCGCTGGTCATCGGCGAAACGGAAATCACCGGCCAGGTCAAAAACGCCTATGAAACGGCAAAGTCGGCGGGTTTGACCGGCAAAAAAATGAACCAGCTTTTCCAGGCCGCGTGCCGGGTCGTGAAACAAATCCGCACGAAAACCGCCATCGGTCGTGGCGCCACTTCGGTCGGCAGCGTGGCGGTGGAACTGGCGGAAAAAGTTTTCGACCGCGATTTGAGCGACAAGACCGTGATGATTCTGGGCGCGGGCAAAATGGGCGAGGCCTGCGTGAAGCATCTGGCCAAACGCGGCGCGAAGACGGTGCTCGTTTCCAACCGTTCCTTTGAGCGCGCGGAAAAATTGGCGGCGGAATTTGGCGGCCGCGCCGTGCATCTGGAAGATTCGGCGGCGGCAATGGCCGAGGCGGACATTCTGGTCAGCTCCACCGGCAGCCCGGACATCGTGTTGCGGCGCGAGGACGTGGCGGCCATTTTGCCGCTGCGGCGGAATCGTCCGCTGGTCCTCGTGGACATCGCCGTGCCGCGCGACATTGACCCGGCGGTGCAGGAGTTGCCGAATGTCTTTCTTTACGACATTGACGATCTGGAAGCGATTGTCCGCGAGAACACCAAAAACCGTGTATCGGAACTCGCGTTTTGCCAGCAGATCATCGCGGAACACACAGACAGGTTGCTGGCGCGGTTTCAACCGGAACGGGAGCCTCAACAGGTGTGCCCAATGAAGAATTTCGACGGAGTTAAAACAGAAGCGGGACGGTTGTCACTGCTTGGCTTCGTTGAAAGCGCGACCTTCGGATGATGGTGCGCTTATGGCAGCGGAAAAATCCGTCGTCAATGAGAAGCGAAGCAGCAGCAACACGACAAATCAATAAACAACATACTGTAAAATGAAAACACTACATAAAATACTGGTTGCGGCGGCGCTGGCGCTGCCAATGGTCGTTCGTGCGGGCATCATCGGCAGCCCGCACGACTTTTCAGGTGAAGCGTGGAACAACAACGCGGGGGATCAGCATACCGTTTGCGGCGTCTGCCATACGCCACACCATGCCGACCCCATAGCGGGTCCGCTCTGGAATCATACGAGTTCTGGTCTCGGTTTCACGATGTATGCCAATGGCGCCGCCCCGGGCGCCAATGTGAGGTTCACCCCGGCAGCGCAGCCCAATGCGTCATCGCTGGCGTGCTTGAGTTGCCATGACGGCACAGTCGCGATCAACTCCTATGGTGGCGGCATCCAGGGTGGCAGCGCGGTGACAATCACCAACAGCGCCAACCTCACCAAGAATCTGACTCATTCGCACCCCCTCTCTTTCACCTATGACTCGACCTTGGTCGGCCTGGATAAATGGCTCTTCAATCCGGACACGACCACGGTGACGCCGCCAGCCAGCGGCGGCGGCGCGTTTGTGAGTGGAAACAACATGACGATCAACGGATTCCTGCTCAACGGCAACCATACGGTGGAGTGCACTTCCTGCCATGATGTGCATAATCAGGAAGGATCTCCGTTTGACATCGTCAACAATCCCAAACTGGTCAAGATCGTCGGGGTGGATGCCCAAAACAATGGCAGCTTGCTTTGCCGCTCCTGCCACAACAAATAACCATGCAGTTATTTGACCAATGAGGCGCGCACCGGTTTCTTGCTTGCCCTTCCAGGCATCAGGAGGCTGGTGGAAGACCGAGGCGCCAAACAGAGACGAAGAATCTAAAAATCAACTCTTAACAATATGAATCATACCAACATCAATGCAACCGGTCAGCTTGAAACCCGCTGCGCGGTCAGGCTGCGGACGGCGGCAATCGGTCTGGTGGCCGTGGTCTTGCTTGGGATGTCCGCGCGCGCGGACATGTATCAGCCGGGTGGCATTACAGCCGGAGGTGTTCCCGCGCAAGCAACGATCACTTCAATCAACACGGTGGGCACCAATTCGACGGTGTCTTGGTATGGTATGCGGGGGTGGTATTCAGTTTTGCTGTCCACCAACGGGGTGAACTATGCCCCGGTCGGCGGTAGCGTGGCCGCCACTGATTATGCCTGGTCCAACACGGTCAACAATGGCGGCAGCCCCTTTGTGTTGTCCTGGTTGGTCCAGACCAACTATTATGCAGGCTCGGGCGCTTGCAGTGGTTGCCACGGCGATAAATACAGCCAATGGTCCGGGACGGCCCATGCCGGTGCCTTGACTGCGCTGAAAAACATCCACATGGATGGCAATGTCAGCTGCCTGCCCTGTCATACGGTTGGTTTTGGTCAGCCGACAGGTTTTACCAACAGCACTCTCACACCCCACCTTTCGGATGTCGGCTGTGAAAATTGCCACGGCCCGGCTGGCTGGCATAAAAACAGCGATCATGCCCTCATCCGGCCGGCAATCACCGTCGCGGCCGAGGTTTGTGGCGGCTGTCACAACGGCTACAATCCCCAATATGATGAGTGGATCAGTTCACCCCATGCAGTATTGCCAAGTATTTTCACAAATAACGGCTCAAGTGCCTTCAACAATGCCAGCAAAGGTCCGGCACAGATGATGAGTTGCGGCCCCTGCCATTCCGGCGCAACGCGGCTGGCGATGCTGGACAACTATCAAGACCGGCTGTCAGGTGTCACCAATTACCTGACGCTGCCCAGCGGTCACGACGCGGCGACTTACGGCCAGACTTGCGTTGTCTGCCACGACCCGCACACTCCGACTTATCTGTCCACAAACATCGTCTACACCACCAATGTGCTGGCGACAACGAACATCGCCAGCGACTATGGGATATACCACACCAATGTCTATTACACCACCAATGTAACATCTGCGTCGAGCATCGTGAAGGTGCCCTATCAATTGCGCAATCCGATGTGGTCGTCCAACTACTTCACGTTCTTCACCGGCACGGCCACCACGGTGGTCAACAATACCAACTGGGCCGGCGGGGTAACGAAGACCACCAACTGGCTGAACGACAACTTTGCGGGCCAGTATAATCCGAACATCCAGGTCTGCGCGCAATGCCACAACTCGCGCGGGGCGCGCTGGGACGGCATCGGCCGCACTTGGGACGGCACGAACTTTGTCGCCTCAACGGCCAGTTTTTCGCGTGCGCCACACAACTCGCCGCAATACAACATCCTCATTGGCATCCTCCAGCCGGACTATCTGAACAGCACCAATGGCAAGACGGTCTGGACCAACAGTGTCCTGAACAACGGCATTGGCATTTATGCCACGCATAGCGGCATTGCTGCCCGCAGTCCCTATAACACGAACCAGTGCGCCACCTGTCACGTGCCCATCTACACGAGCGGCGGCGCGAACATCACCGGCCACTCCTTCGACATGGACATCAATGGATGCGCTGTGGGTGGTTGCCACACCAGTGGCGCCCCGAACTATCGAGCCACCCAGGTCACCACCACGAACCGCATTAACGGCGTCGTCGCCATGTTGAGGGCATGGGCGACCAGTCAGGGGCCGGTCTTGTTCCCGGGCACTTATCAGAATTACGGGCAGAACGCCTGGGAATATACCTCGCCGGGGGCGTTGGGCGATGGCAGCACCAACCAGGGACCCTCAACGGCGGATCAACCAAACCTGCCTGACGCCATCAAGCAGGCCCGGTTCGATCTCTACATGGTCAACAATGACGGCAGCAAAGGCGTGCACAACCCGACCTTCATCCCCATCCTGTTGAGCGATGCCGAAACCAAGGTCAGGGGCCAGATCGCCAGCGCCACGGGCAACGTTCCCCCGATGTTCACGGCCAACATCTACGCCGCCTTCACCAACGCGCCGGTCGTCTTCAACAACCTGACGTCCGGCTTGGGCACGCGCGTGACCAACTGCGTGTGGAACTTTGGCAATGTCACCGTCACCAACATGGCGGCAGTCATCACGAATTACTATGCCATCACCGGTTCCTACACGGTATCGCTGACGACCACCGACACCAACGGGGCCACGGCGAACTTGACCATTCCCGGATACATCAACGTGTTCCTTAAGCCGGTGGCGAGTTTCACTTACACGGCCGGGCCATACACATTCCCCACCACGGTGAACTTCACCAACACGAGCGCCAACGCATACTATTTCGTCTGGGCGTTCATGAACGGGGTGAGCGGCGCTCCGGTGAGCCTGCTGTCCAACCCGCCGCCATTCACCTACACCAACGGCGGCATCTATCTGGTGAAGCTGACGGCGTATAATGAGGCTGGGAGCGTGGCGATAACAAACACGGTCGGCGTGGGTCCGTATGCCAGCTTCAGCGCCAACACTCTGAACGGCATCGCGCCGTTGGCCGCCATCTTCACCACAACGAGCGTTGGGGTGACAAATTTCAATTGGAGCTTTGGCGATGGCCAGACCTCCACGCTGGCGAACCCGACGAACACGTATGCGGGGAATGGGACCTACACGGTGACGCTGAAAGTTGACAACGGCGTTCTGACCAACACGCTGGTGAAGACCAATTACATCAACGTGGGTTCACCCGTGGCCGCCTTTGTCGCCAATAAAACGAACGGCACCGCCCCATTGACCGTTACCTTCACCAATTTGAGCACCATCGCAAACAGTTATAATTGGACGTTTGGCGTCGGAAGCCTCAAATCAACCAGCACCAGTCCGTCCTTCACCTACACCAACGCCGGCACCTACACCGTCACGCTCCAGGCCATCAACACCGGAGCAACCAACACGTTGGTGAAGACCAATTACATAACTGCCAATTGATAAGGCAGGATAAACAGTTCTGAAATCAGGCGGGCTTTGGTTTGAAAGTGACCAAAGCCCGCTTTTTCCTAAACGGATGAACTGGAGAGCGGTCTTGGCAAGAAGCGGCTTGGTATTCGATGGTGCGCGTGATAATTTTTCGCCTGTTCGACGGGGATTTTGAAGCGGTTTTTTGAAAAACACGGCGAGGTTGTCGCCGACAGGAACTGCAAAATCTCTGGCGCGGCGGCCCGCGCCCTGCCGCCGGCCTGATTGAATAAATCAACAGATTTTTTATGATTGTCAAATTTCGATTCACCCGGTTCGGTGCCTGCTGCCTGTTGCTGGCGCTTTTAAGCGGTTGCGCCACGAAGCGTCCGGCTCCGGTCACTTATACTTTTTTCCCGCCCGCACCGGATGAACCGCGCGTGCAGTTCCTGACCTCGTTCTCGGCAGGGATTGACCTGGGTCGAAGCAGCAGTTTTGCCGATTTCATCACCGGCAGGCCCGCGCCGCCAAACTCGCTGATCAAGCCTTACGGCCTGGCGTTGAAGGATGGCAAAATTTTCGTCTGCGATACCGTGGCCGGCGCGGTGGAGGTGTTCGATCTGGTGAAGAAACGCTCGGGCTATTTTGCGCCACGGGGCGAGGGCCGGCTGCTGATGCCGATCAACATCTCCATTGACGGCGACGGCACACGTTATGTAGCCGACACGGGGCGCAGTCAGGTCGTGATTTTTGACAGGAACGGAAATTATCTCGCGGCGATGGGAACGAAGGACGAAATGAAACCGTGCGACGTGGCTGTCGCCGCCAACCGTCTTTACGTTGCCGATCTCAAGGGCCACGCCGTGCGGGTCTATGACAAGGCGTCGCGGAAATTGTTATTCACGATTCCGCGCGATCCCAATGCCAAGGAGGGCAAACTCTTTTCGCCCACGAATCTGGCTCTGGATCAACAAGGACATTTGCTGGTATCGGACATTGGCGGCTTTACGGTCCAGGTTTATGATGCCGAGGGGAAATACCTGCGCATGATCGGTCAGCAGGGCCTGGCGCCGGGATCTTTTGCCCGGCCCAAGGGCGTGGCGGTTGATCGCAGCGGCCTGGCGTATGTCGTGGATGCCGCCACCCAAGTTGTTCAGATCTTCGATGCCGAGGGCAAGTTGCTGTTGTATTTCGGCCAGCCCGGCGCCAGCACCCGCGGTGAATTGACACTGCCCGCCGGAGTGAAGGTGGATTATGACAACGTTGGTTTGTTTCAAAAATACGTGGCGCCGGGTCACCAATGTGAATACCTCATCCTGGTCACCAGCCAGTTCGGTTCTCAAAAGATCAGCGTTTACGGGTTTCTAAAAAAATCCTCAGCGCCTTGATTTCAAGCCTCCCCGGGCTGAATGAATTCGACGTCATCCAAACCAAATCAACGTCCGGCCCGGCTCCGAACCAGCAAACTGTGGCTCGTGCTTTGCGGCCTGGCGCTGCTTGCGGGTTGCAGCACGCAGACCAATCACAAGTGGCTGACGGTTTTCTTTGATGGTGTCCCCCCGCTGGGAGGCGTCACCAATGCCCCGGCCGCATCGGTCCCAACCAACAATGTTTCTGCAACGAATCAAAGCGTCAAGGCCGCCAGTCCTGCGGCGCCGGCCCCGATTCCCGGATCCTCCCATCCGCCATTCAACAACCGGCAGTGTGACTCATGCCACGAGGTCGGTGGCGGCGCGCTGAAACTTAAAAGGCCGGAATTGTGCTGGACCTGCCACAAGGATTTTCTGGCCGGAGAAAAAGTCAAACACCAGCCGGTGGAAAACGGCGAGTGTAATAGTTGCCACGACCCGCACCGGTCGCCCTACAAAAAGCTGCTGCTCAAGAAAGGCAACGATCTTTGCCTGACCTGCCACGACGACCCGCTGGCGGCGGGCAAGGTCAAGCATCAGGCGGTGGAATCCGGCGAATGCCTGGATTGCCACGCGCCGCACGCGACCAACTTCAAGGGGCTGCTGAAAAAATCCGTCAAGGATACCTGCCTGGATTGCCACGATGACCTCATTGGCAAAAAGAAATTTGTCCATCAACCCGTTGACAGCGGTGATTGCCTGGAATGCCACGCGCCACACGCGACCAACTTCAAGGGGTTGCTGAAAAAATCCGTCAAGGAAACCTGTGCCGGCTGCCACGACGACATTCCGGCGAAGCAGGCGAAGGCGGTTCATCAACCGGTGGGCGATGGCGATTGCCTGGCCTGCCACAACCCGCACGCCTCGGACAAGAAGGCGCTGTTGAAAAAATCCGCGCCGGCCTTGTGCTGGGACTGCCACGACAACTTTCTGGAGAAGGCGAAATTCACGCACGACGTCGTGGATGACTGCACCGGATGCCACAACCCGCACTCGACCAACGAGAAGGCGTTGATGAAGAAAAGCATCCCCTCGCTGTGCTTTGATTGTCATGACCAGAAAGACATCGCGGCGGTGAAGGGCCACGCCGGGGTGGAAGACAAGAGTTGCATCACTTGTCACGATCCGCATACCGGGACGGATAAATTCCTGTTGCGCGGCAGCGCGAAAAAACCCGCCGTCTCCCAATGATCATCCGCCGATCCAAGCAATTGACGTTGTGCCTGACAGTAATGGTTTCCACCGTGGCGCCGCTGGTGACAGCGCAGGTGGAGGAGTTGCAACCGCGCTGGCTCCGGTTGGACATCCCCCGGGCGAGTTTGGGGGTGGAGGTGGAAGGATTGACTGAAAACGAGACCGTCGGCGGCTCGACTTCCACACATGAGCAACTCTCCCTCGTTCCTGTGGTGGGGCTGCAAACACGAGGCTCCATTTATCACCCGAATCTGATTTCATTCGACCTCAACGGCGAGGGCGGCTGGGGCTGGATCACCGACACGGTGAGAAGCCCCGGCTCTGTCACGACCCGCAATGAGAGTGACAGTTTGCTGCGCTACCTGGCGCAGGTCAGCGTCCTGCCGGGCAAGTCTTACAACGCCACATTTTCCGCCGCCCAGGACCACACTTTCCGGACTTACGATGCCTTCAACTCCTACACGGTGGACAGCACCCGTGACAGTGGCCGCTTCAACTGGGACACACCGACGCTGGAACTGAATGCGGACCTGGGTTACCGGGACGACAAATCGACCGGGATTAACAGCTCTTCAGAGGTGACCGAGAATTTTTTCAACTTTTATGGGACTCAAAAGCGTCAAAACGGGCGGTCCACCTTGACTTATCGTTACGATCAGTTTGACAACGCAATCAACTCCGGCAACCTCCAGACCAGCGAGTTTAATTCAGTGGGCGTTTCCGATTTCGAAACCTTCGGGAGCCGCAAGCATATCAATTCCTCCACGAGCGCAAGCTTCAGCCAGGCTCAATATACCGGCCAGCAATCCCAGACGGTCAACGCGAATGAAAATCTCACGGTAAAACACGGGCCCAAACTTGACAGTTACCTGATGGCCAATTTCAGCCACAGCAGCATGAATCCGGTGGACTCATCCGTTCTACAGGGCCAGGCCGGTGTGCGTCATCAGCTCTATGACAGCCTCACTTCCACCCTCGAGGCCCACGGCAGCCATGACGAGTCTTCCAGTCCATCCAGTTCGGCGGCCAATGACCGATACGGCCTGGGTCTTCATGAAAATTACACCAAGCGGCTCGGAGACTGGGCGCGGCTCTCGGCGGGTGCGGGAATCACCGGCGACCACGAGGATCATAATTCTTCAGGCGGCGTGCTGACGGTCTTTGATGAACCGCACAATCTGACGAACGCGCCCGTTTTCTTGAACGATCCACGGGTCATCACCTCCACGATCCAGGTGCGAGCCGCCTCCGACAACACATCCTATACGGAAGGTGCTGACTATACGATCGTCCCATCGGGCGAGTTGACGGAAATCCGGCCGGTTCCGGGCAGCTTGAATGTTGCCTTGCATGGCAGCGAAGTGCTCGTCAACTACCAAAGCGCGTCTTTGTATAACGCCTCGTTCGAGGCATTCAACAGCAGCGCGCAGATCCGGCTGGATCTGTTCAACACATTCGGGATTTACGGACGGGTGAACTGGCTGGATAACAACGCCCCCCCGCAAGCCCTGACTCAAACGCTTACCGACCTGGTGGCCGGAACGGATTACACACGGCGGTGGTTTCGCGCCTCTGCGGAATACGAGGATTACGATTCCAACTTCAGCCAATACCAGGCCTGGCGATTTTACCAGAGTTTCAATTATCAGCTTTCAAGCGCCTCCCGGTGCGGCGTGGATATCAGCCAGAATTTTTATCGTTACCAGGGGAACCTCAACCAGGATCAATACCAATTCCTTGCCCGCTACAACACCCAGTTTGAGTTCTCACTCGCGTGGTATGTGGAGGCGGGCTATGTTTTGAACGATATGACGGGGACGGAACAAAGTTCACATTTTGCCAGAACCGGGCTGAGCTGGTCCCGGGGAAAGCTCAGCGTGCGGGCCGGCTATGAATACAATTACCAGACGACCACGACAAGGTTCTCGTCGGAGCAGCGTGACCGGAATTACTTCTTTGCCTGCCTGAAGAGAACCTTCTGACAAAAAATGATTTTGAAGCGCCAGCGCCCGTCGGACTTCTCCCGAACCCCGCTTTCAGGTTCGCGCACGGGGCTTCGGGCCGGGAGCGTTGTGCTGCTTTTCTGTCTTTGTTGCGCCGCGGCCCCGGCGGACAAGCCGAAACCTGCGCCAGCCTGGCCGCCGCCGCCGGCGGAACCCGCCGTGGTTTATGTGCGGAATATTTCCCGCCCCGCAGACATTGGAGCCAAGCCGCCGTTTTTCAGCCGGCTGGCCGACTGGATTACGGGCGTGGAGCGGGAGAAAGGAAGGCTGGACAAACCGTTTGGCCTTTCGCTCGACGACGCGGGAAACCTGCTCGTCACGGACACGGGCGCCAACGCCGTCTGCCTGCTTGATCTGTCCCGGAAAAAATGGACCCGCTGGGAGTCGGCGGGCAAAACCCGGTTCGAATCTCCCGTGGCCGTAGCCCGCCACGGCTCGACCATTTTCGTGGCCGACTCGGCGCTCGGAAAAGTGATGGCGTTTGATGAAAAGGGCAAATTGCAGTTTGAAATCACAAGCGAACTGGAGCGGCCTTCCGGCCTTGCAATCCTGGGGGACAAACTCTTCGTCGCGGACTCCCAGCGCCATCAGATCGTCCTCTTTGATGTTTCCGGGAAATTCATTTCCAAGTTTGGCCGGCGCGGAAGCGGCCCGGGCGAGTTCAATTTTCCAACGCACATCAGTGTGGATGCCGCCGGTTCGGTTTATGTCACCGATTCGCTGAACGACCGCATCCAGGTTTTTGATGCGAACGGCCATTTCCAGCGGGCGTTCGGCAGCGCGGGTGATGGGCCGGGCCACTTTAGCCGCCCGAAGGGGGTCGCTGCCGACCGCTTCGGTCATGTCTATGTGGTGGATGCGGTTTTCGACAATGTGCAGGTTTTTGACGGGCAGGGCAGGCTGCTGATGAACTGGGGCGAAGCCGGCCCGGCTCCCGGCGAGTTCTGGCTGCCCAACGCCATCGTCATCAGCCGCAACAATGAGATTTACGTGGCTGATGCGTATAACCATCGCATTCAGGTCTTTCGTTACACCGGCAAACCATGAACCCATTCGCATTATTTGCCATCCTTCTGAAACATCCGGGTAACGGCGGATTTTCGGACCCGTCTTCAAATCCGATTCCTTCCGCGCCGCCGATGGGGCGTGCCGTCTTTAGCGCCCGCGGTCCGCGCCTCATCCACCGGGCAGTCAGCGTGCTGTTCTGTTTGTTGTCCTTGACAGCGATGGGACAGAACCCGCAAAGCATCGTCTATTCAAAACACAACCTGTCGGTCAGCGGTCCGGGCAGTCTGCGTTCCTCGACCGAGGCGGACATCTGCATATTTTGTCACGCGCCCCATAACACAACGGGTCTGGCCCCGCTGTGGAACCATGACCTCTCCGCCGCCACCTACACGCCTTACAGCAGTTCCACCCTCAAAGCCACCGTCGGCCAGCCCACCGGAGCGTCCAAGCTTTGTTTGAGTTGCCACGACGGCACCGTGGCGCTCGGCATGGTTGCCAACCGTTCCGCCCCCATTCCGATGCAGACCGGCGTGACCACAATTCCTTCCGGGCGGACCCGTATCGGCACCGACCTTTCGGCGCATCACCCTGTCTCGTTCCTCTATGACGCGGCTCTGGCGACAAAGCAGGGCGAGCTGCGCGATCCGGCCACCCTGGTTCAGGAAGTGCGCCTGGACCAGACCGGCCAGCTTCAGTGCACCTCCTGCCACGACCCGCACAACAACCAATACGGCGGCTTTCTGGTGAAGGACAACAGCGCGTCTGCGTTGTGTCTGGACTGTCACACCCCGGATCAGTGGGCCACTTCGATCCACGCCACCTCCACGGCGATCTGGAACGGCAGCGGGCCGAATCCCTGGCCGCACACCAGCGGAACCACCGTGGCCGCCAACGCCTGCGAAAACTGCCATCGCCCGCACGCCGCCGAAACAAAGTTGCGCCTGCTCAATTTCTTCCCCGACGAGCAGAACTGTTACTCCTGTCACAGCGGCACGGTCGCCTCAAAAAACATTGCCGCCGAGTTCAACAAGGCCAGCGTGCATCCGATCGCGCAGACCTCCGGCATTCACGATCCAACCGAGGACATGATCAACGCGGCGCGCCACGTGGCGTGCGAGGATTGCCACAATCCCCATGCCGCCAAGGACGCCGCCGCCACTGCTCCCACCGCGCCCGGTTCGCTCGCGGGAGTGCGAGGGGTCAACTCGGGCGGAGCCGTAATCCAGCAGATCCAGAACGAATATGAACTGTGTTTCCGCTGCCATGGCGACAGCCCCAACCGCGGCCCCTCCCTGATTACCCGCCAGTTTGTGCAGACCAATACGCGGCTGGAATTCAATCCGGCCAACGCTTCCTATCATCCCGTCATGGCGGTAGGCCGAAACCCGAGCGTGCCCAGCCTGATTTCGCCCTGGAGTGCGAGCGGTTTCATTTATTGCGGCGATTGTCACAACAACGACCAGGGGCCGGGCGCAGGCACGGGCAACACCGGTCCCAAAGGCCCGCACGGTTCGAGCTATCCCCCCATTCTGGAACGCCGGTTGTTGCTCACCGACTTCACCCCCTACAACGTCGCCAATTTCGACATGTGCTTCAAATGCCATGACAGTTCGGTGGTCGTCAGCTCCCAGACCACGAGCTGGCAATATCACCAGAAACACATCGTCAACGACACAACCGCCTGCACCACATGCCATGACTCGCACGCCTCCAGCCAGCCGTTTTTGATCAATTTCAACACCACCTACGTCAGCCCGTCCTCCAACGGGCGTCTGGAATATATCAACACCGGGGCTCAAAGGAATTGCTCGCTCACCTGCCACGGTTATGACCACCAAGCCACGCCGTATTGAAAAGAACGAGAATGAACTTGAATGCTCACCAATTTATCAACTAATATCCAATGTTATGACCTATAGAATTGTCCGACTGAACAATTGCGCAAAATCCGCCCGGTGGTTTTTGATTTTGCCGACGCTGTTGTTCCTCGCCGCCGGATGCCAGCGCGACGAGGTGAAGGTGTATCGTGTGGCCAAGAACCAAGAACAGCCGCCGCAACAAACCGCCCCTGCTCTGCCGACAGATTCTCCCAACCCGGCGCTGCCGCCGGGACACCCGGACATCTCGTCCGCACCGACAACGGCCGCGCCTTTGGCCCCCGAGTCCGCCCAGGCGCCGCTGACCTGGAAAACGCCGGAGGGCTGGACACAAGTCCCGCCCAGCGAAATGCGCGTCGCCTCGTTCAAGGTGGCAGGCAAGGACGGCAAAGAGGCGGACGTGAGCGTGGTGCCGCTCCCGGGCATGTCGGGCAGTGACGAAGCCAACGTCAACCGCTGGCGCGGCCAGGTCGGTTTGTCGGCGGCATCGGCGGATGAATTGCAGAAGTTGGCCGAAAAAGTTGAGGCCGGCGGAAAGTCAGCGCAACTTTACGATCTTGCCGGACAAAATCCGGGAAGCGGCGACTCCATGCGGATTCTCGGCGTCATCCAACATCGCGACGACACGGCCTGGTTTTACAAAATGACCGGTGATGCCGGCCTGGTCGAACAACAAAAACCGGCGTTTGTGGAATTTCTCAAATCGCTGAAATTCCAAACAGCGCAGGCATCCGGCAACGCATTGGAAATGCCCGCGACATTGCCGCCTTCTCATCCACCCGTCGGCGACATGAACGCGTCCGCCGTGGCTTCAGGACCGATTTCACATGAAGGCCAACCTAAGTGGCAGGTGCCCGCCGGCTGGCAGGAAGTTTTCGCGGGACAATTTCTCGTGGCGAAGTTCATGCTCGCGGGCAACGGCGGCGTGACGGCGGCGGTCAACGTCAGCATGTCTTCTGGAGACGGTGGCGGTCTGGCCGCCAATGTGAATCGCTGGCGCGGCCAGCTTGGCCTGACGCCATTGTCATCCGACGCGTTGAACAAATCCGTGACGACCATCGCCGCGACCGGCGGCGTGGCGTCGCTCGTGGACATGAGCGGAACAGATGCCCGGACCGGCCAGCCCACCCAGCTTGTCGGTGTCGTGGTGTCGCAATCCGGCCAGACCTGGTTTTACAAACTCATGGGCGACGCGAAGGTGGTCGAAAGCCAGAAGGACGCGTTCACCCAATTCGTCCAAGGCGTGAAATACTGAAATGCTCCATCCCCTCCTGCGATTTTTTTCGTCCGTCCGGCTTACCGTCGCCTGTCTGGTGCTTGGCTGCATCATCGTGTTTTGGGGCACCATCGCCCAGGTGCATCTGGGACTTTACAAGGCGCAGAACGAATTCTTCCGCAGCTTTATCGTCTACTGGGAACCGGCCGGTTCCGGGTTTCACATCCCCATTTTCCCCGGCGGCTATTTCATCGGCACCGTGCTGCTCATCAACTTGCTGTGCGCGCATGCGCGTTATTATCAGCCGGGCAAAAGAAAAATCGGCATCGTGCTGATTCACATCGGCATTGTGCTCCTGTTGCTCGGGCAAATGCTGACGGATTTTCTGGCCATCGAAAGCAACCTGCACCTGCGCATCGGTGAGACTAAAAATTACACCGAGGCCGACCGCGCCTTCGAACTGGCCGTCATGGACACCAGCGACAAGGACTCCGACAAGGTCGTCGCCATCCCGTGCAGCCTCCTCGTCCGGCGGGGCGAAGCGGGCGCCCCGGAAATGCCCTTCAGCGTGCGCGTAAAAACCTTTTACCCTAATTCCTCTCTCGTCCAGCAGTCCCAGCCGGGCTATGAGCCGGTCAAGACCACCGCCGGCTTCGGCTCCGGCCTCTGGTGGCGCGAGGTGCCGCGCGAAACCGAGATGAACCGGAACGACCTCCCCTCCGCCATCGTCGAAATCGTCGCGCCCAAGGGCTCACCCGGCACCTTCCTCGTGTCCGCCTGGCTGGACCAGCCGCAATCGTTCAGTTTTGACAATCGCACCTACGAATTGCTGCTCCGTCCGGAACGGTTTTACCTGCCATTCAGCCTCCACCTCATCGAATTCCGCCATGATAAATATCCCGGCACGGACATTCCCAAAAATTTCTCCAGCCGCGTCCGGCTGCAAAATCTGGATACCGGCGAGGACCGCGAGGTGCGGATTTTCATGAACAACCCGCTGCGCTACCGCGGCGAAACGTTTTACCAGGCGAGCTTTGACGCCGACGACCACGGCAGCGTCCTCCAGGCCGTCCACAACCCAAGCTGGCTCACGCCTTATTTCTCGTGCGTGCTGGTCGCCGTGGGGCTGGTCATCCAGTTCCTCTCGCACCTGATTCCCTTTTTGAAACGCCGGATGGCGGGTCCGGGGAACGCCGGCGTTTCCAAAATGGAGAAAAAGTGATTATGAAAAAATGGATTCCCCTCATTTTGGTCGCCGCCATGGCGGGCTGGGTTCTGTCCAGTCTCCTTCAGCCGCCGGAAACCGGATTTCACACGCGTGAATTCGGAAAGCTGCCGGTGCTGATGGATGGCCGCTTCCAGCCATTCGATTCCGTCGCCCGCAATTCCCTGCTCCAAATCCGCGCCCGGCAGACCGTCGCCGTGGAGGAAACCGGCAGCCCGCGAACCATGACCGCCATGGAATGGCTGCTCAAAGTGATGATGAAGCCGGAGCAGGCTGACGACCTGAAGATTTTCCGCATTGATAACAACGAAGTCACCGAGCTGCTCAAACTGCCCGACAACCAGAAATATTACGCCTTCAACCAAATCCGGCCGCAGGCGGATGAAATCGAAAAACAGGCCGACCGCATCGGACCGATTGATTCCTCGAAACGCACGGTCTTCGAGTCGCAATTGATGAAGCTCTATGACGCCCTGAACCTTTATCAGCGGCTCGAAGTCAGCCTCAAGCCGCCGGCCACTGATGATTTCGCGGCGGAACTGGACGCCTACCAGAAGAGCATCGCGCCGGGCATGGCCGCCGTGAATGCCCGCGATGCCGGGCAGAAATTTGATCAGGATGCCTTCAACACCCTCGTCGGTTTCATGGGCGGCTACAACACCGTCGCCAGCTTCGCCCTGCCCCTGACCATTCCGCCCGCCGACCCCGGCCTGCCGCGCGACGACTGGCAGAACATCGGCACCAATCTCATGCAAACCGCGCGCACCGGCGAAATCCATCCGGCCACAAAATCTTACGCTGAAATGGTCACAGCCTATCGTGCCAACCAGCCGGCGGATTTTAACCAGGCCGTCGCCGGCTATCGCGTCTGGCTGGCCGACCATTTTGAGCCCCAGTTGCAAAAGGCCGGCCGTGAATTTTTCTTCAGCACGATGCAGCCGTTTTACAAGGCCACCGTCATTTATGTGCTCGCGCTCGTGCTGGGGCTGCTCTCGTGGTTCGGCGCCGGTAGAGCCGACTTGCTGCGGCGCTCGGCGTTTTATCTCGTCATGCTGGCGTGGGTCATCCACACCTTCGGCCTCGTGTTCCGCATGGTGCTCGAAGGCCGGCCGCCGGTGACCAACCTTTATTCCTCGGCCATTTTCATCGGCTGGGCGGCGGTGATTCTGGGGATGGTTTTGGAGAAAATCTACCGCGACGGCATCGGCTGCGTCGTCGCGGCCTTCGTTGGATTCGTCACGCAGGTCATCGCGCACAATCTCGCGTTGAGCGGTGACACCATGGAAATGATGCGCGCCGTGCTCGATACCAATTTGTGGCTCTCAACCCACGTCGTCACCGTCACGCTCGGTTACGCCTCGACGTTTGTGGCGGGGCTGCTGGCCATCATTTACATCCTGCGCGGCGTGTTCACCCCAACGCTCACGGCGGAAACCGCCAGATCGCTGGCGCGGATGGTTTATGGCATCGTCTGCTTTGCCACACTGTTCAGTTTTGTGGGAACCGTGCTTGGCGGCATCTGGGCCGACCAGTCGTGGGGCCGGTTTTGGGGTTGGGACCCGAAGGAAAACGGCGCGCTGCTCATTGTGCTCTGGAACGCAACCATCCTGCACGCGCGCTGGGGCGGCCTCGTGCGCGAACGCGGCCTCATGAACCTCGCCGTCATCGGCAACATCGTCACGAGCTGGTCATGGTTCGGCGTCAACATGCTCGGCATCGGCCTGCACAGCTACGGTTTCACCGACGCGGCGTTCAAGTGGCTGATGCTCTTCATCGTCAGCCAGCTCGCCCTCATCCTCCTCGGCCTGCTGCCCGTGAAATTGTGGAAAAGTTTTTCCGCCCGCGCCTGACCCCGGCCACGGCACCATCGCCTTCGTGAAGTTGGGCGTGAACGGCGTGGGCTGTTCAATCACTTTTGGCTTGAGCGTTTTCATTTTCATGGCCAACTCCTCAACTTGAGGGAACATGGGCCCAAATCCATTTGTCGCAAATGACGGACCGATCCCGTTGCCTCAGCCACAAAATGGGCGTGCTAACGTTCCTGACCTCCTGATAATTTTGGGGGAGTTCCATGCGCAAACCCGCGACGAAATCCAAACCCTCCCCGACGAGGGCTGCCATTCCGGCCACGACCCGGCCGCGTTTTCCGGCTTGGCTGATGGTTGTATTGCTGATGCTGGTGACGATTGCCATTTACTGGCCGGCGATGCGATGTGGTTTCATCAATTATGACGATCCGGACTATGTCACTGCGAATTCGCACGTCCAGGGAGGTTTGAACTGGGAGGGGGTGAAATGGGCGTTTGACAGCACGGAACAAGCCGCCAATTGGGCACCGCTCATGTGGTTGTCACACATGCTGGCCTGCCAGGTCTTCGGGTTGAATCCTTGGGGACATCACCTGATGAATGTGCTGCTGCACGCAGCCAACACCGCCCTGGTTTTTCTTGTGTTCCAACGAATGACCCGGGCGACGTGGCGGAGCCTGATGTTGGCAGCATTGTTCGGCTGGCATCCGCTCCGGGTGGAATCGGTGGTCTGGGTGACGGAGCGCAAGGACGTGTTGAGCACGCTCTTCTGGATGCTGACATTGTGGGCTTATGCAAAATATGCCGAATCAACCCAAGTCCGGAATTCAAAAATGAGAGTCTGGTATGGCGCAGCCCTCGCGATGTTTGTGTTTGGATTGATGAGCAAGGCGATGCTGGTAACGCTGCCCTGTGTGTTGCTGCTGCTGGATTACTGGCCATTGCAACGGTTCAAAGTTCAGGGTTCGGGGTTCCGGGTCCAAAGTTTGATTTTGGAGAAAATCCCGTTCTTTGCCCTGGCAGCGGCGGCGAGCGTTGTCACCTTCGTGGTGCAGAAGCATGGCGGCGCCGTGATGACAGTTGAAAACCTTCCGCCTGGCGCACGCGTCGGAAATGCCCTGATATCCTGCTGCCGCTATCTGGGGAAAATGTTCTGGCCAACGGACCTGGCCGTCTTCTATCCGCACCCCGGGTATTGGCCGCTGGAGAAGGAGTTGCTGGCGGGTGTGATTTTGTGCGGCATTTCGGTGCTTCTATTTATGAAGCGGGGCCGGTATCCCTATTTGCTGATGGGATGGCTGTGGTTTGTGGGAACGCTGGTGCCGGTGATTGGTTTGGTGCAAGTGGGCGATCAGTCGCTGGCGGATCGTTACACTTATATTCCGTCGCTGGGGGTGTTGATCTTCGTAATCTGGGGCGCATATGAATTGAGCAGGCGGTGGCGTTACCACAAGATTACATTGTCGGTGACGGGTTCAGCGGCGATTGTCCTCTGTCTTGCGTTGACGCGTCAACAGCTCGGGTATTGGAAGGACAGTGAAACCCTTTTCCGGCACACACTCGAAGTTACTGAGAACAATTACATTGCGCACATCCTCCTCGGCAAAGCCCTGTTCGACAGAAGCCAGACTGGCGAAGCGATCAGCCAATATCAGGAAGCCATTCGCCTCAAACCAGATTATGCCTCCGCCCACAATAACCTCGGCGACGCCCTCCTCAAAAAGGGCCAAGCAGACGAGGCGATCAACCAATATCAGGAAGCCATTCGTCTCATACCGGGTAACGCCGATGCCCGCTACAACCTCGGCGTTGCCTTTCTCAAAAAAGGCCAGACTGACGAGGCGATCCTCCAATTTCAGGAGGCCATTCATCTCAAACCGGATGACCCTAAAGCTCACATCAACCTCGGCGTCGCCTTCCTCAGCAGAGGCCAAACCGACGAGGCGATCAGTCAATTCCAGGAAGCCATCCGCCTCAAACCGGATTATGCCGAGGCCCACAACAACCTCGGCACCGCCCTTCTCAACAAAAGCCAGACCGACGGTGCAATCAGCCAATACCAGGAAGCCATCCGTCTCAAACCGGATTACGCCGAGGCCCACTTCAACCTCGGCGTCGCCTTCTTCAACCGAGGCCAGACCGACAACGCGGTCAGCCAATATCAGGAAGCGATCCGTCTCAAACCGGATTACACCGATGCGCAAAGCAACCTGACGAAGATTTTGGAACTCAAAAGCAAATCAGACATGCGAACGTCCGACCCCGTCAAGCGTGAAGAGCCACGGTGATCATGTCCGGAATGAAACGGTTCCAAATTGCCTTCATCCTCCTCGCCTGCTGCCGGTGAACTTGTAGAAAAGTTTTTCTGTCCTCGCCTGACCTTGGCCACGACACTATCGGTTTCCGATCCGATTCAGTTGCTTCAACCGCAAAATGGGCGTGCTAAAATTCCTGACCTCCCGATAATTGGCGGGAAGTTCCATGCGCAGTCCAACGAAGAAATCCAAACCCACACCGACGGGTGCTACTACTCCTGTCATGGCCCGGTCACACTTTCCGGCATGGCTGCTGGTTGCATGGCTGGTGCTGGTGACGATTGCCCTTTACTGGCCGGCGATGCGATGTGGTTTTATCAATTTGGATGATCCCGACTGCATCACTGAAAATCCCAACGTCCAGGGAGGTCTGACTTGGGAGGGAGTAAAATGGGCATTTAGCGACACGAAACAACACGCCTATTGGGCACCGCTCACGTGGTTATCGCATGAACTGGCCTGCCAGTTCTTCGGGTTGAACCCGTGGGGGCATCACCTGATGAATGTGCTGTTGCATGCCGCCAACACCGCCCTGGTTTTTCTTATGTTTCAACGAATGACCCGGGCGACGTGGCGAAGCCTGATGTTGGCCGCGTTGTTCGGGTGGCATCCGCTTCGGGTGGAATCGGCGGCCTGGGTCACGGAGCGCGAGGATGTGTTGAGCACACTCTTCTGGATGCTGGCCCTGCTGGCCTATGTAAAATATGCCGAATTAATCCAAGCGGGGAATTCAAAATCCAAGGTCTGGTATGGGGCGGCACTGGTGATGTTTGTGTGTGGATTGATGAGCAAGGCGATGCTGGTGACGTTGCCCTGTGTGTTGCTGCTGCTGGATTACTGGCCATTGGAGCGCTTCAAACCCGGCAGCATGTGGCGGTTGGTGAGAGAGAAAATCCCTTTCTTTGCACTGGCGGCAGTGATGAGCGTCGTGACCTTCGTGGCGCAGAAGCAGGGTGGCGCTGTGAAGGCGGTTGAATACCTCCCACTTGGAGCGCGCTTTGGGAATGCCCTGATTTCCTATTGCCGCTATCTCGGGAAGATGTTCTGGCCGACGGATCTGGCCGTCTTCTATCCGCACCCCGGGTATTGGCCGCTGGGAGAGGTGCTTTTGGCGGGAGTGATGTTAAGCAGCATTTCAGTGCTACTGTTTGTGAAGCGGGGTCGTTATCCCTATTTGTTGATGGGGTGGCTGTGGTTTGTGGGAACGCTGGTGCCGGTGATAGGCTTGGTGCAGGTGGGCGGACAGGCAATGGCCGACCGTTTCACTTATGTGCCGTCATTCGGGGTATTGATTCTCACAATTTGGGGCACACATGAACTAACAAGAGGCCGGCGGCATCAAGCGATTGTATTGGCGTTGGCAGGTTCAGCAGTGATCGTCCTCTGCCTTGCATTGACGCGGCAACAGCTCGGGTATTGGAAGGACAGCGAAACCCTTTTCGGGCATGCGGTCAAAGTCACGAAGAACAATTACATCGCATATAACAACATTGGCGATGCCCTTCTAAACCAGGGCCGGATCGACGAGGCGATGGGGCAATTCCAAGAAGCCATCCGCATCAATCCAGATGATGCCGAGGCCCATTACAACTTCGGCACTGCTCTCCTCAAAAAAAGCCAAACCGGCGAGGCAATCAACCAATTCCAGGAAGCCATCCGCCTTAAACCGAATTACGCCGAGGCCCACAACAACCTCGGCACCGCCCTCCTCAACCAAGGCCAAATCGAACAGGCGGTCAGCCAGTTTCAAGAAGCCATCCGTCTCAAATCGGATTACGCTGAAGCCCACTTCAATCTTGGCGTCGCCCTCTTCAACCAAGGCCAGACCGAAAACGCGGTCAGCCAGTTTCAGGAAGCCATCCGCCTTAAACCGGATTACGCCGAGGCCCACATCAACCTCGGCGTCGCCCTCCTGAAACAAGGCCGAATCGGCGGAGCGATCAGCCAATACCAGGAAGCCATCCGTCTTAAACCCGACTTCGTCGAGGCCCACTACAACCTCGGCGTCGCCCTCGGCAAGAAAGGTCGAATTGACGAGGCAATCGGCCAATTCCAGGAAGCCATCCACCTCAAACCGGATGACACCGATGCGCAAAGCAACCTGATGAAGACTCTGGAACTGAAGAGTAAATAAAACTCGAAACCATCCGGCCCCGTCAAGTGAACCCCGTGCTGATTCACGCTTTCTTGGACTCGTCCGGTTAATTCGGACGACAAACGCCATTGTCAAAAAGAACGCCCTGCATTCGCAGGGCGTTCCCAGTCTTTAATTCCAAAGCCGCCGATTTTTATCAAAACCCTAGCGTCTGCAAGAGATAAAATCTCGGCGTCTGGGCCGGATTCACGATGATGACATTGGTCACGGTGCTGTCGCCGGCGAACGTCGCATTTGTGACCGTTGTCCAACTGCTCAAAGGCAATGCCAGGTTTGTGGAGGAAAGGACATTCACCGTTGTGCCGGGAATGCCATTGGTGGCATAGAGGATGATGGTCCCGCCCGCAAGGCCACTGAAGTCCGCCTTCGTCACCGAAGGATGCGGCAATACATTCGTGACGGTGATGGAGCCATTGACGTTCAACTGGCTTGTGTCCCAAACATAATAACCCGGAAGTGTTATTGAGTTGTAGTCGTTGAAGCCGGACGGCAAACTGCTGAACAGCGTGAAGGTGTCACCGACTTGCAGCGGGGCGCCAATGTTGGTCACGATGAGGTCTTCGCTGAAATGATAGATGCGCCCCGTTGTAGAAACAAGCCGGTCACTGTTGGGACTGGCGGCACGATTGAGTTTCATCCAGTCCGTGCCCCCCGATCCCGTGCCGAGGTCGATGTCACCACTCACCGTCAACGTGCCGGTGTCGCCGCGAAGGCCGCCGCCGGGTGCAATTGTGCCGCCGCCGGTGGCGTCGAGAATGCCGTGAATCGTCCCGTTGCCCTGTAGAATCTGGGGGAAGGCGAGCGGCAATTTCCCATCGCTCCGGCCGGTGACATCAAGCACCGCGCCCGCAGCGACGATAATGTTCGTGCAGGAGATTGAGCCGGCAACGGCCAATGCCAGCACGCCATTACTGACCGTCGTCGATCCGGTAAAAGTGCTTTGGCCTGTCAAAGTCAATGTGCCGGAACCGACTTTGGTGATTGAGGTGATGGAGGCGGCGCCGCCAGATCCGTCCAGGATGTTGCCGGCAAATGTGGTGTTCTGACCATTGGCCCCGATGACCCAGGTGGTCGGCCCGTTGTTGGAGGAACCACCGCGGCCAGACAAGGTCGTGCCAGTCCCGCCTTTCAAGGCGCCGAGCTGATTGTTCGTTGAACCAGTGCGAACGTTGAAATCCATAGTAGGGCCAACGCCCAAATCCCAAGTGGCCAGTGCGCTACCTGTCGCGCCGTTAAGACGGACAACCGCGATACCGGTATCGTTGTTAGAGAAGGTGACGGTGCCACTGTAGGCAGTCATATTGCCGGTAAGGTCGAACACACTGTTAGTTTGAGTCCCGACTGCAATGGTGAAATCCGCCGCACCGGTAACATTCCTGATGCCCGTCAATCCGCCATTATTTCCGCCTTTGACTAGGCTGGCGGCGGTAACATTGACCGTGTTTGCGGGTTTGACCGCGCCTATGGCGAGAGTGCCGCCGTTCAAGGTGATGATGTTGGTCCCGGCCGCCGCAGCATCATTCAGCGTCAAAGTTCCCGCATTCACAAAAGTGCCACCAGCATAGTTGTTGGCGTTGGGGAGAATTAAATTGCCAGGGCCAGTTGTGGCCAAACCGCCGGTGCCCGTCAGGAGGCCGCTCAAGGTCAGATTGCCATTTGCGCTGATATTGATGGCCGAGGACGCATTCCCAAGGGTCGCGCCGCGGTCTATGTTCGCGTTCGGCCCTGAATAGATGAAGGTTCCATTGTTGATCACAAGGTTGTCAAACTTGCCAACCGGACTGGGAATGTTATTATTGGCCACGGTCGACACGGCGAGCGCACCGCCGCCGTCAATGGTCGTGATGCCGGTATAATCGTTGGTCGTCAAAATGGTCAGCGTCCCGGTATTGGTTACCGTCAGACTTGCCGTGCCGGTGATATATGATCCACTCGTGCTGGCAAAGACATAATTGGAGTGGCTGTTCACCAAAACAGAACCTGGCGAGACGGTGGTAGCGATATTGATAGGCGAGTTGCTGGCACCGACATCCACAAATTGGACGTTGTCACCCGGAACGAAAACGTCCAAGGTGCCGCTGCTGCTGCCAATCAGCCAGTTGGTGCTGGTTTGATTGTCCCAATTGGTGTTCGCGGGACCGCCCTCCCATACGATATTCGTCGTCCCGCGCTGGGACGTTCCTGTAAGCAATGAAATGGTCTTGGTCGTGGCGTCATTGGTCAAGGTGCCGACTGCGATTGTCACCCTGAAATTCGTGATGTCGCCGTTGAAATTGCCGCTATATTTAATCAGGGTGTAATTGGTTCCGGGAACCAGTCCAACGCCGGCAACTTCCATCTGATTGTTCGTGTAGCCGCCGGTCACATTCAGATCGCCGCCGATGACAATCATATCGTTGTTCGGATTCGGCGCGCCGACGAGGTCAAAGTGGTTGATCGCCCCGTTGGTTTCCGTGACGGAATTCGAGAAGGTCAAGGTGCCGGTCAGCGCATTGCTGCCGGGATTGATGAACCCGCCGAAGGCAACCAACACCGCGCCCGTGACTATGCCGGAGCCGGCGAGTGTCTGACCACTGACAACAGTATAACCGCCGGTAACCGCTGACACATCAAACGTTGTTCCCGGTCCGATGATGATTGGGCTGCCATTGATGGAACCGCTCGCGCCAAGCGCCAGTGTGCCGCTGTTGATCAGCGTAGGCCCGGCATAAGTGTTGGACGCGCCCAGCGTCAACGTGCCGCTGCCGGTTATGTTCAATGCGCAGGAGCCGGGTCCGCTTAACACGCCGCTCGATGTCAAGGTGATGTTGTTGGGACTACCAACCATGTCTGCCGTTTGAAATGTAAAGGCGCCGGAGCCGAGCAGACTCATGGGAGCCGAGCCCATCCAAGCTGCTGTTGCCCCAAACATGCCGCCACTTTTCAGGAGAATTGAATTTATAGTCACCCCATTTGTGGCAATACCCTGGCTGCCCACGTAGATGTTGGCGGCATTGGTAAAAATTGTCGTGGCAGCAACGGTGCCGCCCACGGCTCCGAAGTAAAAACCTCCGACAATATTCGTCCCTCCAGTAACCGAATACGCTGCTGTTGCTGCTCCCGTGGTTGTGGAATTCGGATTGACGACTCCGGGATCCGGCACCACAAACAATCCGCCAGTCTGAAGCACCCGGGACGGCCGTCCTGCCGTGGCGTTATTGATGACTATATTGCCCCAATTTGTCACTATTCCTCCAGCGATAAGCGTCGTGCTCCACGAAGCTCCTGCGGTGCCGTTACCCAGACCGCCCGCATTCAGGTTTGTCATTATCACCAATCCGTTGTAAATCAGCAGGCCTTCCGTGCCGAAGGTGGAAGGTGCGCTGGCGCCGTCGCCTCGCTTGATCGTTGTGATGCCCAGATTGTTGGTGCCACCACTGATTACCAACAGAGAGGATTGACTGGTAGAGGAGGGGCCGGCGGAATTGACGGGATTGATGGTGGTGACTGAAGCGCTGAGAAACCCTCCACTGTTGGTCATAAATCCTATGCTACCTGAGTTGCCGCTGCTCGTTCCACCGCTCGGATTGGTCCCAAGCAGCAGCGACCCTTGGATTGTCATGGTGGCTCCGCTGCTCAAGGTGACGATGTTGTTGGAGGTCACCGCAAGGTTGCCGTTAATATTCATCACTGCGGCCGCGTTGTTCACGATCAACAGGCCGGATTGGCCGGCGGTGTTTCTCGGAGCATCCAAAAAAATGCCGTTGTTGGTAAAATTACCTCCACTCACAATCAGAGCGCCCATGTTGGTCAGCCCGCCAAAGGCGGCCGCTGTCGAATTATAGGTAACACTGTTTGAACTTGACGAGTTGATGAAGGGGATGACCGCATTGGTTATCCCATTGACATCCGCACCCGGAACCACGCCGGTGCTCCAATTGCCGTCAGTGTTCCAGTTGGCGCCACTGGTCGGCCCGGTCCATGTGGCGACGGTCACTGGTTGCGCCTGCGCGGTTGTCCAACCTGCTATTGACAGCGCGGCAACAAGCCACGCGGTTTTGAAAATTTTCGGTGTTTGCATAACAGTAATGAGGGTTTGTTTCAGTTGAATTATTTGGCTCAGAGTTGGTTAAACCTACCCCATTTCCCCCAAATAATCCATCGGATGTTTATCCGAGGCAAACCGGTGATTTTACAGCTGCCAAGACGGATTCCGATCATTTGCGGAGCTTGAAAACTGAAAGTTTCCGATGCGTTCTATTCCCGCCCGGCCAGCTTCATCGCCGCCTCGGTGCGGGAGTGGACGTGGAGTTTTTCGTAAACGGCGCTGATATGGGTGCGCACGGTGCTCATGCTGATCGCCAGATGTTCGGCAATTTCCTTATACATAAAGCCTTTGGCCAGCAGCCGCAGAATCTCCAGTTCGCGGGCGGTGAGCTGCTCCATTTCCGGGTCTGGTTTCGTTTTATGAAAATGATTTATGACCTTGCGGGCGATCTGGAGCGACATTGGCGCCCCGCCGGCATGGACCTGCTGAACGGCCTGAACCAGTTCCTGCTGCGGCATATTTTTCAAGAGGTAGCCGTTCGCACCGGCGCGCAAGGAATCAAAGATCAAATCCGCATCATCGTAGGTCGTCAGCATCAACACCTGGGTGTTTGGCAGGTGCTTCTTCAACCGGGACACGCATTGGATGCCATTCATGCCGGGCAGATTGATGTCCATCAGCACGACGTCCGGATTTTCCCGTGGAATGTCCCGCAACCCCTCCTCGCCGGTGGCGTGCGCGCCGATGCATCGCAAGCCCGGCGCGCGGCCCAGGCACTCGACCAGGCTTTCGCGCATGTCGCGCTGATCTTCGATGATGGAAAGGGTGATCATTATGTTTTGCTTCGTGACTGTCTCATTCTGTCTGAAATATTTCCCTCCGCCATCGGATGAAGATATGAATCCACTCAACCGGGCGGCCAGGGCAATTCCACGATGATTTCCGTGCCCGCGCCGACCCGGCTTTGGATCCGGCACTCGCCGCCAAGTTCCTTCATGCGCTGCTGCATGTTGCGCAAACCGTCCGCCAGGGCATCGTCCGGCGCCCGCTCGAAACCGCCGCCGTTGTCCTCGATCACAATCCTCAGACCCTGCGGCGTGGCCGTGACGCGCAGCCGCACTTCGGTCGCGCGGGCGTGCTTGACGATGTTTTGCAGCGCTTCCTTCACCACGAGAAAGACATTATGCCGCACGGCGGTTGAAATTTCGCGCTGCGGCGCCTGTTCGGGAAGATCCAGCAAACAGCGCACGCCGGCGGCCCGAAGATAATCCACCGCAAATTGCCCGGTATAATCAACCAGGTGAGCGAGCGTGTCGTTGCGGGGATTCACCGCCCAAACAATCTCATCGAGCGATTTGACGGCTTGCCGCGCCGTGCTCGCCATTTTCTCGATGCGTTCCACGGCCTTTTCCTGCTTGGCGAGATCGCCGAGGACGGCAATCAGCGTCAGGTTTGCGCCCAAGTCATCGTGAATGTCCTTGGCAATCCGGGCGCGTTCACGTTCCACGGCTTGTTGCCGCGCAAGATGCTCCATCTTCCGGTGCAACCGCCGTGTGACCGAATACCGAACCGCTCCAGCGACCAGCCCAACCGCAATCAGTCCGGCCAGAATGCGGAACCACAAGATTTCATAAAAATGCGGCAGGATTTTCAGCGTCAGGGAATCGCCCGCCTCGTTCCAGACGCGGTCGCTGTTGCACGCAATCACATGAAACTGATAAGTGCCGGCCGGGAGCAGATTGTATTGCACGGAGCGCCGCGTTCCCGCCTCAACCCAGTCGGCATCGGCTCCCTGAAGCCGATACCGGAATTGCACCCGGTCGGATGAGACCAGGCTCAATCCGGTGTAACGAAATTCAAATTGATATTTTCCCGGCGCCACTTCCAGAAATTTTTTATCACGGTCGAAAACCATCCCCGCGGGAACGGCGTAAAGCCGCGTGGCGGCCACGCCGCTATACGCGGGTTTTTCCTGCGTCCCGGTGGTGCTATCCAGGCTTTTCCCGTCAACAAGTATTTCCTCAATCACGACGGGGGGCGGCAACAGGTCCGGATGGATTTCTCCCGGCTGAACCGAAACCGCGCCCTTGACGGTGGTGAACCACAGCCGGTCATCCCGGCCGCGCCATGCCGCCGGCTGGTAGCCGCCCGAACATTCGAGCGAAGGCAGGCCATCCGAACGGCCATACACGGTGCAAGGGACGGACTTGATCTCGCCGCGCGCAAAATCGTTCAACGCCGATTCCGCCACGCTGAAAATGCCCTTATGCGAACCGAACCAGAGATTGCCGGCGCCATCGGGAAGAATCTGGCAGATGATATTGTCCGGCAATCCCTCATTGATGCTGAAGCTTGTGAATTTTCCATCTCGAAAGCGCAGCAATCCGCCCCTAAAGGTGCCGATCCAGACCGTGCCATCATCTTTGGCCAGCAGCGACCAGATTGCATGCGCCGAATTGGTGTCGGTGGGATGAAATGTCGCGATTTTGTCACCGGCGATGCGGAAGAGCGCGCCATCTTCAGCGCCCGCCCACAGACTGCCGTGTCCGTCCTCTGACAAAGCCCGCACGTCGTGCCGGCCAATTCCTTCGTATGGTTTGAAGGTATTTGATGTTTCACTGTCGGCAAAGTAAAGCCCGCTCTTGGTGCCAACCCAGATGCGGCCCGATTTGTCCGCCAGAATCGTCTTCACGCCATGGACCACGGGCGACACGCGTTTAAACCCGGCATGTTCGCGGACAAACAAGTCTTCGTCACCCGCGCTCACCCACAACCGGCCCGCAGAATCCGGACAAACACAAAAGACAAATCCTTTGTCTGTTCCTCCGGGCATTGTCAGGTTTGTTAAAGCTTCCGCCTGCCATCGCGCCAGACCATCACCCAGCGTGCCAATCCAGACTGTGCCATTGCTCTCTTCGCAAACGGACCGGGCCGGTTTCGTCGAAACCTGCCCGCCCATGTCAATGTTCTGAAACCGCCGCTCGCGGATCCGCACCAATCCGCCCGCGTCCAAGCCCGCCCACCAATTACCCTCGTGATCTTCAAAGAAACAATTCACCCGCTCCCCGGGAAAACCCTCCTGCGGACCGAATTGCCGCACCTGGCCGGCGGCGGCGATATGCCACAAACCCCGTCCATAGTCGTAAAGCCACAAGCCCCCGTGATGATCTTCGCGTGTTCCCATCCGGCTCAAGTTGCCAGTAAACACATTTTTGAGCGATTCGGCCTCAAGAATCCATCGGCGGTCAATCGCCTCGCGCACATGACCGTCCGCGTCCGCCCACAAGCGGCCTTCTTTGGCAACGGAAAGAAACTCCACGTCCACCGGCAATTCCGCATTTGTAGGCGTGACGGTTTGGAACCGGATCCCATCCCACATCGCGATGCCCTGGTCCGTGCCCACCCACAACCGGCCTTGGGGATCCGTTGTCATGCAATTGATCCGGCTTCCCGCCAGCCCGTTGGTTTGCGGCTGCGGCTCGAAGCCCTTGGCCGTCACACGCCATAAAAGTTTATCCGCGCCGCGATACCAAATTGTCCCATCACCGTCGGCCACACAAAGCGTGCCGACGCTCCGGCTTGGCGGAGTCAAATCCTCCCAGCCGCTTCCCGCCGGGTCGGACTGCGGCTTGCGGCGGAGCGACCCGCGGTGCAGCAAAAAAGTCACCTCGTTCGACAACGACGAAACCAGCGTGACATCCGGATCCAGTCCTTCGGCGCCGGTCCATTCCCGCGCAAATGTTCCCCGACGCAAGGAAGTCATCGAACCATCCAGTGTATTGATCCAGAGCGTGCCCTGATTATCAACGGAAAGCTTTCGCATGCGGGCGTGAGCCAGCGCCGGAGTGTTGGCCGGATCAAAGGTTACAAAACGCATCCCGTCAAACCGCGCCAGCCCGTTGTAGGTGCCAATCCATAGATAGCCATCCGGAGTCTGGGCAATGTCGGTCACGGAACTGTCGGGCAGGCCATCATCGGCGGTCCAGACATCAGTAAGATACTCGACGGCAATTCCAGAACCCCATGCCCGCAATCCCGTCCCCACCACCAGCGCCAGCACAATCAACCGCACAAAACGCGCCGAAACCAGCGCGAACGCTGTTGTTTTGCGGTGGCGGTTCATCGTTTCAACTATACCCACCGCAGCTTGCCAAGACAAGCAAGGTCAACCGCGAGGCGAAAGACGGCGCCGCATTTCATCCGGGGAAGAAATCAGCCGCGCGCGTCATAATCAAATCAATCGCGCCGGGATATTCCATCCGCAACTGCCGGGGCATGTCCGCCGGTTTACTCCCGCATCTGGCTTGTGTCAATACTAGGACTGACCCCTTTATCGCGGCCCAACGGGACGGCGCGGCAGATGAACTACGACGCGGCGGGCGAGCTGACGAACATCATGGAAAAGACGGCGGGGAATTTGCCGATAGCATTTTTCACAACGACTTGGAACAACGCGGGGGAAATACAGTGGGAATTTACCGGGCCGCTGCCGCATGCCAATGGCGTGGCGACGCGGACGATGACGTATGACGATGACAACCGGCTGGCGACGGTGAACGGCAGCAGCGTGACGATGGATTTGGAGGGGAACATGACCTACGGCCCGCTGACCGTTGGCGGTTTCAGCAATTACGTCTATGACGCGCGGAACCGGCTGTTGAGCGCGGGCGGCGTGACCAACGCCTACGATGCGCTGGACAACCGCGCGGGGCAGACCCAGGGAACGAACGTCACGACGTTTGTCATCAATCCCAACGCCGGATTGCCGCAGGTGCTCATGCGGATAAAGAATGGCGTGACGGATTACTACATCTACGGGCCGGGCCTGCTGTATCAAATCACCGAGACGGTGGCGGCCACGAACACCCTCACTTACCACTACGATTATCGCGGTTCGACGGTGGCGTTGACCGACGACAGCGGGAACGTGGCGGATCGTTTTGAGTATTCGCTCTACGCGACGATGACTTACCGCTCCGGCACCGATGACGTGCCGTTTCTGTTCAACGGGCGGTATGGGGTGCAGACGGACGGCAACGGGCTGCTCTACATGCGGGCGCGGTATTACAATCCGTATCTGTGCCGTTTCATCAATCCCGACCCGATTGGCTTCTCCGGCGGGATGAATTTCTACGCCTATGCGGACGGCAATCCGGTGAGTTTGATGGACCCGTTCGGGTTGGATGCGGGTTATTGGACAGGCGTGGGGCAGGTTTTCAAAGGTTACGGGCGATTCTTCGCCAGTTCGTGGCATGCAATCAGCCCATGGGGTGATGCGGATAAGACACTTGATGCCCTGTTTGACGTGCCGTTTCATCCGATAGCGACGGCGGAGGCCATTGGGCATGGGGTAAAGAACACCTTTGAGGGCCTGATCAATGGCAACCTTGAAACGCAAGGCGAAGCGGTGGCGGGGATTTTGGCGACGGTGGCTCCCGCCCTCAAAGCTGCTGAAGTTGGCGAATTGGGCAATCTCCTTCGGGTGACGAAGGATGCTGAAGAGGTGGCGGCGGTGACGGAGGATGCAACGGTTGAAGCACAGCTCAAAGGACATCTGGATAAAGCTATTGCTCAATTCGAGGAAAAAGGTTTCACGCCTAAACAGGCTGCTGCACTTGAAGAGAATCCAGATCTTGAAGCTGCTTTCAAAGGTGACCGAATTGACGCCTTTTTCAAGGAATCGGTCAGCAGCGACCCAAATCTCCAAGATCTTCAGATTACTCCACGGTTTAAATTCGGACCCGACGTTTACGACCCAGCAAACAATGTGTGGTATGATGTGACAACTTCAGCCCAGTGGGGAAAACACGTCTCAAAATATACCTCTGGATTTGGCCAAGGGGTTCCTTTATTATACTGACACCAATGATGAAAGCCGATCAAAATGCAGACGTTTTGGCAAGATTGATCCAAGGAAAGTCGGTGGACAATTGTGGTCTTGGTGCAATCAATAACCGAATTGATCTTCGGGGGTTAGTCGTGCCTGAGCCTAGAGTTGCTAAGCAGCTTGCCACGAAGATCGCTGATGTTGCTGTCCTTTCCGGGATGACGAAGTTTCATGAAATATGTTTGGACTCATTGGATTTTACTGGATCATGTTTAAATAACATACTCTTTTTCAACTGCAAAATAAACAACTGTGTTTTTGAAAAGTGCTTATGTCAGAACTGGAAACTATGGGGAACGACGGTGTCAAACGCCAGTTTTCGATTAGCTGACTTGCGTAATTCTGCGTTAGGAGGAGTGCAAAATGACCGAACAAACACATATCAGAAGGTCGATTTTACCGAGGCGGATTTGCGTCAGACGAAATACATCTCTGCTCGATTTAACGGCTGCCTTTTCAAAGAAACACAGTTGAATAAAGTGGATTTCCATGGTAGCACATTCGTGGACTGCTCTTTTGAAGGGGAGCTGCGGGAGGTCTGTTTCAATAGAAAAGCATTTAAGATGGATATGTTGCCACGTAACGAAATGTTGCGAGTCGATTTTAGCCACGCCCAGTTGCGGTCTGTTGAGTTTCGCGGGCTTGACTTGGAAAATGTGCGTTTCCCGACAAACGACGATCATATTCTTCTGGATGACTATCCCCAAATGCTCGACGAGCTATTAAAGTCCCTGCGAGGTCAGACGGACGTGGCTGTAAGAAAACTTGCCGCCTATTTGGGTGTTTATCGAAAGTGGGTTGGACCAAAACAACGACGAGGTGTTTTGAACAAGAATGATTTAATAGAAATTGGCGGTGAAAAAGGTTTGCTACGCGTTTTAGAAATCATTAAATTGAATTCAACACGCCAACCATAGCGCAATTTAATTTGCCGAAGCAGCAAAGTTCTTTGACATAACACCCCGCTGCCCGTTGGCGGGTTCAGCAATTACGTCTATGACACGCGGAACCGGCTGTTGAGCGCGGGCGGCGTGACCAACGCCTACGATGCGCTCGACAACCGCGTGGGGCAGACCCAGGGAACGAACGTCACAACGTTTGTCATCAATCCGAACACCGGACTGCCGCAGGTGCTCATGCGGATAAAGAATGGCGTGACGGATTACTACATCTACGGGCCGGGCCTGCTGTATCAAATCACCGAGACGGTGGCGGCCACGAACACCCTCACTTACCACTACGATTATCGCGGTTCGACGGTGGCGTTGACCGACGACAGCGGGAACGTGGCGGATCGTTTTGAGTATTCGCTCTACGCGACGATGACTTACCGCTCCGGCACCGATGACGTGCCGTTTCTGTTCAACGGGCGGTATGGGGTGCAGACGGACGGCAACGGGCTGCTCTACATGCGGGCGCGGTATTACAATCCGTATCTGTGCCGTTTCATCAATCCCGACCCGATTGGCTTCTCCGGCGGGATGAATTTCTACGCCTATGCGGACGGCAATCCGGTGAGTTTGATGGACCCGTTCGGGTTGGATGCGGGTTATTGGACAGGCGTGGGGCAGGTTTTCAAAGGTTACGGGCGATTCTTCGCCAGTTCGTGGCATGCAATCAGCCCATGGGGTGATGCGGATAAGACACTTGATGCCCTGTTTGACGTGCCGTTTCATCCGATAGCGACGGCGGAGGCCATTGGGCATGGGATAAAGAACACCTTTGAGGGCCTGATCAATGGCAACCTTGAAACGCAAGGCGAAGCGGTGGCGGAGATTTTGGCGACAATTGCACCTGCCCTGAAAGCTGCTGAAGTTGGCGAATTGGGCAATCTCCTCCGGGTGGTGGATGACACTGACGTGCTACCCACCTTAACCTCAAATGCAAAGGGAGAATTGGGTAAAGATTGGAGTAGGCAAGCCATTCTCGACCGAGGAGACACCATTGTTGGCGAAGAGGTAGATTTGACTGTTAACGTGAATGGAGTTGACGTGCCTATCAGAGCGGATTTCTTGACACAACCTGCCGGCGCTGATTATTATGTTTACGTTGAGTCAAAATATTCACCAAAGGCGTCATATACCCCTGGGCAGCAACAGGTGATTCCTCAAATTGTTCAAGCTGGAGATGAAGGTGTTACCGCTACCGTAGGGGCAAGATCTGGCAGATTAGCTACAGGGCAGCAGATTAGTGTTCAATTTCAGGGTGATGTATGGAATAGTGGCTCGACGCTTTACGGCCATTAACATTTAATAATAAACATCGTTATAGACAAAAAGACCACGACTTGTTACAAATGATTCATGGCAGGCAAGATAACAAATCTTCGATCTGAAGTTTCAGATAAATTGGTGAGGCGAGGTTTTCGTAGGGTTGACCGCATGCACCTGCTGCGTGTCGACAAAGATTGGAGTTTTTGGGTTGATATAGGGCCAATTGGAAAGAGTGCGGATATTAGTCCATTCGTCGGAATCAGGCACGATGGTCTCGAAGTTGTGCGTTCAGAGCTTATGGGCTTGCCTCACGATGAAAGTGTTGGCTCGTTGGGAGCCAATGCGGGTTATATTCTGAATGAGGGCTACCGGCATTGGAAAGCTGAAGGCAAGTCGGAGGAGGTGCTGGGTTGCATAGATAGGGCCTTGGATCGACTTAAGCCGTTGATGGACCTGAAAAAAATCAATGAAGGGTGGAAAATTCAAGGCACAACCAGTCCCGGGTGGCAATATAGCGAGATAATTGTTTATTATCTATTAGGACAGGAAGGTTTGGTGTTGGAAAAATTGCGCATGGCGCAAGCAGTTTTTTGTAAACGTGACGACGGGGTATGTAAACAGTTCAAAAGCTTTGAACAACGCTTACTTAAAAAATTGAACCCACAGTCCAATCAGGCCAATTAACATAGCGAAAATGGGGCAGCAACTGTCTTAAAGGGGTTAGTCCTACTATTGATACAGGGGGAGTTCTCATAAAGGGGTCAGTCCTAGTTTCATACAAGGTTGAGTTGGTTTTGATCATTCGTTCCTTTGACTTCCTTCTTTCGGTTCAATCGGCTGGCCACATACGTCCAGCTTCCCATTTTCAGTTCTTCGGCAATCCATTTCAACGGCACACTCGTTTCGCTGCGCAGCCGCCGCGCTATTCGAATCTTGCCTGCATCTCCCTTGTCCCGTTGTGCCAGCTCCTCTTCCCGCCAGCCCAGTTTGTCCAGTTCTGCCTGCCGGATGCGCCGCGCCTTTTCCTCGGCGCTCTCACGCCGCGTTTGGATATGGTGGTTTTCTCCCGCACACGCCTCTGCCTGCTCCAATAATTCCTGCCGGAAGATTTCCCCGCCCAGGCACCAGCCACGCCGGATGCCTTTTAATTCATCGCTTTCCTCCGCGGTCCGGCGTTGTTCCAAGTATGCCTCCAATTGTTCCCGGCCAGCCGCGCTGTCTTGGGGAATGTGCAGTTCACCCAGCAACCGGTCCACCCGGAGCCAGCACGGACGCTGTTCCGGCGGCTTGAGATATTCCGGCCAACTGCTCCATGCATAATCGCGCACTCGCTGTTCCGGCAAGAGCAACTTCGCGCGCACGGGATTCAAATGGACATAATCACAGACCGTCCGCAGGTAGCCATTGCCGCTGCCATCCACGATCAACGACTTGTAGCGTCCACTGAACAAATGCCCAAACAATTTGTGCCGGCGGTTGAATCGCGCGGTGTAGGTGCTTAAAAACCAGCGCATCCCCGCCACCAGATTGCCGTTGGGTGTTTCCATGACCAGATGAAAATGATTGAGCATCAAACAATAAGCATGAACCTGCCAGTCCGTCTTGGCACAGACTTCGCCCAAGGTGGTGACAAACCGTTTGCGGTCGGCATCGTCCTGGAAGATCGGCTCGCGCCGGTCACCCCGATTCATCACATGATAAATCGCGCCGGGATATTCGATGCGCAATTGCCGGGGCATGTCCGCCGGTTTACTCCCAGAACCCTTTTGTGTCAATACCAGGACTGACCCCTCACGGCAATTGCAACCGATAAAATTCCTGTGGCGCGTTTGTGTTGACGCCGTTTGTGAAATTAAAATTGCCGCTGTTGTCGAATTGGTTGGTGGCGAGGCGCGTCCACAAATTCAGCGGCGACGCAATATTCGTTGAACCCAAAACGTAGTAATTGCCGCCCGCCGGGCTGCCGGAACCGCTTATCACCAAGCCATTTGCCCCGGCGTTGATCGCGTTAAATTGCGGAATCGTCACGATGAGATTTATTTGCCCCACCGTATTCGTGCTGATGGTATAACCAAAACCTGCGGGCGCGGTGGCGACGGTCAAATTGCCCATCGTCAACGCGCCGCCGTAAGTGAACAAGATGTAAGTGCCGGCGCCAAATCCGCCGGTGTTGGTGACGTTCAGCAAGCCGCCCAAAACCAGATTGCCGGACACGACCACCTTGGCGCTGTTCGTTCCGAGGCCGAATTGCAGCACGGTCAGGTCGCTCAAATCCAGTTCATTGCTGATAGTCAGCGTGCCCACCGTGCCGGTGGGGCCACCATTGCCAGGCGCGAGAATGGCGCCGTCGTCCAGCGCCGTCAGGCCGCCGAGGGTGCCATGGCCGGAAAGCGTCGCGCCGCTGGCGACAAAAACCTGGTTGGTGCCGGTCGCGCTGCCGGCAGCGTTGTTGACCTGCAACGTGCCGGCGCTCACCGTAATGCCGCCGACAAAGCTGTTGCTGCCGGTGAGCGTCCAGGTGCCGGCGCCGATTTTTTCGATGGCGGTAATCGTGTTCGTTCCTTGTTCCGCAATGGCGCCCGAGAAGGTCGCGTCGGTGTTTTGTCCGCCGATTTGCCAGGTGAAGACGTTTCCGGCCGTCGCACCGCCGAGCAGGAACGAGGAGTTGACGCCGGACAACGCGCCGATTTGCAGCGTCGTGCCGTTCGGATCCACCGCGCCTTGAAAATCAGCGGTGACATTGTTGGACAAATTGAGTGCGGCGCCGGGATAACCGGAGAAATTCAGGACGCGAAATTCGCCGCCGCCAGTAACAATGATATTGCCTGTAAACGCCGACCAGTCGCCGTAGAGGCTTGTCCGAACATAAGGCACATGGAAATTCAACGTGCCTCCGCCAGTCAACGAACCATAAAGATCGCAGCGCGAGTCGGCATTGAGCGTGACGGTGGAATACGCCGGCACAATCACATTCCAATAAACAGCGTTGGTTGTGATCGCGTTGTCATACATGGCCAACGTGCCGCCGCTAAGCATAACGGCTCCCGTTCCCAACCCGAACTGGTTGGCGGTGTCGTTGGTCAGAAGAACGGTGCCGCCGTTGATGATGGTGCCGCCGCTGAAACTGTTGCTGCCGCTCAAAAACAACGTGCCGGAACCGTTTTTCACCAGTTGCGCCGCGCCGCCCAGCACGCCGCCACCGAGCGCGTAATTCAAAATGGAATTGGTGATGAGCATCTGCACGGGCTGGACGGCGCCGGAAATGACGACATTGCCGTTGGTGGAGGTGTCGTCGAAAATTACGGTGTCAAAATTGAAAAATTTGTCCGCCGCACCGCCGTTGAACCAGTTCGTTGTGCTGGTGTCCCACGCACTGCCATTGGTTCCCGACCAGACGAGCGTGGCCGGAGGCGAACCGACGACGTTGAGCAACACACTGCCGGGCGTGGTCGTCGTATCGAACGAAAACGTTTGGCGCGAACCCGTCCTGCCCGCCCACACGAGATTTGCCGCACTGCCGGCGGTTGAACTGCCGCCGCTGATGAGAGCATAATTTCCAGCCGTCAGAAAACCGTTGAGCAAATTCGGGACGACGGTATTGGCGCCGCTCAACACCAGCGCGCCGCCGGAGAGCGAAATCAAATCGTTTACTCCGCCGCCGGGGGTGCTGACACCGGCGAGATCGAAATAAAGCGTGGCGTTGGTTAAGGCGAGTCCGTTGGTGATGGTGAGCGTGCCAACTGTTCCGGGATTGATGTCCGCGCCCGGTGCCATGGCGTTGCCGGAATAAAATGCCGCGCTGCCGCCGAGCGCGCCGTTGCCGCCGAGCGTTCCGCTGACTACGGTCAACGCATTTGTGCCGGTGCTGCCGTTGACAACGAGCGTGCCGTTGCTGACGGTGGTCTGGCCGGAATAGGAATTTGCACCGCCGAGCGTGAGTGTGCCCGCGCCGATTTTTATCAATGAGGTTGTGCTGCCGACGGTTTGCTCGGTTATCGAGCCGGCAAAACTGGAGTCGGTGTTGAGACCACCAATCCGCAGCGTGACGGCGCGTCCGCTGGTCGGGCCGCCGCTCAACGTGGCGGAACCGGGGGCGTTGATCTGGCCGAAGTCCACGGTGTTGCCGCTGGGATTGATCGTGCTGGTGAAATAGGCGTTGATATTATTGGAAAGATTTACGATTGCGCTGGCAAATCCGGCGTAACTGCCCATCCGGAAATCCGCGGTCCCGTCGGGCGTCACTGCGTTCAACGTGCCGTTAAAGGCGGAACAGTCATAATTGAAATCGCCGCGAACGTAGTGGTTGATCAGGGTGAATGTCCCGCTACCGGAGAACACGCCGCCGGCGCCGCCGCGCTCCGGCAATTCCATGACCGTATTGCCGCTGACGTTGAGATTATTCGAAAAAGTTCCCGCGCCGGGAAGTCCGGTCCCTGCATCGAACAAATTCAACCGCGTGCCGTCGTTCAACGTCACCGCACCCGTGCCGAGTCCGCAGGAGTTCGCGGTGCCATTGCCCATCGTCAACGTGCCGCCATCAACAAACGTGCCGCCGGAAAAGGTGTTGCTGGTGCTGATGGTAAGAACGCCCGCGCCGGATTTGGCGAGCGACATCGCGCCGGCGAGCAAGCCGCTGCCGGCAAAATTGTAATTTTGGCCTGCCGCAACCGTGACGGATGCAGGTTGAAGCGCGCCGACCAGATTGATCGCAGGATTGTTTGAGCCGGAGTCGTCAAACGCGGCGTTGGCGCCCGTGGTGAAAGTGAAGAGGTTTGTCCCGTTCACCCAGTTTGTGCTCGTAGTGTCCCAATTGTTGGCCGCGCCGTCGCCGCGCCAGGTCAGATTTTGCGATGCGCCGGTCGCCGTGACCAGCACGCCGACGGTGTTGGTCATTGTCGTGCCGTCGCTGGCGTGAACGGAAAAATTGAAACTGCCGAGACCGGAGAAATTTCCTGCAGCGGTGAATTCCACCGTGTGGCTATCGGGCAGCAATGCGACCGAGCCGTTGGTCGGGCCAAACGCGGCATAAACCGGGCTGACATTGGTGAAGCCGCCGGTGTATTGCCGCAGGTCAACGTCCACGAAGGAATTCTTCGACGCGACGGCATGCGGCACGGCAAGCCAGTTCAGATAATTCTCCAGCTTCGTATAGCCGCCGACGCCGGGCGTGAGACTATCAGCAACGTTGGGATTCGAGCCGAGCGCCTGTTCCCAATAATCCGGCATTCCGTCCTGATCGGTGTCGAGCGGCGCAGCGCCGCCGGTGAGCACACCAAAACCGCCATTGCCAAGACCGGTTTGGCCTTCATTATTGTAAAGGCCGCTTGGCCCGGCAGTGCCCACCCCCGTGCCGTCCGTGCCGTAACCTAAAGTTTTCACCTGACTGACAACAAGATCGTCCAATTGGTCATGCGGCATCGCGCCCGCCCACGAGAGATTGTAACGAACGGCAGAGGCAGTCGAATAAACTGTGCAGTTGGTCGAGAGCGACGACCACGGCGCGCTCAACACCGTGCCGCCGCCGCCGGGGCTGATGGAGCTGCCGTTCAGTGCGCCGTCGTTGTTGTTGTCGCGCAGGTTGCCGGTCGAGTAAATCGTCTGGTTGGCGTTCATCTGGAAAAACGCATTGCCGCCACCGGTGTCGGTCGGGCCGGTGATGAAATAATTGTTGATGATGTCGTGCCGGAAATGCCCGCTCGTGTCGGCCACGGTGTAGCCGGCCTGAAAATTGTATTCCGCGTTGTTCACAAATATCGTGTCCATCTTCGCCATCGGCTGGCGGTTGTGCTCGCTGACCCACAGGTTGTAATACCACGCCATTTTTCCGCCAAGGTGCTCCGTGTGCGCGCCAAAGCCTTGTTTGTGGGATGTTCCATTGGATGCAGGATCGGCGATGATGGAATTCTGCACGGTGATGGCATCGCTGCCCTGATTGCCATGCGCGTCGATGTTGTTGTAAGGTGAAATTTCAAGCGAGATGTGATCAAAGATCATATTCGTGCCATCACCCACGTTGATGCCATCTTCGCCGTCACTGGCCGAATAGGGACGAATCCGGATATAGCGCACAATCTCATTCTGCCTCGCGCTGAATGAAACCTCGTGGCCGATGATGGCGATGCCGTCGCCCGGCGCAGTCTGGCCGGCAATGGTCAGGCTGCTCGAACAGGCAACAACACTGTTCAACGTGATCGTTCCGCCAACATCGAAAACCACGAAGCGTCCACTGTGACTCACCGCATCGCGGAAGGAGCCGGCACCGCTGTCGGCCAGAGTCGTGACGTGATAAACCGTGCCGCCGATGCGCGCGCCCGTGGCGACTGCGCCAAAACCAAGCGCGCCGGGAAATGCGGGAATGTTTGTTTGCAAACTGCTGACAATCAAATTCACCTGGCCGGGCGTGTTCGTGTCAACTGTGCTGATGGTGTTGGCGGGTAACGTGACCGTCAGGCTGCCCAGCGTCAGTGTGCCGCCGTAAGTGAACAGGGTGTAGGTGGCGCTGCCGAACCCGCTGCCGCCGGTAACGTTCAGCGTGCCGCTCAAATTCAGGTTGCTGCTCACCAACGTTTTGTCGCTGCTTGTGCCGAGCGTGTAATTCAAAATCGCGCCGCTGCTGGCCGTAAAATTATTGCCGACGGTGAGCGTGCCAACGGGATTTCCCGGGGCAAAAATTCCGCCGCTGTTGATCGTCACCGGCCCGCCGATTGTTCCGCCGCCGCCGAGCGTTGCGCCAGTCGCCACCGAAACCGCGCCGGCTCCCACGCCGCTGCCTGCGGAGTTGTTGACGAGCAACGTGCCGTTGCTGACGGTCGTGCCACCGCTGTAGGAATTATTGCCGGCAAGCGTCACGGGTCCACTGCCGGCCAGTCTCAATGCGCCCGTTCCGCTGATGACTGCGCCGACAGTTGGGTTTCCAGAACTGTTGAACACGAGCAGCCCGTTGTTCGTCACGTTGCCGCCGCCGAACCAGGCGCCCGTGTTGAGTTGCAACGTGCCGCCGCTGATGGTCGTGCCGCCGCTGTAAGAATTGCTCGCCGTCAATGTCAGCGTGCCGGAACCCGCCTGCGTGAGTCCGCCCGTGCCGCTGATGACATTGGCGAAACTGTTGTTACCCGGCAGGTTCATCACGAGCGCGCCGGAGTCTTGGATGAGGTTGGTTCCAATCGAGCCGGAAGTTGCGCCGTTGCCCAATTGCAAAATCCCCTGGCTGACGGTGGTGACACCGGAATAATTGTTCGTGGTCAGGATCGTCAGCGTGCCGGAATTGGTCTTGGTCAGCGTGCCGGTGCCGGAAATTTTCCCGACGCCGCTGAAAGTGTAATTGACCGTCGCATTCACCAGCACGGCTGCCGGTTGAAGATTTGTCGTCAAATTCACCGGCGGCGCGCTGGAGCCGGTGTCGTCGAACGCCACAAAATTCCCGTCGCTGAAGACGTCCAGCGAACCGCCGTTCAGCCAGTTGGTTGTCGTGTAGTCCCAGGCATTGGCGGAACCGTCGCCGACCCAGGTGCGTTGAGTGCCGCCAACAGCGGAAACAACTAAATCTACTTCACTCGAAGTTACATTGATCACCGCTTGCAAACTCGCACCAAGCGTGCCGGTCAATTGAAAATTGGTCGCTCCGCCGCTGCCGAGCGAACCGAACTTGATCAACTTGTATGTGCCGGCGGACAGCGACGCGCCCAACGGGCTGACATCAATCGTGTTTGTTCCGCTCACATTCAGCGTGCCGGCAACAACGATCAAATCGTTGCCCGCTGAAGCCGGGTCGAGCGCAAGGTCAAAGTGATTGGTCGCGCCGCCGTTCAACGTCAGATTATTGCTAAAAGACAGCGTGCCGGCGGTGCCGACGGCTCCGGGCGAGACCGGACAATTCGCGGCAGCCACGCTGCCGGTGATGACGCCGTAGCCGGACAAATTTTGGCCAGCGCCCAAAGTGATTCCGCCCATTCCCGAAATGTCCAGCGTGGCGGAGGCGTTGCTCAAAACAATTGCCGCGCCGGTGAACGTCGAGCCCGCGCCGCTCAACGTGAGCTTTCCGCTGCTGATGAAAAGATTTCCGCCGTATGCATTTTGTCCGCTTAACGTAAGGTTGCCTCCAAGGATTGTCAGCGCGATGGGTTTGCTGCCCGCGACGCCGCCACCGAAAGTGGAATCCGCCGAGTTGTTGCTGAACGTCAAGGTGGAAATGATCGCCGCGCTGCTGTTGGTAATGAGCTGGCTCGCCGCCGTTGCGCCGCCGCCGACGGAGAGGCCGCTGATTTGCGCATTGAAACCGGCAAGATCAAGAATGGCCGCATTGCCGCTGCTGCCCAGAATCAGCGCGGTTCCCTTTGGCAATGCGCCGGCGTTTGCCAGCACCAAAGAGCCGGCGCTGATGGTGGTGCTGCCGCTGTAGGCATTGTTGCCGGACAGTGTCAGCACGCCGCCGCCGGTTTTTGTGAGCGAGCCGGTGTTGGTGATGACACCGGTGAGCGTGATGTTAAATGGCGTGTTGGCCGAATCGGCGGTTTTGAACGTCACGGTGTTGGCTATTGACAGCGGCGCGGAGCTTGACCAACTGGCTTTCGCCCCCAGCGTGCCTCCAGTGAAAGCAAGATTATGGCCGATATGGCTGGAGCCGCTGTTAAGCACCAATCCACCGCTCCCCAGATAGACGGTGCCACCGGACATGCTGAAGCTGGCATACGCATTGACGATGGTGTTGTCCTTGATCAAGGTGATTCTTTCCGCGGTCAAGGTTCCACCACTCACGTTGAGGACTCCGCCAAGAACACTGCCGCTGGCCGACGGAGAACCGCTGGCGTTGGACTGGTTTGCAATAATGATGCCGTCGGATCCGGTTGAAACCACAGCGCCGCCGCGCAGGTTAAAGTATGATTTCCTGTCGCCGGATGTCGCGGTTATCAAAGTCGTGTCACTGATGGTGAAGGTACCGGTGTTTGTCAGCGTGCCACCCAGGATGGTTGAGGATGCAATGGAATTACCGATGCCAATCTGAATGGCCGTGGCATTGACCGTGCCGTTGGTGAGCAGCAGCCCGGCGGTATTATTATTGCAGCGGGTGACGGAAAAATTGCCAAGATTGACCGTGCCGCTGGCAATGGCAATCCGCTGGTTGCCGTCATTCTGGCTTTCGTTGATTCCGCACCCGGCAAGGCAATTGAGGGTGCCGCCATTGACATACACGAAGCTCGGGACACCGGCGACGTTCAACACCTTATCCACAGTCATCGTCCCGCCGTTGATGTTGATGGCGCCGCCTTTGGATGGATTTCCGCTGTTGCCGACATTGATGCCGGTGGAGCCGGTGGAATTTGTCACCAAGAAAAGTGCGCCGCTGCCAATCGTCAAGGTGCCGCCGTTGGGAATGTTGATCGCGCCGCCGGCATTGGTGACGGTGACGCCCATGTTCGCGGCGATGGTCAGCGCGGCGTTGGTGGCAACCGCGATGGCAGTGCTGGATGCACCTGCTTCATCAATGGCGAACTTCGCAGCATTGATTGCCAGCGTATTGCTCAAAGTCAGCGTCCGGAAACTGGCCGCGGTCATCGGATTGTTGTAATTGACCGCAGCCGCGGTGGGAATGACGGCGTTCGTGCCCACGCCCGGAACTCCGATGTCCCAATTCCCGGCGGTGTTCCATTCGCCGCCGGATGCGCCGGTCCAGGTGGCTGTCTGTGCCCGGCTGGTTTGACAAACTCCCAGCATGATCGCCATCAAAACGATCTGTGCGGGTTTGTATCCACTAATCATAATAAACAGAAGGCCTTGTGAATGGCCTGTCAAGTGACAACGCGGGCCGTTCGTGTCTTTCGTTCGCGGATTTGGATGCGCATTGGATTCTGTCAAAAATCTACCATACTTGCCCGGAAAACGCATCGGATGTTTGTCTGACGGTCAGTTGTCAAATTTGAAATCTTTTGATTGCAGGAATGCCGCCAGCTTAAACCTTGTTTCCGCACCACTGATTTTTAATAATCGCGGCATGACCATTCGACAATTCACCAGAGCCCGGTTTGTGACGGTTTGTTGATGGCAACTGGACACAAAGCGATGTCAGCGCTTAAATTTTCCAACCACTCGTCACTTGGAGACATGCCAACCAAACTCCTGTTGTTGATCCTTCTAGGTCTGTTTGGCATTGCGGAATGTGGTCGCGCCCAAGATGTCACGAACAGGCCCGCGATTTTCGTCGTCGGCGACTCGACGGCGAAAAATTCTGGCAAAGGAAAAAACGGAGAACCCATGGTCGGCTGGGGCACGCCCATCACAAATTTTTTTGATCCCGAAAAGGCTGTCATCAAAAACGTCGGCCACGCCGGAAGATCGAGCCGCGCCTATTACGACGGCGACTGGCCCAATGTTCTCCCGCAAATCAAGGCAGGCGACTATGTGCTGCTGGTCTTCGGCATCAACGATGGCTCCACACCGCCCGGTCTCGGCGACGAAACCATCCAGCAACGCGGCCAACCCGTCCACACTTACGGCTGGTATATGTCGAAGATGGCCACCGATGCGCAGGGGAAGGGCGCTCATGTTTTTTTGCTGACCGTCACGACCCGCAACATCTGGAACAACCCGAAGGTGAAGTTCAACGATGCAACGCCGGTCGGTCCGCTGCCCGCCGACTATGATCCCAAACAGGATAAAATCGAACGCGGCACCGGCAATGGCAGATTCACGCAATGGACAAAAGACGTTGGCCAGAAATTGCATCTGCCCGTGTTCGATCTCACCGACTTTTGCGCCGACAAATACGAGGTGATGGGCCGCGAGAACGTGAACAAGCTCTACAGCGATCATAACCACACTTACTTGCCCGGCGCGGAAATCGTCGCCGCCTCCATCGTTTCCGGCATCAAGGCTTTCCATAACAGTCCGTTCATCCCGCTGCTTTCGGACAAGGGCAAGGCCCTTGAAACCGCCGATGCCAAATATGTGAGCGACAATCCCGCGCCAGCACCGATCCAGATCAGCGATGTGCCGCGCAACACGCAAATGGGCAATCCGCCCGCACCGGACGGCGCTCCGGGCAATGGCAGATACTTCCCGCCCGTTCCTGCGAATCCCGCGTTGCCGACCTTGTGGCTCATCGGCGACTCGACGGTGCGCAACGGCACGCTGGGCGACGGCTCCAACCTGAACCAGTGGGGCTGGGGCGCGCCGATTGTGTTGGATTTTGACCTGGAAAAAATCAATGTCGTCAACCGCGCCTTCGGAGGGACGAGCAGCCGCAGTTTTTACAACGGCTTCTTTTGGCAAAACCTGCGGCCGCAAATCAAAAAGGGCGACTTCGTAATCATGCAATTTGGAGCGAATGACAATGGCGGTGCCAGCGGCAAAGGCATTGGTCCGGAGACCCAAGATGTCGTGAGGGCCGGCAAGACGAATACCGTTCACACCTTCGGCTGGTATTTGCAGCAGTATGTAATTGAAACCCACGAGCAAGGCGCCACCCCCATCATCTGCTCCCTGACACCGCGCAAGAATTGGACGGACGATGGTCATTTCCGGCGGGACAACACCACCCATGCCGCCTGGGCCGCCGAAGTCGCAAGGACGAACAACGTGCCCTTCGTGGACCTTTATGAACTGATTGCGCGCAAGTATGAGAGCCTCGGCACGAACGCAGTGGACAAGCTCTATGTTCCTTCGCCAAGGGAAAAGCTCCATACCGGCTGGGACGGCGCGGTCACCAATTCCGAGTGCGTCATCGCCGGACTGAACGGATTGAAGGAAAATCCGCTCGCGCCGTTCCTGTCCGCGCGCGGCAAGGCGGTTGCGCCCGTCGTTCTCACTCTGTCCGCGCCAGTGCCATGAGCAAGGCTTTGAAAACGAATTTTTTTGCCATCATCGTTTGTGGATTCGCATTTGTTGCCTCAATCCGTGCCGACGAACTGGAAAACGTTTTTCAACACCCACCCGACGCCGCGCGGCCGCAGGTCTATTGGTTCTGGATGGGCAGCAACGTCAGCAGCAATGGCATCACGCGCGATTTGGAGGCGTTGAAGGATGCCGGGTTCGGCGGCACGACTATGTGCAGCCTCGCGGACGTTTGCACGCCGTGGGCGGGAATCATTTCCAACAGCCCGACGCCGGACGTGATTGCCTACCAATCCGAATCATGGTGGAAACTCGTGCACCACGCGGCGGCGGAATCACGCCGGCTCGGTCTCGAATTTGGACTTCACAATTGCGCGGGCTACGAGAGCAGCGGCGGGCCTTGGATCACGCCGGAGCTTTCCATGCAGGAAGTCGTCTGGTCGGAGACGCGTGTGACCGGGCCGGGGAAATTTGACGGTGAACTGCCGCGTCCGCAGCCAGGGCTCGTGGCGCACGAGTCATTTCCGCAGCGCTATGATCCCGCCACCGGCAAACTCGTGAAACACGAAGTGTCGGCGCGGACAAATTATTTCCGCGACATCGCCGTGCTCGTGCTGCCGGCGGACGGCGTTGCGCCGAGGGAAAAAGTTTTGGACCTGTCCGCGCAAATGGATGCCGAAGGCCATCTCACCTGGGAAATCCCCGAGGGCAATTGGATCATTTATCGTTTCGGCCACACGACGACCGGTGCGATGCCGCAACCAGCCCAGTGGGGAGCGATGGGTTTGGAGTGCGACAAGATGAGCCGCGCGGCGGTGGAATTTCATTTGCACCATCTGCTCGGCGACGTGAAGCAGCATTTGGGAAATCTAGTGGGTAACGGACTGACCTACATCTGGTTCGACAGCTACGAAGCCGGCACGCCGACGTGGACGCCAAAGATGCGCAAGGAATTCCAGGCGCGCCGTGGCTATGACCTGACGCCGTTTCTCACCACGCTTGCCAAACGCCAAATCGGCGGCGCGGCGGAAACCAAAAAATTCCAGGCCGATTTCCAGCAGACGATTCGCGATCTTTACCGCGACGTTTATTTTGCCACCATCCAGCGCGAGTGCCACGCCGCCGGCTTGCAATGTCGTTCCGAGCCTTACACCGGGCCATGGACAATTTCCGATGCCGTTCCATTTTTCGACCAGGTGTCGGCCGAATTTTGGACGCATGGCGGAAGGTTTTCCCCGGGGAATCTGCCGGAAGTGGTCGCGGGGGCGCGCGCGGCGGGGATGAATTTGATTTCCGCCGAGGCGTTCACCGGTTCGCCGGGCGACAGCCAGTGGAATGAGACTCCCGAATGGCTCAAGCCCATCGGCGATGCGGCGTTCTGCGCCGGTATCAACCGCTTCATGCTGCATCGCTTCACGCACCAGCCGTTTGACGACCGCTGGCAGCCTGGCATGTCGATGGGTCAGTGGGGAACGCATTTTGACCGCACGCAAACGTGGTGGGAACCGGGAAAGGCGTGGGTGAAATACCTGCAACGCTGCGAAGCGCTGTTGCAATGGGGCGAAATCGCGACGAATGATTGTTTGGCCGAATCCGCCGCCGAAGGCGTGAAGCTCCAAAGCATCCACCGCCGGGACGGCAATGAAGACGTTTATTTCGTCTCCAATCTCGCGCGGACAAATGGTTCGGCAAAATGTTCCTTTCTGGGCTTGGGCAGACAACCGGAGTTGTGGAATCCCGTCACCGGCGAGACGCGAGCGTTGCCGGCGTTTGAAGTCAAAGACGGCAGAACGATTTTGCCGCTGCAACTTGCGGCGGCGGAAAGCTGCTTCATTGTTTTCCGCACATCAATTTCCAGCGTTGGCCGTTCCACCGAAACCAAAAATTTCCCGGCGTTGCAAACCGTGGGCGAAATTTCCGGCCCTTGGCAGGTCGCGTTCGATCCGAAATGGGGCGGGCCAGAACAGGTGACGTTTGACAAACTGGATGACTGGACGCAGCGCGCGGAGAACGGCATCAAGTTTTACAGCGGCACGGCGGTCTACACGAAGACATTTGATTTGCCTGACTCAAACCTCACAACCAAAAACTCAAAATTATTTCTAGACCTCGGCACGGTTCACGCCCTCGCGGAAGTCCGGCTGAATGGGAAAAATCTCGGCGTGGTCTGGACCGCGCCGTGGCGCGTGGATATTTCTCCGGCGGTGAAAGCGAAGGATAACCAGCTCGAAATCAAAGTCACCAATGTCTGGGCGAACCGGCTAATCGGCGACGAGCAGCAGCCGGCGGATTGCGTGTTTGGCAGAGGCGACGAGGGTTCCGGCGGGCCGCTGAAAACTTTCCCCGAATGGTTTGTGAAAGGCATGCCGCGTCCGTCGTCCGCGCGTTTTGCGTTCACAACGTGGAATTATTTCACAAAAAATTCACCGCTCGTTTCCTCCGGGCTGCTCGGCCCCGTCACTCTGGGCGTCGGAGTTGACAATTGAAGTTCTTTTGCAGCTGGCAAAAAAACTTTTCGTCGCTAACCTGAATCCATCCCGACCACTTAGAAAAATCTGGACATGAAAAAATACATACTCCTCGCAGCGCTCGGCATTTTTTTTTGCGGTAGTGCCATCGCCGCTGATTCCACGACCAATCCGCCCGCTGAATTTCCCGTCACCATCACGGTGGACGCCGGGAAATCCCTCGGCGAGTTGAAGCCGATCTGGCGCATGTTCGGCGCGGACGAGCCGAATTACGCCACGATGAAGGACGGCAAGAAGTTGATCGCGGAGATCGGCGCGTTGCGGACGAACGACATGTTTTTCCGGGCGCACAATCTGCTTTGCACCGGCGATGGCAAGCCCGCGTTGAAATGGGGCAGCACCGGCATTTACACCGAGGACGCGGATGGCAAACCCGTTTACAATTGGACGATCATTGACAACATCTTCGACACCTATCTTGCGCGCGGTGTGCGGCCTTACGCGCAGATCGGGTTCATGCCCGAAGCGATGTCGGTGCATCCCGAACCTTATCAGCACGAGTGGCGGCCCGGCGCGAATTACAACAAAATCGGCACGGGCTGGTCGTATCCGCCGAAGGATTACGCGAAGTGGGGCGAACTCGTTTATCAATGGGTGTCGCATTGCGTCGCGCGCTATGGTCGCGCCGAAGTTGAGCATTGGTATTGGGAAGTCTGGAATGAATCGGACGGCGCAGCTTACTGGCACGCCACGCAGGAGGAGTTTTTCAAACTGCACGATTACGCGGTTGACGGCGTGCGGCGCGCGTTGCCGACGGCGCGAGTCGGCGGACCGGACTTGGCGAACAGCGGTGGCTCCTTAATGGCGAACTTTATGAAGCACGTCGTCAGCGGGACGAATTACGCGACGGGCAAAATCGGCACGCCGACGGATTTTATTTCGTTTCATGCAAAAGGCGCGCCGGGCTTCGTCAACGGCCACGTGCGTCTTGGCATTTCGCAACAACTGCGGGCGATTGACACCGGCTTCGCCAGGATCGCCAGAGTGCCCGAATTGAAAGACAAGCCCATCGTCATCGGCGAATCCGATCCCGACGGTTGCGCCGCCTGCCAGGGGCCGCAACTCGGTTATCGCAACACGACCATGTATTCCAGTTACACGGCGGCCGTGTTTGCGCACAAATATGACCTCGCCGCGAAGCATGGCGTGAACCTGGATGCGGCCTTGACCTGGGCATTTGAGTTTGAGGACCAGCCGTTTTTTTCGGGTCAACGCACGATGGCGAACAACGGCATTGACCTGCCCGTGTTCAATGTCTTCCGCATGTTCAGCAAAATGGACGGGCAACGCGTCGAGGCGATTAGCTCAGGTGCCGTGCCGCTCGACACCATGATGCGCGACGGTGTGCGTGGCGCGCCCGACGTGGCCGCGCTCGCCAGCGCCGGGCCGAAGAAACTCAACGTGATGATCTGGTATTACCACGACGACGACGTGCCCGGCCCGGATGCGGCGATTGAACTGGCGCTCGACAACCTGCCTATTGCGAATGGCGCGGCGACGTTGACGCACTACCGCATTGACGCCGAACACAGCAATTCGTTCGAGGAATGGAAGCGCATGGGTTCGCCGACCGCGCCGACCGACGCGCAATACGCCCGGCTCTTGAAGTCCGGCCAGCTCGGCGAACTCGGCGAGCCGGAGAAAATCCAGGTGGAAAATGGCAAGGCGATAATCCGTTTCAAACTGCCGCGACAGGCGGTCTCGCTGCTGGTGCTTGAATGAAATCATGGCTGGGCCGGTCGCGACACCGTATCCATAAAATCGAATTGAAGATAATGCAGGCGGTTTTCTGTCACGCCCGCCTTGCCCGCCGTGAAGCTGGCGTTTTTGGATGAGAAATCACACGGCTTTGTCGTCGTGCCTGGCGCATTCGACGTGATGATTGGCGCTTCCTCGGCGGACGTCCGGCTGAAAGCTCAAGTTGAGGTGACGCGCTAGCGAGCAGTGAATGGAGCCATAACCTGGACAGGCGCAGCGCTGTGCCGTTCGGTCGCGCGGGATGTCCTGGGGCAAGCCAGTCTTTCGGCTTGCGGCGTCAGGCCAGTTGGCTGAAAGTCCGGCGCGGGGGCGGATGCAAATTCAGCGCGACGGACCGAGCACACAAGCGGAGTCGAGAACAGATTTCGCGGCCAAAGATTTTCGGGCTGCGTCAGTTGGGAAACTGGCTTATGGAGCCTGCGCTGATAAGTTGCGCAGCCGATCCCAGCCCGCCCGTTCCCCAATCGTCCTGGTAGAAGTAAAAATAACGCGAGGGGCCCGTGTAAACACCATACATTTGCCGCGCATCAATCCATAAAACAGAACCATCGGCAAAGACTTCATTGCCGCCAGCCGGCAAATTGCCCTTCTTGTGCGCCGGCAGACTGGCCCAACCGCTGTTTGCAGGCTGTGAGGCATCCCCCCACATATATGCCGGCGGCGCGGCAAGACTGATAATCAAATCTGCCGCCAGCATCCATGCCGCTTTGGAGGTGGATGCTTTAATCGGGCTTGCGGATGCCACTTTCACTGTGGTTCCGGTCTCGTTCATATACCAATTGGCAACCCCGCCATAATACTGATAGCCCATGGCCCATGTTCCTCCATTTGCATTGGTATAGGCAGGCAACGTCGGACGGTTGGGACAGGTCCAAATCGTCTGCGAAATTGAGATTGTAGTTGAGTTGACAGATTTGCTGTTAAATCCCAAATCCTTTGCTTGCGCCAGCATGGTTGCGTCCATCTGAATTGGATTTTGGATGCCCCATCCGCCATTCAAAGCCGCCGACTCATATATGTCATTATAGTAGTTCGCATACATCATGCTATTAACGCCTATCTGTTTCAAATTGCTCATGCATACGGCGCGCTTCCCTTTTTCCTTCGCGGAAGCCAGCGCCGGCAGAAGCAAGGCCGCCAAAATGGCGATGATGGCGATGACCACCAATAATTCAATGAGCGTAAAACCGCTTTGTCCCGGATTTGTTTTGTTCATCTAATTAACTCTGACTTGCGTTGGTCTTTATCTGCATGATTCATGGCATTGCTCTTGTGAGATATTTCAATCTATCATGGGCGCAAGGCCGCCTCCATCCCCCAAATACGGGGTGCTATCATGTCGAAGGCCTTATCCCGGATGGCATTTTGCCAGCGTTCGCGCGCATTGCCGCTGAGTCGAAATGATTTGTTCCATGACATGCCGCCGAGTGCGGGCCGCCAGTGCGGGATCACCCGCAGACAGATACGCCCGCGCAATTTGGAGATTTGGAACCGGCTGCCGATACGATTCGTTCTTCGCGTGGAGCAGGGTGGCTGCTTCAGCCGCGTCATTTGTTCGGAGATTGACCAGTGCAGCACCGCCGCGTTAACGCGTTGGGAGCGAGATTCATGAAGGTATTTCCGGATTCTGGCGGGTTGTGTTGGCTCCTGCAGTTTATCAACATTTTCACTGACAGTGGCTCTTTCGACTTGTCTATCTCTCTGCTGCTGACGCAACAAGAACTGGAGCCAGTTGTCGGATTTGAACCGACGACCGACGGTTTACAAAACCGTTGCTCTACCACTGAGCTAAACTGGCACCGTTGCGCAATCTTTTACGCGGCGCGGCGCGATTTGGCAAGTTCGCATCCGCACGGCGCGAGAATCGCATCCGTCATCCCGTGGATGATTTTCTTGTCCGGTGGACAAATTGTCGCCAGCACGCCGCCCAATTGCGGGCGCGCCGCGTCGCCTTCGCCGCCGACAAAATAATAAGGACACAAGCGCGCGCGTCCCTTCATCGGCACGGTTTGATTTTTTTCAAAATCAAACCATTCCGCCTCGACCAATTTGGGCTTTTCATAGCGTTGCAGGACGAACGGCGAACTTGAGAAGCCGGCGGTCGCCCGGTCCACCGCCGCGCTCCAGTCCGCGTGTGACAAATCGCTGCCGAGATAAACCCCGCGCGCACCCCAGGCGTGCTCGGAAAAACCGGACACCTTCAAAATCAATTCGCGCTCCTTCTGTGAAAGTGTTTTGAGCTGCTGCCAGTCCGTCAGATTCAGTTCGGGAATCGCCGCGTGCGGCGGCAGAGGCGCCGGATCCACCAGCCAGGTGTAAGGAATCAGCTTCTTCAGCCGCGCCAGAAAACCTTCGCCCAGCTCCAGCCGCCAGAAGCTTTGCAAGTTCCGGTTCCATAAGAGCGCGAACAACATTTTCTCCTCGAACATCGGCTTGGGCGGCGGCGTCACGCGAATCTTCTTTTCCGCCGCCATCTCAAAAATCCGTATTGCATTCGACACGTTTTCCAGATCGAACAATTCAAAAAAGCGATAAACCGCGTCACCCTCTTTGAAATCCAAAAATTCTGAATTCTGAATTCTGAATTCTGAATTCTTCATTTGTCCGGCCAGCCATTCCATTTCCGGGCGATACGTCGCCGCCTCCTCGGACACAACGATGTGAACTTGCTTTGCGTCGCCGAAGATGGATTCAAACCCGCGAATCATCCCGTCCGCGCCTCCGATGACATGAGACTCTGGATTTTGGACTATGGACTGTGAATACGTTTGATTGAGCCACGCCGTCAGACCGATCCCGCCCGGCACCGAATCCAGTTCCGTGATGCTGAAGCCATTTTCGGTCAGCAAAATGTCCGGGCGAATCACGCGCGGCACATCGTTTTTGAATGCCTGCGAACGCTGAAGTTCAATCAGTCCGGCGGGTTTGCCTTGATCGAGCCAGCGCGCGACCCATTCCGGCTGTTTCCCCTCGACGCTTTTGCGGTAAAGCAGATTGACCGCCCTATAAAATTGCAGCAGCACCCGGCCCAGCGATTCAATCTCCTGCGCCAGATTCTCATCGAGCGGAAACGGCGTCGGTGAAATGCGCCAGTCGAGGCCGGCAAACAAGCCGCCGGCCGGCAACGCATCGCGGATGAATTTGGCTTGTTCGGCAGCGTTCACATATTTTTAGCCACAGATGAAACACAGGTTGAACACCGGAATTTCCACTTCTGAAATCTGTGTTTCATCTGTGTGAATCTGTGGCTTTGAATCACGTTCGGATTTGCCCGCTGCCGAGGCCGAGCCATTTGTAGCTGGTCAATTCCTCCAGACCCATCGGGCCGCGTGCGCCGATCTTGTCGGTGCTGATGCCGATTTCCGCGCCCATGCCGAACTCGCCGCCGTCGGTGAACCGCGTCGAGGCGTTCCAGTAAACCGCCGCTGAATCCACCTCCGCGAGAAACTGTTTCGCGTGCGCCTCGTTCGTCGTGACGATGCTGTCCGAGTGCGCCGAGCCGTAGTAATTGATGTGGTCAATGGCCTGCTTCACGCCGCCCACAACGCGGATGTTCAGAATGTAGTCGTTATATTCCGTGAAATAATCCTGCTCGGCGACCGGCTTGAGCTTCGCCGATTTGAAACATGAAATTTCCGATTTCAAATTCGCCAGCGTCGCCTCATCGCCGCGAATCTCGACGTGTTTCTCAAATAGTTTTACGCCGATGGCGGGGAGAAATTTTCCCGCCACAGATTTGTCCACCAGCAGCGTTTCCATCGCATTGCAGACGGCGGGGCGCTGGACTTTTGCGTTTAACGCGATTTCCCCGGCCATTTTCAAGTCAGCGTCGGCGTCCACGAATACATGGCAAACGCCTTTGTAATGTTTGATGACGGGAACCTTGCTGCAATCGGCCACGGCGCGAATCAAACCCTCGCCGCCGCGCGGCATGCACAGGTCAATGTATTGCGTGAGCGAGAGCAACGCGCGAATCGCCTCGCGGTCGGTCGTTGGCACGACCTGGATCGCGTGTTCGGGAAAGTGCGTCAGCGCGATTTTGCCGGCGTCAATCATCGTTTGGGCGATGATTTGATTTGAGTGCATCGCTTCCCTGCCGCCCCGCAGAATTGTGGCGTTGCCGGATTTGAAACAGAGGCTTGCGGCGTCCGCCGTCACGTTCGGGCGCGATTCGTAAATGATGACCACGACGCCGATGGGCGTGGAAATTTTTTGCAGCTTCAAGCCATTGGGCCGGACGCGCTCGTCGAGGATTCTCCCGACCGGGTCGGGCAGGGCGGCGACTTCGCGCAATCCCCTTGCCATGGCGGCGATGCGTTTGTCATCGAGCTTGAGCCGGTCCAGCATGGCCGATGAAAGGCCGGATTTCGCGGCGCCATCCATGTCCAGCGCATTGGCCTGCTTGAGGGCCGCGGCGTTCTGCTCCAACGCCGTTGCCATCGTCAGCAGACAGGCGTTCTTCTCCGCCGTTGTCAGCTTGGCGAGTTCGCGCGACGCTGCTTTGGCTTGTTTTGCCAGACGCGTCATTTGTTCCGTCAAAGTCATGCAGGGAGAAGGTAAGCTAAAAAGCCAAACTGAAAAGTGTGAAGTTGCCAGTTCCCTGGATGATAATTCACCCGTCGGCCTCCTGATGAACAGATTTCTTTATGGCAATTTTTGCAAACTGGTTGCCAAAAAAGGGAGAGCCTGTTTTTGGTTTTGATTGAATAGTCGCTGGGAGATTGCATGGCTTTGGTGTGGGAAAAGTTATGGTTCTTTCTCATACAGAATGAGTTGGAAAACTGGATCCGGTAGATTCAGTTTCGGTGTTTTGATTTTGATTCGGGCGGACAGTCGTTTCTTCAGCGGGATTCTTCATCCCCACCTCCTTGGCGACTGTCGCCCGAATCTTTTTTTTGCCCTGCAGCTCAACGCTCCGCAATCCAAACCAGCGTTCCACTGGGCAGCAAATCAAAGAGCGGAATCAAATCCGCGTCAGCCAGATGGATGCAGCCGCATGAAGTGGGTTTGCCAATGCCCGTCTGATCCGCCGTGCCGTGGATGTAAATGTAGCGGCTGTGCGAATCCACGTTGCCACCGCGATTGAAACCGGGTTCGAGTCCTTCCAGCCATAGAATGCGAGTGGTGATTTTGGCGTCCGCAAATTCCGGCTGCGACGTGTGGCCAACAACTTTGCGCGATTTGAAGACTGTTCCCGCCGGTTCGCCGGCTCCAATTTTTTCCGCGATGCGATGCAGTCCAAGCGGCGTGCAATTTGAGCCTTCCGTCTGCCCGATGCCGGAGCGCGAAGTGGAGCAGGGAATTTTTTTTGCGAATTGGTTTTGCTCAAAAAGTGAAACGGTTTGCCCGGCGATGCTGATGGCAAGAATAAATTGCGTTGGCTCGACGCTGTTTTTTGCGCAGGCTCGCGACATTTCGGATTGGGATTGGATCACGGTTTTCAAATGCAATCCAGCCGTCTTGGAAAAGGATGTTTTCATAATCCTGACACTGATTTAGTTGTTTCTGTTCGACGACGCAAAACATTTCTGATCAGAGCCAATTGTTTTTAAACGAATCGTCCATTTTTGCTTTCCTGCGATTTTTCCTTGATTGTTCAGTGTGAGAATACAAGGGTATCGCCGATGAAGGTGAATAAAGGCACTGCGTCCGATGCGATGCCAAAGCATAAGCCTTTTGATACCATTGGCCGTATCTTTTTTAAACCCGAGGCGATTTTGATTTTGCTTCTGGCGTTATTCGGGCTTTCCGTCGCGTGGCGCACGTCATCCATAAACAGCGAAGTGGACTTTTACCAGTTTTGGGTCGTGGGTCAGTCGATGAATCACCCCGGCATCAACAACGTCTATTCGGATGATGCCCGCGAAAGCCTTGGGACAGAATTTCTAGAAAAGGCAAAAGATTCGGCGAATTTGGGGCGGGTGGCCGCTGCTGAATACCGCAAGAAACTGGAGACCTATTCTTCGCCATTTCTCTATGCTCTTTTCGGGATGTTTTCCACCGGCAACTACGAAATTGATATCAGAAATTATCGGCTATTGATGTTGGCCGCCCTGATTTTTGGCATCGGCAATCTATGCCGGCTGTTGAACCACTCATGGATGACGACGCTGGGCGCAATCGCGATCTTCACCGATTGGTTTGAGCCGGTTTCTTCAGACATGCGTGTCGGAAATGTGAACAGTCTTCAGCTCGCCGCTTTGGTTGCTTATCTCCGTATAGTGACGCAGATGCCTTGGAATTATCGGGATATTTTGGGAGGCGCGTTTCTCGGACTTCTCATGGCGTTCAAACCCAATCTTGTTTTTGTTGCCGGGGTGCTTGGGGTAAATTGGATGTTTAACGGCCAAATCCGGCGTTTATGGTTTCATGCTTTCGGGTTCGCTATTGGAGTCATTGCTGCAATTTTGTTTGCAGCGGCCAGTTTTCGAAGCCCGCATTGCTGGACTGACTGGATTTCCGCATTGCATTCGATGCCTGGTCAAATTATCACCGTTGACCGGGGCAATTTTTCAGCCGCGCAATTCCTCGATGGGCTGTTTGGTCAGAACACTGCCATCCTTCTCGCGGTTATTTTTAGCGGCTTAACCATCGCCCTGTTCTGGAGCAGAGAACAGAATGCGCCTTGCGAGAAAGAAGCCGTGACGGCGGCGGAAGAATTTCCCGAAGTATTTGCGGTCTCAATCGGTTGCCTGCTTATTGTTCTCACGACGCGTTTGGCATGGCTTCACTACTATGTGTTAACAATCCCGGCATTTCTTTTTCTGTTGCGAACTGTCGGCGTTCCATCCTTCGGCATCCGTTTTATTCTGCGCCAAATTTTATCTGCCTCGGCTCTCGTGGCGCTTGCGCCTGCGCCCCTCGCTTGTCTCGGAATTCCGCTGTCAATACATACACAAGGCGTGCTCGCGGTGTATGCGGCGCTGTTCCTCTTTTTTGCCCTCGCGATTTTTCCGCGCCGCGTCAAGATTATCGGCCACCGGCGCGGCTGACCGCTGAATCTTTTGCATTTCGAATTCGCGCCGTCTTCTCGCGCCGCCATTTTCGCGAAGCAATTTTATTTCAATTTCTTCACGAGCACCTTGGAATTTCTTCCGCTTTGCTCGTATTTTTCGCGGCGCGCGGGCGGCAAATCGTCGGGCGTGCCCTCGGCAAAGCCGCCCTTGGATTGAAAATACGTGAACGCCTGCGTCGAGAGCGTGAGGAGCTCGGTCAGGTTCATCTCCCGCGCCTTGTTTTCGATATATTGAATCAGCTTGCGCCCGATGCCCCGATTTTCGTGCAGCGGATTGACGTAAAGGCACGCCAGCTCGCCCTTTTTCTGTTCGGGGTAAACGTGCAGCGCGACGCACGCGACCGGATTTTTATCAATCTCAAAAATGAAATAGTCGCCGAGGTTTTTTTCGATCGCCATCCGGCTGCGCTTGACCAATTCATCCGATTCAACCGCGGCTTTCGTCAGCAATTGGATCGCCCGCACGTCCTTCTTCATGGCCCGGCGTATTTGCTGGTAATCGTTCGCGTAAATCAGCGTGCCGATGCCCTCGTTGGAAAACACCTCGGCCAGCAGCCCTTCGTCCACGCGGCCGTTGATGATGTGGACACGCGGGACGCCGGCCTTGCAGGCCAAGACTGCGTGTTGCGCCTTGGAAACCTGCTCCGGCGCGATGTCGTTTTTTTGCATCGCGATGACGGATTCAAGGTCGGCCACCGGCATTTGCCGGATGACGCGGCCTTGGACGAGGATGCCGTCCTGCGTCGTGATGAAAATCAATTTGATGGCCTTCAGCGCTTCGGCCACGGCCACTGCCACGCCGTCGGAATTGACGCGATACGTTTTGCCATCACCGTCGAAACCGAGAGGCGGGATGACTGGCACAACGCCCTGTGACAGCAGCGACTGGAGAAGTTCGGTGTC